>Ga0123519_10016237_pt1 | contig 10369 bp, 9 predicted proteins | sample YelNatPaOPRAMG02_FD_87396 | JGI IMG/M metagenome (GOLD analysis project Ga0123519, IMG submission 87396) | Hot spring microbial communities from Yellowstone National Park - Yellowstone National Park OP-RAMG-02 (version 2) | ecosystem: Environmental > Aquatic > Thermal springs > Hot (42-90C) ...
GTTAGATGAATCACACGAAAAACCGCTTTTACGAATATAACCGATTCAAAGATGACGATTAACTTATTTGACAATTAGGATATTTAGCCGAGGCTATAAATTCCGAACGGTTTCAATACCAAAGAAGGTCACGACGAAGAGTTTATATGAAAGAATCAGATTCCTTGTGGAGCGTCGCGCTTGACAATGCGACACACAAGGACGCCAGAAGCCGATGGTCGATTCTACGGACGCCATTTTATTACCTGCGTTACCGTAGTTATCTTGAAAGGAACGGCTCATAATCGTAGTCAATTAGACATCTCTTGCGTTTTATACACACAATTATGTTTTACTTCCGTCAATAAGGATTTTCACAATCTGTGCTACAGGTATGGTTGGGCGATGGCTTCGGATATGGTGAACAAGCAACTCGACAGAGAAGGAATGATTAGAACAGGAAACTGCAGATGAAAAGAGAGAACGGAAATATGGCTGCTTCGCGACAGTGAATTTTCTTCTTTTAACCTGAATTTGTGCACTTTTGTAAGATATCGCTTGCAGTCTCTGGAAAGGATGGCAATTCGTTTTTACCTGTGGTCATACTCTATTTGACAACTCCTGTCTGTTTATATATATTTCCCTTCTTCGGAGCGTTTTTGAAAATCTTCGCCAATTTTTCTCTTGACAAATGATATTTGGTTATTCTAAATTTCATAAAAAAATTTCATAAAACCGTGGTGTGTTCGGAGGGGGAACCTCCACGATAAAAAAGTAAAACCTCCGCTTGGTTAATCTAAGTGGAGGTTTTTTTATGAATACGCCCCAGAACGAGAGGTTAAACAAGGACCTATGGGGTATTTTATGGGGTATTTGGGCGAAAAAAGAAAAAGACGAGTCAGGAACAGACCGTTTTCATCCTCTTATCTGTCACAGTATAGACACATATCACATCGCGATGGCTTTGTGGGAAAATGTACTCCATCGGAGTTTCAGGCGATGGTTGTCTAAGCAGATTGCATACTCTGACGGTGAAGTTGATGAGGAAATCGTAGGAAAGACAATCGCCTTCGGGGCAGCCCTTCACGATATCGGCAAGGCGTCACCTGAATTTCAGCAGAAGAGACCTCATCAGAGAGGAAGTAAGCATTGGGTCATAACCGCAGTTACAGTTTATAAGATTTTGAAAGACTGTTTCTCGTATCCCGAGGAAGTTGCGAAGAAAGTGAGCGCGATTCTCGGCGGTCATCACGGCATATTCCCAGAAAGTTCCAAGGTGCAAAATGTGAAGGATTATGAGAAGGGCGGTGAGAGTTGGGATAATTTGCGCAAAATGATGGTTCGTGTCTTATCCGAAGTGTTGGGGATTAGTTTTAATGGAGTTAATCTTTTGGTGTCTCTTGACAAACTTGACAAAGTAGCGGCAATAGCGCTCGCTGGTTTCGTGTCGGTAGCGGACTGGGTTGCTTCAAACAAGAAGTTTTTTAGTTATTGTTGTCTTAATGGAGATGTTACGCTAAATGTGCTAAAAGAGTATGCCCAAAAATCCCGCGAATCTGCGGTGAATGCTCTTAGAGAACTCCATTGGGATACTTGGTCGCCCCCGTTGGAGAAAAAAGGGCTTTGTGATTTGTTTAAGGCTATTCAAGAGCCTCGTCCTGTTCAGGTTTTTGTCGAGGAAACAATCGGACCTCAGATTGAACCTCAGAGTGAGCCGAGCATTGTGATAATCGAATCTCCTATGGGAGAGGGAAAGACGGAAGCCGCCGTTTATCTTGCCGATTTATTGTGTGCGTCTCAAGGGCAGAAAGGGTGCTATTTCGCTCTTCCGACGCAAGCGACAAGCAATCAGATGTTTGGAAGAATCAAGGATTATCTACTGCCTCGCTTTCCGGGCAAGAATTTGAATCTGATGCTTTTACATGGGCTTGCGTCTCTCTCGGCTGAATTTGAGTCGAGTAGGGGTGAAGAAAGCAGGGCACTTGCTGGAATAGGAGAAGATGAAGATGACAGAATGGAAGAAACCGTGCGGGCTGCTGAATGGTTCACTTATCGGAAGCGTGGTTTTCTTGCGCCGTTTGGGGTAGGGACGATTGACCAGGCGTTGCTCTCTGTTCTGCGAACAAAACATTTTTTCGTGCGACTTTTCGGGCTCTCGCATAAGACGATTATCATAGACGAAGTCCACGCTTACGATACTTATATGACGACACTGTTGGAGCGCTTGCTTGAATGGCTTGCTGCACTTAGGTCCTCCGTCGTTCTTTTGTCCGCTACCTTACCGAAAGAAAAGCGTAAAGAACTGATTAAGGCTTACCTTAAAGGACTTGGAATTAGATATGAGGAACCGAATCTCTCTGCGAAATACCCGCGTGTTACTTGGACTGTTGGAAACAAGGTCAATGAAGAACAGGTCGAGACATCCGAACTAAACCGAAGAAGTATTACTCTTGAATGGGTAGATGGCGGATTGCCTACCGAGCCTGATGGGGATTTCAAATTAGGATGCAGACTTAAAGAAGTACTTGGTGAAGGTGGTTGTGCTGCGGTCGTCTGCAACACGGTTAATCGGGCACAGAAAATCTATAAGGAGCTTAAGAGGTACTTTAAAGGAGAGGAACTCGACCTTTTCCATGCACGGTTTCTGTGGAAGGACCGCCAAGAGCGAGAGAAAAGGACTATTGAGTGGTTCGGTCCTGATGGTTCAAGCCGTCCGAAGAGGATGGTTCTCGTGGCGACGCAGGTGATTGAACAGAGCCTTGACCTCGACTTTGACCTTATGGTTACAGATATAGCGCCTGTTGACCTGATACTTCAGCGTGCGGGCAGACTCCACAGGCATAAGCGAAGCCGTCCAGAAGGGCTGAAAGAACCTGTGCTTTGGATTTGCAAACCTGAAGAAACCGACCCAGCGCCGAAATTCGATTCTGGCGACGAAGCGGTTTATAATAGACATATTCTGCTCCGCACTTGGCTCGCATTACGAGACCGCAAGACTATCCGCATCCCTGAAGATGTGGAAAAACTGATAGATGATACTTACACTGATAAAGTCTGCCCTGAACACCTGCCAGAGGAAATAACAACTCTTTGGACGAATAGTAAAGACGAACTCGACAAAATTAAACAATATGAGGAAAACGAGGCTGAAGAAAGGTACATAAAGCCTCCTTCATTTCCAGGGGATATATCGAAAATTGCGGAATATCCGTTGGAAGAAGACGCGCCTGACCTTCACGAAAAGCTCAGAGCCTTAACGAGGCTTGCTCCACAAACAGTCGATGTTATTTGTCTTCAAAAAAATTCTTCATTTGACCCGAACAGTAAGCCTGATGCGGAACAGATAAAGGAACTTATGAACCGCTCGATTCCCGTCTCACATAAAGATGTAGTCAAAGCAATTCTCAAAAATCCACCCCCTGTAGGATGGCAGAAAAGCCCATTACTTCGGAATCACAGACTCATCCGTTTCGACGAGAATGGAGTAGCGAAAATCGGGAGATTCAGGCTCTGTCTTGACAAGGAATTGGGGTTGGTTATCGAGTAGGAGGTGTAGTTATGAGCGAGTTCAGTTTTAATCTTGTGAACGAGCCGTGGATACCGTGCATTATGCCTGACGGCTCAAGAAAGGAGTACGGACTGAAAGATGTTCTGTTGAATGCGCCTAAAATCCGTGAGGTATACGACCCTTCTCCGCTTGTGACCGTTGCGCTCCACAGGCTACTTTTGGCGATTCTTCACCGCAACTTCGGTCCCAAGGACGATAAGTCTTGGAAGGCTTTGTGGCAGAAAGGGTGTTGGGATAGGGAAATCCTTGAGAAATATTTTTCCGAATGGCGCGGGCGTTTTGACTTATTCGACTCCCAAAAACCGTTCTATCAGACCGCAAAAGTGCCATTTGAAGACTACAAAAAACCTTCGTCAAAGATAATACAAGAGTTGGCTTCTGGTAACAATTCAACACTTTTCGACCATACATCAGATAACATCCCACCTGAAATTCTACCTGCCGAAGCTGCGAGGGTTGTGGTAGCATTTCAGGCATTCGCTTTGGGAGGTTTAATCAAGCAAGGAGTGTCTGACAAGGAGGCTCCTCTTGTTGGAAAGGCTGTTGTCATTCTTAAGGGGGATAATCTATTCCAAACCCTGATGTTGAACTTCCATCACTATAACGCGGATGGGGAAGTACCTTTTCGCTCCGAAAAAGATAAACCTTGCTGGGAGCGTGATGAAGATACTGAAGCCAAAGAAAGGAACCTTGACGGTTATTTAGACCTTCTCACTTGGCAAAGTAGAAGCATACGCTTGAAGCCTGAAAGAGTAGATGGGAAACTCGTTGTCAGATATGTAGCCTTATGGAAGGGGTATCGGTTTCCTAAGGGATTCTCACTATACAAAAAGGAGACGATGGTGCCTTTTCGGAAGAAGAAAAAAGCCGGACCCGACGAAGAGCCTTGGAGTCCTGTTCATTTTCAAGAAGATAGAGCCTTATGGCGTGATAGTCTCTCCCTTTTCCAGTCTGTGGACGAAGAACAGTCACGCCCCAAAATGATGGACTGGGTCAGCGACTTATTGGGATGGGAAAAAGAAAACTTTCTTAACTGTCGTGTGATACCTGTGGATGTATTAGGACTGTCCAACAACAAAGCCAAGCCTTTGTTCTGGCGGCATGAAAGGCTACCGCTGCCTCTATCTTATCTGAAAGATGAAAAACTCGTGGATGAGCTCAAAAAAGCCCTCTCATTAGCCGAAGATGTCGCAATAAGTTTGCAGAATATCCTCAAGAAGAAAATGGCGAAGGAACTCGGCTTAATAAAAGGAGGAGATAGAAAATCTGAAAACGACATTCTTTCTAATAAGGCTAAACGGATTTACTGGTCACGACTTGAAGTCCCGTTCAAAGAGTTGCTTGTGAATCTGCCGAACGACAAAATCGTCGAATACGGCGACGAGAACCAGTCATCTCAGTGGGCTAAAAAAATCCGAAATACCGCCGAGGAAGCGTTTGACTACGCCTGCGATACTCTCGGCACAGACGCAAGAGTGTTAAAAACGGTAACCAAATTTAAGAATGAGTTTAGAACAAGAGTGTCGGGAGCGGTAACCGAATTTAGGGATAAGGTTATGAAAATAATAGGGAACCCAACTGGCTAAAAGAAAGGAGGTGAAAAAATGAGCAGTTCTTGGAAAGACGGTTTCATCGCCGAGTTAGAAAACTTGGCGGAACAAGGCAATCGTGGCGCTCTGGCTACCCTGCGCCGTGGACTCATCGGCAGCGTCCCGTTCGAGGCATACAAATACCTGCACTGCAATCTTACAAAACAACAAGAAGAAACTGCGCTACTCATCGCTTCTCTCTTCGCTCTCCATCCCGCCAAAGACGGCAAAGGAAATCTCGGCGATGCGTTCGCACGAATCCCAAAGCAAGACAGAAGTGACAGCATCGAGAAACGGTTCGTTGCACTACTCAATAGCCACAGCGAAGACCTGCGCGTCCATCTTCGTCAAGCGGTTAGCCTTTTGAAATCGAAAGGGATTCCTATCGACTGGCGACAACTTTTGGATGATGTCCTCCGTTGGGACCGCGAAGACCGTACCGTTCAGAAAAGTTGGGCAAAATCATTCTGGTCAGAAAAGAGCGAAGAAACAGCGAAAGACAAAAAGTCAGAAGAAGTCACTGCTTCGCCTTCGGCAGTGTCGGAAGAAGAAGAAGAAGGCGAGTTGGAAAACTTTTCAGAGGATTAATTATTAGGAGGGCTGAAAATGTTAGTTGAAATCCACATCATTCAGAGTTTTGCACCGTCAAATCTCAACAGAGATGACACGGGAGCGCCGAAAGACTGCTTCTTCGGTGGCGTCCGCAGAGCGCGCATCTCAAGTCAATGTATCAAGCGCGCCATCCGAGAATACTTCAAGAGCCGTCTTCTGATATCCCAAGAAAATTTAGCGACACGAACCAAGCACATCGTCGACGAAATCACAAAAAGACTGAAGGAAAAGGGAAAAGATGAACAGAAAGCGCGAGAAGTAGTCAAGAAAATGCTCGCAAAAGGCTATAATATAGCCGTGCAAGAGGACAAGGATGACACCCAATATCTTCTTTTTATCGGCGAAAAAGAGATTTGTAGATTAGTAGAATTATGCCTCGAGCATTGGGATGCTCTCCTAAGTATACAGGAATCAGAAAAAGAAGAAAAGAAAAAGGGAAAGAAAAAGGGAAATTTGCCAGATGAAGTTGAGAAGGCTCTTAAAGATATCCTTGATGGCGGCAAAGCCTGTGACCTCGCACTGTTCGGAAGAATGCTTGCCGACAAACCTGAAAACAATATTGTCGCTGCCTGCCAAGTCGCTCACGCCATCTCAACCCACAGAGTAAGCATGGAATTCGACTTCTACACCGCAGTCGACGACCTCAATCCGAAAGAAGAAACAGGCGCAGGTATGATGGGCACTGTTGAGTTCAACTCCGCTTGCTACTACCGCTACGCAAACATTGACCTCTGCCAACTGAAAAAGAACCTCGACGGCGACGAAGAACTCGCAAAAAAGACTGTGGAAGCGTTCATAAAAGCATCAGCCTTCGCAGTCCCAACAGGCAAGCAAAACTCCTTCGCTGCAAACAACCCGCCAGACTTCATTCTCGCAACCATCAGAAAAAACGCCCTCCCTCTTAATCTCGCCAACGCATTTGAAAAACCTGTTACGCCCGACAAAGACGGCGGACTTGTAACAAAATCCGTCAACTCACTTCTTGACTACTGGACGAGATTGAAAAACGCTTATAACATACAGGATGACGGAAACATCTTCTCTTGCTCTACACTCGAAACTATGCGCGAACAACCCAAATGTCCTAATCCATCTACTATTGAAGATATGGTGAAGTCAGTAGTAGGAAAACTGGCATTTGACGATTGTAAAAGTTAAAAGTAAGGAGTAACTGATATGGCTGTCCTACTTCTTAGACTCGCAGGCCCGATGCAATCCTGGGGCACGCAGAGCCGCTTCACAATACGCGACACCGGTATGGAACCTTCAAAATCTGGTGTTATCGGACTCATCTGCGCCGCTCTCGGACGCCCACGCTCCGAACCTGTAGATGACCTCGCCAAACTGAAAATGGGCGTTCGCGTTGATAAAGAAGGCAAAATGCAAGTGGACTTCCATACCGCACTTGATGTCGCAAAAGCAAGTGAAGATAAGAAGAAGGAGAGAGACACAGTCGTCTCAACCCGATATTATCTCGCCGATGCGGATTTCCTCGTCGGATTGGAAAGCGACGACTTCAATCTCCTCGAAAAAATCCACAACGCACTCGCAAATCCCCACTGGACGCTCTACCTCGGCCGCAAATCATTCGTCCCTTCCGTCCCCGTCCAGATTCCTGACGGACTTAAAGAGAAAGATTCTCTGGAAAGTGCCCTAAAATGCTATTCCTGGCCCCGTCTCTTCGCAAAAGTCCCAAAAGAAAACGAACGCCCGAAAGAACTCCGTCTGGTATTGGAAACCCCGTTCGGCGAAGGAAACGAAGTCCGTTGCGACCAACCCGTAGGCGCCGCTTTCGGCTACTCCCTCAAACACAACTTCACTACTCGCTATGTGAAAACCATCTTCCACCCCCTCGGAAAAAAAGACGAAAAAGGAAATGATGGCATCCCCATAAGACAGGAGGAATAACTATGTATCTCTCAAGATTAATCCTAAATCCCCGCTCAAAACAGGTTCAAAAAGATGTCTCTGAACCTTACGAAATGCACCGCTCCCTTATGCGCGCTTTCCCAACGCTGAACAAAAACCAAAACGGCGGAATCCTCTGGCGCCTCGTAACTCCACGCCCTCCTTCCTCTCCTCACTTCCTCCTCTATGTCCAATCAAAACACAAACCCGATTGGTCAAAACTCTCCGCCGTTCACCAAGACTACTTCCTCAACCCAGCCGACGCAGATGTCGACGAAAACCCCGCCTGCAAGGAAATATCAGAGACGGAAAAACTGCGCTTCCCAAAAGGACACATTCTCAGATTCTGCCTCCGCGCTAACCCTACGAAAAAAGTCGGCTCCTCCTTAAAAACCGAAAAACTCGCAGGACACAAAAAGAACGGCAAACGCATCGCACTCATCAAAGAACAAGAACAAATCGATTGGCTGCAAAGAAAAGGCGCAGAAGGCGGATTCCGTGTCCTCTCCGCAATCGCTATCCGCGAAGACGACCTCAAACACCTCTCAAAAGGAAACAAACAACAAACAGGCAAACTCTCCCTACTCTCCGTCGATTTCCACGGAACCCTACAAGTCATCGACCCCGAACGCTTCCTACAAACTATCCTCTCAGGAATCGGCCCAGGTAAAGCCTTCGGTTTCGGACTCCTTATCCTCTCTCCCGCTTGATTAAGGAGAAAAACTATGCGCAACCTACACGACCTTCCAAAATTCGAAGACCGATGGAGCCACCTCTACCTCGAACATGGTAAACTCGACCAAGACGCCTCATCCCTTCTCTTCTACAATAAAGAAGGACAAATAAGAATCCCCATTGACCAACTCGCTTTCGTAATGCTCGGACCAGGCACCCGCGTAACACACGCCGCTATCCGCGCACTCGCTGACAACAATTGCCTCGTCTGCTGGACAGGCGAACAGGGCGTCCGCCTCTACGCACATAGCACCGGCGGCACCTTCAGCAGTCACCGCCTCCTCCACCAAGTAAAATTATGGGCAAATAAAAAACTTAAAAACCAAGTCATCAAACGAATGTATCAGAAAAGATTCCCCGAAAAACTCGACGATAAACTCTCACTCTCCCAAATCCGAGGTATGGAAGGCGAAAGAGTCAGACGCGAATACCAACGCATCGCAGAAGAAATCGGCGTCAAATGGTTCGGCAGAGCATATAACCAAGATAACTGGCAAGACGCTGACCCGCTTAACCGCGCACTCTCCGCAGCCAACTCCTGCCTATACGGCATCTGCCACGCCGCTATCCTCTCCGCAGGTTACTCCCCTGCCATCGGATTCATCCATACTGGCAAAATGCTCAGCTTCGTCTACGACATCGCTGATTTCTACAAAACCGAAATCACCGTCCCTATCGCCTTCAGCGTCGCAAAAGAATCCGAACTCGACCTCGAACGCCGAACCCGTATCGCCTGCCGCAACGCCTTCTACGAATCAAAACTTATGTCCCGTATACTCCCCGATATCGCGGAGGTCCTAAATGCTCCTGATGATCCTCGAGAATACCCCGACGAACTTGAAGGGCGAGCTGTCTCGCTGGCTGATTGAACCAAAAAGCGGCGTCTTCATCGGTAACCCAAGCGCACGCATCAGAGACAGACTCTGGCAAAAAGCCATCGAAAAATGCAAAAACGGCGGTGTCCTCCAAATCTGGACTACCCACTCCCCTCAAGGCTTCTCCTACCGCTACTACGGCAAACTCTCTCGCCAAATCGTTGATATCGAAGGCATCGCCCTCGTCAGTATCCCAATTAAAAACGCAAATGAAAAATCAAAAACTCAATTAAACCCAAAATGCCAGAGTGACGAAAAAAGTGATAATATAAGTTGCGGTTAGCCCAAGACCATTATACAATTTGTTGAGGTTTTCCCCACGCGTGTGGGGGTGGACCGTTTTTCTCGGACGTCGTAAAACCCGCCGCCACGTTTTCCCCACGCGTGTGGGGGTGGACCGAGTCGTCCGTACACAAAACGGAGAATGTCCGAGTTTTCCCCACGCGTGTGGGGGTGGACCGCGACTCGCTCTCTGCTCAAGACCCTAACAGAGGTTTTCCCCACGCGTGTGGGGGTGGACCGAAGGAGACCACTTCGCGACTCGTCGACCAGGCGTTTTCCCCACGCGTGTGGGGGTGGACCGCGGTCTGGAAATGCTTGGTTTGTATGAAGGTCGTTTTCCCCACGCGTGTGGGGGTGGACCGACCTCTCCGGCCGCTTTTTTGTGCCGAGAGACGTTTTCCCCACGCGTGTGGGGGTGGACCAGTGGCGGCGGGTTTTACGACACTGCTGTAAAAGTTTTCCCCACGCGTGTGGGGGTGGACCGAAGTTGCAACCCTCCAGAGTTGACGGAAAGTCGTTTTCCCCACGCGTGTGGGGGTGGACCGCAGCCTTTAAAGAGGGGAGAGAGGCTTGGGGGGTTTTCCCCACGCGTGTGGGGGTGGACCGTTGTGCACCTGCTTAACAAGGGGTTGCCGGAAGTTTTCCCCACGCGTGTGGGGGTGGACCGTTCGTGATGTAATGGGCGGGTTTGATATTACCGTTTTCCCCACGCGTGTAGGGATTGAAAGTCAACTTACCAAATTGCCAGAGTGACGAAAAAAGTGATAATATAAGTTGCGGTTAGCCCAAAACCATTATACAATTTGTTGAGGTTTTCCCCA
>Ga0123519_10016238_pt1 | contig 10369 bp, 4 predicted proteins | sample YelNatPaOPRAMG02_FD_87396 | JGI IMG/M metagenome (GOLD analysis project Ga0123519, IMG submission 87396) | Hot spring microbial communities from Yellowstone National Park - Yellowstone National Park OP-RAMG-02 (version 2) | ecosystem: Environmental > Aquatic > Thermal springs > Hot (42-90C) ...
AATGGCTTATGGGATGTTTCTGGATAATAGTTATCAGGCGGTGTTTGATGTGGGTAGGAGCAATCCAGAAGAATTTTTTTATCAGGCAGATGGAGGGGAGCTGAATTACTATTTTATTTATGGTCCGAGTCCTAAAGAGGTGATTCAAGGATATGCCAGTCTGGTCGGGAGGTATCCGCTTCCACCGCTCTGGGCGTTAGGCTATCAACAGTGTCGGTATAGTTATAGGAACGAGCAGAGGATTCGGTCAATCACCGCTAAGTTCCGCAAATATAATATCCCCTGCGATGTGATATATTTTGACATTCATTATATGGATGATTACAAGGTGTTCACCTTTAATCATAAGCGGTTTCCAGACCCAAAAGGGCTAATCTCAGATTTGGAAAAGCAAGGCTTTAAGGCGGTGGTAATCGTTGACCCGGGAGTAAAAATTGAGCCGGGATATTTTGTTTATGACCAGGGAATGGAAAAGGATTATTTTGTTCGGGATAAAGATGGCGGATATTTTACTGCCCAGGTTTGGCCTAAAGATGTTTATTTCCCGGATTTTTTGAAGCCAGAAGTTAGAGAGTGGTGGGGAGAGCTTCATAAGTTTTATTTAGATTTAGGGGTGGATGGTATCTGGAACGATATGAATGAGCCAGCCGGATGGGTGAAAGATATCAGACCTCTTCCGGATTTGATGATTCCATCTGGAACGCCAGCATGGCTGGAGATGGTGCATGGGGATAAAGATAATCCAGAGCCTCACGCTAAAATTCATAATGTTTATGCGCTGTTAGAGGCAGACGCGACCTATAATGGCTTGAAAAAGCTCAATCCTGAACAAAGACCGTTTATGATTAGCAGAGCCGGCTATCCGGGGCTACAGAGGTTTTCCTCGGTCTGGACCGGAGACAATACCGCTAACTGGTATCAGGTGAAGATGACTTTATCAATGCTATTGAATTTGAATATAAGCGGGATAGTGATGAGCGGAGCAGATATTGGAGGGTTTTTAGGCACTCCCGGTTCCGAGATGTATGCTCGCTGGATTCAACAGGGGGTTTTTTATCCTTTGTCTCGCACCCATACCGCGATTTATCATAAGAGCCAGGACCCATTTTCTTTTGGCAAAGAAGTGAGAGAGATAAGCAAAAGCGCGATAGAGCTACGGTATCAGCTTTTGCCATATACTTATAGCTATTTCAAGCTGGCAAATGATACTGGGCTACCGATTATGAGGGCAATGCTTTTAGAATTTCCAAAAGATGAAAAAACTTATAGCATCTCAGACCAGTTTTTCTGGGGAGAATGGATTTTAGTGGCGCCAGTAGTGGAAAAGAACGCCAAGAATAGGAAGATTTATTTACCAGCAGGAAAATGGTATAAGTGGCAAAACCCGGAGCAAATTGAAGGTGGAAAAGAAATTTTGGAGCCGGTGGATTTAAGCACTCTTCCGATTTTGGTCAAAGCTGGTGCGATTATTCCGTTAGCGCCAGTGATGAATTACACTTGGGAAAAGCCCTGGGCACCGCTTGAGCTTGAGTTTTATCCTGGAGAAGAAAAATCCTGTTTCAATCTTTATGAGGACGATGGAACAAGCTTTAAATATCTGGAGGGAGAATCGCTCTCCACTATTTATTGCCAGGAACCAATTATCAGCGGATATTTGATTACCAAGCAGGAGGGAAAAGGGAATTATCAACCCCGAGCACGGGAGCTGGCTCTAAAAATTTGGGGGACAGAAAATCCGAGTCAGGTTGAGCTATTAACTAATGGAAATCAGGAAAAGTTAGTTTATCAATATGACTCAGAAAAAAGGGTTCTCGCGCTAAAACTAAAAGACCAGGTTAAAGGCTTTCAAATTAAAGTCAGCTATAAAAAATAAAAGGGAGCGGAGAATTTCCCCGCTCCCCCTGAACCGGGCTTTTGCCCTCAGTCATTTATCTTATCCACCAGTAATAAATCCCCTTGAATACATCAGGTTGTTCTTTCCCTCCAGTAAATTTTCCTCCTCCTGCTGCGGAATACATCAAAGTCATATCCCCGAATACACCAAGCTCTGAAACCATCCCTTCAGACATCACCCAGCGGTCCTCAAGGCCTACAGTAATTGCTCCGGCGCCGGTGTCATAATCCACAGTCCATTTAAAGCTGGCGCCCGGTTTGCAGGGATTATTGGTCTCATAAGTTGGGATATAAGAAGTAAATTTCACCGCCCACTTATTAGCAGTTCCACTCGTGGGTAGGGTGACCTTTGGCGCCGAGATAATCTTTTCCCCGGTCCTCATCTTAATTGGCCATCCTGCTATTTGTTCTCCCTTCTCATCAAATTTGGGAGTGCCTTTCCATATTTCCGCATAAGTGCATTGGCTCGGGGTGTCAGAATCCAATAACGCAAATACATAATTCCGATGAGTCTCGTCCAGCTTCTCGGTTTTATCCTCAGTATAACCGGTAGCGACAAAAATCAGCCAGCCATCTCCAGTCGGCGCTTGTTCCATATCTGGAGGATAATAGACGGGTCTTCTTTTATCCGGATTAACGCAAGAGGGCTGGATGAGCTCCCCAGTAGTGGAGTTCACATCATAATTCCGTAAATCCCCATTGCATTGCGCTACCGGGTTAGCAAGATTATCATAGCCCCTGTCCCCGGTATCAAAGAACAGACACATATTCCATTGGCTTGGGTCAAGGCTGGAAACATTTATCTTCCAGATTCTTCCCTGATAGTCTCCAAAATATATCCAGTCCAGAAACCCGTCTTCATTGATATCCTTAGAATACACATCCCCTGGCACCTGATTTGTATTAAGGAGTGTGTCTTTGCCTTTAATTTTCTTAGTGAGCGTGCATATACTGCGGTAATTGAGATGATTCAGAATTCCTCCCGGTGCAACATTACATTTTTGATTTATTGCTGGCACCATAAAGGTCGCAAATTGAGTGCCCAAATCCGCATCCACCATATATAACCAGGAGCCTTCATAAGCCTTATTAGTAGGACTGATGCCCCCACCCACCACCATCACCACCGTGGTCTCAATGGTGGTGCTATCCTCAGGCAGATATTTAACCTCACCTATATGAGGCATGCTCCAGCTATTTCCCAGCGCAGATTCGGTCGGAGCGGTCTCATCATACGGGTCTGTGAACTCCCATCTCACCTTTACATCATCTCCACCTCCGCTCTCCACTGTGGAGGCATCGGTTATATCTAATGAGAAATAAGCTTTACCTCCGTCTTTCAAGCCACAAAATAGATTCAATCTCCAACACCATTTCTCATCCTCATTACACGAGAGTTCGCTGGGATAGGACTGGTCATCAGGCCAGCTGGACCTCATTCCCGCAATAGTCGGAGTCCCATCCACATAATTTTGCTGTTCTCCATTTCTCAGATAAAACAGCTTGGATAACAAGGCATTGGGGATATAAGCAAAAGCCTCTTCCAGAACCTTCCGAGGACCATCTCCATCCGGGTCCTCAAAAATAAAGGCGTGGAGCATTCCGTCTAAAGCGCCCACATAAACCATCTGGGGCATATTTTCATGTTCCCCAACGAAAGACTGATAAGGAAGGTCATCTTCAGGACGAGCCTCCCTCGGCAAAGGAGCTCCTACAGATTTTGGCGTGGAATGGTATATAGCTCCTAAATTCCATTGCTTCGCCTTCTGGTCCCGATAGGTAGAGCCGGAAATCCCATGCACGAAATCTATCACCAGCCGCGCATCTGTCAGGTCAAGAACCCCATTTCCATCCTGGTCAAATAACTCCTGATAAGTAGGATAACCCGGGAAAAGATATTCCGTTAATATCCCAGCATTACTGGTGGTAAATTCCACCCGCTCCCATTCGCTACTGGTAGAATTATATTTGGAGGTGAAAATCTGTCTGGGACTGCGGGCTGAATTCAAAATATCATTGAGCCAGTCCGAAGCATCTTCGGAAGACTCAATCTCGGTGCTACCGGTTTGGAGAGCCAGCATCGGAGCCATATCTCCATAAGCCAGATGTCCATGCCATAGATAGTCATCTCCTTTAATCTCAAAATATCCTGCGGCTCCTCCCTTTAAGTCAACACTAAGAGTCGGCGCAGACACAGTATAAGTCCCTTCCATAATCATTGCCATAATCATATTCAATGCGCTAATCAGGTCAATCTCGCTATTTGCCCAGAAGGGCGTGGTCACATCCTTTTCCCAGCCCACCCCATAGTCTAAATCCGATGCCAATGCCATCCCATTCATCATCTCCATTGCCTTCATATCCGCACATTCGGTGCTGGTAAGAATGGAAAACCCGATTAAATAAACTTTAGCTGGACAATATTTGCTTCCACAAACGACATCAGAATGGGGGCTGTTGCCAAGAAGTGAACTCGGGTTAGCAAAATAACCTACATACTTCCGCTGTTCATTCATAGTCGGCGCTAATCTCCACAAGGTGTCAGAACATCTGTTCTTAACATACGGGCTAATCTCATAATAGGTCCTTTCATAAGGAATTCCAGTGGTCTGCCCACCATCAGTTAAAAATATCACATTATTGGTCCGACATTGATAAATGTAATAAGGGTCATTTAGAACTATATGACCATTATAATTCGGTAGGTTATATCTTGCATAATCCCAGTGATTGAACATACTCGGGTTAGTGTCATTAGCGGTGGTGCGGAGTTTGCCAGTGGCAAAATTCCAGTTATACATATAGCTAAATGCATCCCTTAACATTGAAGTAATCGGAGTCGCTCCACTGGGGTTTCTGAGCAAGCTAATGCTCCATTTGGAATTGCCATCCGCAATCAGACCATCAGCATTCTGGTCTTGCTGAGAAAGAATCTCCTGGAGATAAAGATTATTGGTTGCTCCTTCAGAAAGGTTATAAATCAGGTTTCCACCCTCATTTGGAAAATCCGAGTCCCCAGTGCCACTGTAATTGCTATCAAAAATCATCAACCCATACCGAGCATCATAAGTATCCATAATTCCGGGACTTTCCCTTCCTAAGGCGGTGTAAGGAAGACCGGTAAAGACCGAGTCCCCTTGCTCATTTTCATATCCAAAGAAATTACATAAATAAGGAGTGTCCAGACAATCCGTGGTCAAAGTTCTGGAATAGGGCTCATAAATCGGAGCTAAAGGCGGAGATTGAGTTATCCTCCACCAATCCAGACCCTCTCTAATTACCTCATCCATCCGAACCGGAGTTAAGGTCCCAATAATCTTGATAAACTCCGGTCCCACTACCCCATCTGGAGGATTGGGATTATCTAATGTCCCGCCAGGTCCATAAGCATCTACCTTCGCAACATTGGGAATCTCATTAAGAATCCTATTTATAATCTCCTGCTCGGTCCAGGCGCCATAGTGATAAAAAACAGAACCAGCGGTTCCGTCCGGAACTAATTTATAAACCTTTCTCGTGTCCCTTCCATCATTAGGACATTGGGTATATAGAGGACCATCACCGCAAACTGTTAAATCTGTTGCCGCAGAATCAGAATAACTATTATAATTATTATAACCTGCTCCCAGTCTCCATTTGGTATACCACACATATAAACCGAAATCCCAGGTTGCTCTCTGCATATTTGGGTTTTCCGAGGCAAAGTCAGTTGCATCTGCTCTGAGAAAATAAAGCCCATTTCCTCCTGCCGCATCCGCACTATAAGGGTCAGTAGGCGCATTCCAAGGGTCAGGCACAGGCGCAGGCTTATAACAAGGTCTCCATCTCCACCAGGACCAATAACAATCATCAACATAGGTGAGCCGAACTATCTGAAATTCATCTAACCGACCATAAAGATTCATAAACAGCTCCCGAAAAGGAGTGCCTGAGTCCGCGGAAGGTCTAAAAATCTCTCTTACATGCTCTCCCGAAGGACCATCAGTGTCTCCGTCAATATCATAATAATACATAGTTTCCGCATAATTAGCATTATTTTCAATTAAAAATTTACCCAGGTCATAAACCGCGGATTCTATAGCAGAATTGGAAAAATCCCTATCCACCCAGTCCATTGGTGTAAAATAGAATGGCTCTAAACCAAGATTATTCCGATAATAATCCACGCTGGTCAATTCCAAAGCGCCAGTAGTTCGATTTTCATGGACCAGAAGAATTTTAACAAAAACATTTTTATTAGCCAGCTCATCATAAAGAGAAAATTCCCCGGTATCTTTGCCCATATATACCTGGTTATCGTTGTATAATACCGGCTGTCTTCCTGTTCCAGTCATCACCCTTTGCGCAATATCTATTCTCCGGTTCGGCTTGGAACAGGATGAGCTGGAGCCCGCGCACCATCCCATACTTCCGGAAGTATCCAAGAGAATTAAAACATTGGGCTTTGCTTTCACCCCTGCATAAAACGGCAATTCAACCCCAGAATAACCAGCATTTGCCCAAAACAAATATATCAACCCGGCGATTACCACTAACCAGCTAAACTTTTTTATGTTACACATTTTTCTCGCCTCCTTTCACCTTTTGAATGCTAATTCTCTTCCTCCTGTGAGTTCATAGGCGCTATATTTAATCACTCCGAATTCCACCCTTTGTTCTCTAACCAAACCATGAGTTGCTTCCCGCATACCGAGCCCTCCGACCCGAGTTCCTCCTATCCCTACACTATCCACCCTAAACTGATAAGTTAACAAATTCTCCTGAAGGGTGCCAGGAACCCGTCCAACATTGGTAATTACCGCTGACCATCTGGGAAAAGGCTCAGAGTATGTGCCATTTATGTATTTGTCATAGTATTTCCCACGAAAATCTATGCTATTCAGAGTCCAAGTCTCCCCCACTGCTAAGTTGGTAGCGTCAACCGAGGTCATCGCCCAGTAAATCCCAGCTACCACTCCTTGCTCCGAGGCATATAATGCCTCATCATTCTTAACTAAACTAACCGCGGTGCTCGCATCTACTTCACTTAAAGTAGTAAGCGCAAAGCCCAGTAGCTCCATCGCAACCAGTAAAACTATCGCAATCACTAAAGCTTGTCCTGATTCCGGATTCTTCAATAATTTCTCTTTGAATCGTCTCATCTCCCTCCTCCTTAAAGCTGATAAAGACAAGCACCACAACTATCCAGAAATTCAAACACGTCCGCATTAACTATTTTCACCTTTCTGCGCATAGTATGTAAAACAGGTCTCTTCATCTCCAGATTTTGAACCAAACCGCTTACCTGAACCGTCACCCCAATAATCTGACAACAATCCACCGCAGTTGAAGGTTCTACCTCCATTTCTATTTTATTATTAGAGTCCTTAATATCTAAAAATATCTGAAGGTCATCCACCCCCTGTGCTATTAAATAATCATAATGATTATTACCAGCGAAATAATCTCTTCTGGTCAGCCAGCGCACAAGCCGGTTCCCCTCCCGCAATTCTTGGACAAAATATTTCCGACGATAAACTGGCGCCACCCAATCCTTATAAGCGTAGTAATCATAATGAAGCGCACTGTCCAAAGTTATAGAGTTCGCAGAAGTGTCAACCGAGACTATCTGATGATATTCTGCTTCAACATCCGAACGAAGGGTTGATATTATCACCCCAACTGGATGAACCGTATCTGTAGAACCATCTGGCTTTTGAATTGTTCTGACAAAGATATCCACTCTATTTACAAAAATCGTGGCTACGCCCTGACTAGCATCTAAAGCTAAATCAGCGAACGAACCATTCGGGTCAAAATTCGCCCAGATTTCTATTGCATCTAAAGGGTCTCCATTTGAATTCTCAGGGATAGAGTCATCATAAAGCTCACTTAACTCAGGGTCTGCCCAAACATAATTTATCGGATTGATTAACCGAACCGGAAAGGTATCAATTACTTTCTCCACATTTGCACGGTGGATCGCGGCTTCCAGCCCAAACGGAGTGCCAGTATATCCTGCAAGAGCAATATCCTGAGCAAGATAATATAGCCCCAGCCTTAAATTAGCCTGTTTGTTTGCCTGCTCAGATTGTTGTCGGAAGGTCTTCCTCTGTTCGTTAAAAAAGGTGAACGCACCATAAACTACTACTATCGTGATAGCCATTGTCACTAAGACCTCTATCAAAGTAAATCCACTTTTCTTTTCATCTTTTCCGCTCATCATTACCCCTCCTGCTAAATCCTCCGCAGAGTCCTTAACACAACCTTATGTTTGGGGAAAACCGCTGGATGTTGAGGAAAAGTATCGTTAACTTTCCCATAATAATCCTGTACAGTTCTCAGTTGTTCCACCCCTACAATTTGTGGCTTATCTCCACTCGCTACCCAGCCTACCCAGACCTCTATATAAATTTCAGACATCGCCGGAAGTATCTCCGGAAAACGCGCTAAAGTTAATTCGGTTTCACCTGCTTCATTCGGCGCAACCCGCAAACTTAAAGGAAGAGCGCCTCCGGCTGGAATAACCGAGCCTCCCCATTCAACTCCATAGCAGATTAAATACTGAAAACCTCCGCCCCCAATCCCCATCTCGCCTCGTTCATTGACCGGTGCTAACCTATGCCAGGTATTTACTCCATCTCCTATTACCACATCGTCTAGGAGGGCTTTCGCATCCGCATCCACAAAAGGAACATTGTTCCTGTCACGCATAATTCTTGCGGGATTAGTTGAGTCAATTGGAACTATCTTTAGCATCTCCAGATATTGAGCAGCTAATTGACCGGCTATGGTCCTTTGCCTAGCCATAGCCAAATAGTGAATCCCAAAAACCTGTAGCTCCACTAAAGCGACCAAACCAACCATCAATACCCCCATCGCAATCATTACCTCTATCAAACTGAACCCGGTTTTTGTTTCTATTCCCTTCATTCTTTCCCCCGTTTATTATTCTTTGCATCCACCGTGCCAAATCTTCAATCTTTTAATCTACTCATAATGGTCAAAAACCATTAGTTAGCCAAAACCTATTGATTTTCCTACTATTTTTGATGCAATTGTAAGAATAAAGGTTCAATTTTTGAACTAAAATTCAAAATTAAAATCACCAAAAATCAGTTAATTTATGGAAAAATTGCCATCCATTAACCATTCCTTTATAGCCATTAAACCACAACCCAATTCAAATCTAATCTATCTTAAACCAAAAAATATCAATTTTTTCAATATATTAAATGAAATAAAGCACATTGAAATGAGATAACCGAGATGATAATAAACAGAAGGATAAGCCTCCACCAACCATGCAAATTTTGCAATGCTAAGCATAACCCACTTAAACCAACCCCTACAATTAAGGGTAAAATGAACCATAAAAGCCTTGGAGATTCATAACATAACTGTCCTGAAAGATTTATAACCAAAAGAATAATTATTAAAACTATGAAAAAATTATCCAACCCAGCATTGAAAATTCTTCTTTCAACCCCTTTTTTAAACTCTAACCCCATCTTTAATAATAATCCAAGCCCAACCGGAACCGAACTCCATAACAAAAGCTCATACGGGTTAAATAAAATCCATTTCCAGACCCTTACCCGTCCCGAAATAAAATTGTTAAAATAAAATCCCTCCCGATTCACCCAGAATATATCTAAATAATTCGCCTGCAAAAAAACCGAGCCAATTATCAGGAGGCTTAAAATACCCATTATCAAACCGGTTCCTAAATAAACCATTGACCGGAAAAACCCGCTCCTATCTTTTAACTTATTCTTATCTTCCTTCGCATAAAGTAAAAGCGGTATCAAAAGCACGCTTACCCATACCCCAGGACTGAACCATAACCCGATTCCAATTATCACCCCAGCCCAAATTCCCCTGAAAAAACCTCTAAATTTATCTCTGCTATCCCCCCCTACTGCTAAAAAACTCGCTCCCAGAATAACCACCGCAAAAAACTGGTCCATAATCGGAACCTTATGTGAAAACGAAGGCAGAGAGACCAGAATTAGCCCAGATATAAAACATAACTCCGCACTATAAAATCGCCTCAACAAAAAATACCCTAAAACCACTGCCAATCCTCCACAAAATATCATCACCATCGCACCAACCAAGCCCCCTGCCTGCTCCCCAATATCTCCTCCAAAATATCTACCAAGCTCCTCTCTTACCTCTGCCTTCACTAAAAATTTATATGCGCCCTGAATTAACTCTGAATTCTCCCCAATCCGATTTAATCCCATAAAAAACAAGATATTGCCCGGCGGATGAGTCCGACTATGGGTAGAAAGCGTTTTCCAGTTTTTTAAATAAGCGAGAACCAATTCTTCTCTGCCCTTAAACCGCAGGGCATCTGTCCAATACCCAGTATGGTCCTGAACAAAAACCCTAATCAATAATTCATAACTACCATACCGGTTTATCTGGGAAAAAATCACCGGGCTTACCATCCCTAAAGTAAAAAGCAAACCCGCTTCAAAAAAAACTAACC
>Ga0123519_10016246_pt1 | contig 10365 bp, 12 predicted proteins | sample YelNatPaOPRAMG02_FD_87396 | JGI IMG/M metagenome (GOLD analysis project Ga0123519, IMG submission 87396) | Hot spring microbial communities from Yellowstone National Park - Yellowstone National Park OP-RAMG-02 (version 2) | ecosystem: Environmental > Aquatic > Thermal springs > Hot (42-90C) ...
AATGAGCACCACATCTGCTTCGGCGCCCATCTTCCCTGTCCCCGGGGCGACATGGGGAGGGCGGTGGCGCCAGTCGCCAGCAACACCTTTTGTTGGCCACATGCAAAATCTTTCACGCCCTTGTCGCCCCAGGCCGCCGCCAGTTTTATGAGGAAGCACCCCTTTCATTGAGTGTCAAAAAGTTGAAAAACGATCACCGCGTGATCGAAATTCAACATTAAAACTCATGTAATAGTATTACGCGTAATAAAATTACACTCTTTGTCTTTTTTCGCCTGCCTCAATTCCCTCTCACTTTGCACCCCATCAGGCCTTACTGGAAGCAAGTTAACTCCGGTGTTAATTTTCTTCCGGTTTCAATACGGGGAGTGGCGGAGCGTGAGAAGAGGGGTAGGGGCCCCTCGGATCATTACTTTCTTGCACCAGCTTTAAACACGTTAAACATCACGCACGTTACTCTTACTAGTCACTTTTTTGCACTGGATTTTTGGGTCTCCCCTGCTTATTCCCGGTCCTCGCCGCGACGACATTCTCGCCCGCGAAGCGCTTGTGGGAAAATCCCCGCGTAACAATTAATTTTACTTTGTTTTAGTGGAATTCAGATCTTGAAAAAGCAGCTTACTAATAAATATATAATTATTAGAAGCCCGATTTTCACTGATCGATTCCCTATTTAGCATGATTTTTTTCCCCTTTCATTTCAAGTTTTTTCGAAAAGCGCTTCGCGGGAGCAGCGTTTCATCACTTTTCCATCTCTTACTTCTTTCTCAATTCTTTTTTCTCTTACTTTTTCCAAGTAAGAGATTTTTTTCACCGTTTTTTCGCTCCAACCCCTCGTTTTCCTCAACCATCTTTGGTGGGAGTCTTCCAGCATTGAGATGGTTTAAATAACCCCCAAAAAACTTCATCGTTGGACCTTCCTGTCCGCTCGTTCTCAAAGTGAGAGAGATAGAGACCAACAGCATTGACTTGCTTTAAATACCCCCTCAAAAACCTCGCTCTCACACCCTCTCGCTTGACCACATGTTTCCTTTGTTGGAGAATGATAGAAACCTGCAGGATTGAGGAGCTTTAAATACACCCTTCAAAAACTCAATCACTACCCTCTAACTCCTCAAAATAACCCTCGAACTACATTTTTTCTCGTCCGTGCCCGTCTTCGATCTCTCGCGGATACCCCGGAATCACAACTCAAAACTGCTCACCTGTAGCAAATTTTTGAAGGCCTTATTTTTTGCTGTAGGCTTGCAGTTTTGAGATCAGCGGGAAACCTCGCCGGTCGTCGCCGTCGAAAATTTTCACCCATCACGTAACGTGTACGTGGTACGTGTAAATCATCTTTCTCTCTTTCTTGCTAAAAGGAACCAGGAATCGTCGCCGGGATCGTCGTGCAGCATGTCCTCTCCATCGCCCGCTCCTCAACATACCTATAAGCAACACGGGTATTTAAACTTTTCTATAGGTAATTATTTATACAAAAAATCGAAAAGTTTAAATATGTGTGTTGCCTTTGAAATACGCATGAGTGCATTACAGGAAATAAAGGAACCAACCATCATTGACGCCGTGTTAGAGGAGTTTGAAGAATACAAGCAGTTTCTCAAGCGTCAAATTACACTTCACATGAAAAAGGTTGCTGGAGAATCCGGAGCAGTAGAAGAAACTCCAATACCACTGGAGCTCTTACCCCTCTTACGGGAATACCACTCCACGCTTCACGATGAAGCTGACTTGAAATTAAAGGCAATGCCCCAGGAACCACGATCTCAGGTCAATAACTTCATTTTTGATATCGTATCATACGAAAAACTCAAGGCGATGATGCCGCCAGAAGATAGGGCCAAGATGGCTCGCCTCGAACAACTCACGCGGGGAGACTCTCACTAGATGCCAGTCAACATTTCCATGGTCAATTTCATTGAAAGCACCTTCAAGGTCATCGGTGCTTCTGGGGACATGGAAAACGTCAAGTTAACCGCCGCGCAAAAAGCAGCAATCAATGCAATTGAATTCGGGTATGACATCATTAATGTTCACCACCCTCCAAAAGTTCTCCCGAAGGGAGTTTTGATGAACTGGCCCCGTGGTGGTGGAAAAACTTTTTCAATTGCTTGTTCAATTGCTGCTCACCTCGTGCTTGAAAATAACGTGAGAATTGGGGCCACCGCGACTGATGAAGGATTAGCAAAAGAGATAAAAGAAATTGTTCGTTCTCTTCTTGCTTCAAATCCCAACACCGATGCGTTGGTGGAGAAGGAGGATGTCCTCAAAATCATAGTGAGAAAACCGGGAGGCGGTAGGAATAAATTCACATGCCACCCGCATTCAGAATCTATTCGTGGCCGCCACTTCCACATTTTATTTATTGACGAAGCAGCAAAATATGACCAGGAAATACTTGAATCTGCAGTGTTACCAACAGTGAGACGCTTTGGGCGCCGCTGGATCATGTTATCAACCCCTCGTGGTAGGATCAATGACACAATTTTTGGTCGTCGGATTGTTAGTGGTATCACCACGCGACCAATTATTTGCTCTACCTGTGGCGCATCATACCCGCAAGAGAAGTTTGATGGGTTTTATTTTGGAGCTCCACGACTCCCACAAAACCTTGACGAGTGTTATAATTACAAGTTCAAGGATGTTCCACCACCTGGTTTACCCCCATGTGAGAAATGTGGGAAGGATATTTATGAATATGGGGTTGGAAAATACAGTGTAATTTTTGTTGATCCCCTTGATTATCCAAATAAAACGAGGGAAGAGGTCATCGAGGAAGTGAGGGAGGCAGGAAATACCCCTCTTGCAAGGCAAGAAATTTTTGGTGAATTCATAGAGGGGGTTGCAACAGTCTTTAGAGAAGATTGGATCAATGCTGCAATCCTGAGGGGGGGAGAGGGATTTCCCTTCCCGCGACAAGATGTATTTTACGTCATGGGTGTTGACTTTGGGAAATACCATGATGCATCAGTAATTTGCGTCACACACATGGAGGGAGAAGATGTCTTCCTTGATTACATGACAACAAAATCAGGAAAAGACATTGCTGGACAAACACTAGATTACAAGGACGTGCGGTTTGATATTATTAGCATCTGCCGGAGCTTTAATGTTTCCGTTATTGTTGCAGATGCCACTGGTGTGGGAGATCCAATAATGGAACAACTCAAGACAGATCTCATGAATGAAGGTCTCGGGCATGTTCTTGTAGCCTCTAACAGGCGAAATAGGCCTGGCTACGTGATTGGTGGGGCCAAAGCGAAAGCAGATCTGGTAGGAGTTCTTGAAAAACTCTTTACTTCTAATCACATTATTTTCCCGCGAAATGAGAAAGAAGTAGCAGAATTAAAAAATGAATTACTCTCGTTTGCGTTTGAAGTTACTCGAAGTAACGTCATTTATGGGACCCAAACGACTCACGACGACAGGATTTTTGCCCTTGCTCTCTCTTGCTGGTTCCATTTCAAGAACAAGTGGGTTCCAAGTGCAAATTCTTTTGGTGGTAAACCAGAAGAAATAATAGTTAACCCAAAAATTGAGGGGAATTACCTTACAAGTGTTCTTCTTGGGGATGGTGATATACCGTGATGGGATTAAAAGTGTATTCAATAGATGCAAGAAAATTTTTACCAGTCGCTCCAGCGGTAAATGATACTGACCCGCAACTCGTGGATTCCACCGAAGGGGAAATTACCGCAACATATGGTTATACAGTTGATCCAAAAGTCAGTGCCATTCAAGCTCTCCTCGTGAGAAATAACCCGGTGAATCGACACTTTGCCGTGAAGTACGAACCAATGGCAAATTCATTCATCGAAATTACCGGGCGAACAATCACCGGGGAAAAGGTCAACATAGGGTCAAAGAGAAAAGATGTTGATAAAGTGCTAAAAACATTTAACTCGTGTATCAATGTTCGCCACCAGACAATTGAAGATTTCATTGCATTAATGTGGCGGGATAACGTGACGCATGGAGTTGGTCTCTGGCGAAACGCGATGTACGATGAATTACCTGCAAAAATTGACATCCAGCGAATTGACCAGCGAACAGTGAGACTGGTTGAAGACAGGTTGAATGGGTATCGAAAATGGATTCAAGAGGTGACACTGGATGTTTCAAAAACATACAAGAAAAAGAAAGATTTTTATGCAGAAGAGGAAGGTCCAGGTACTGCTTCCATTTCACCGCCACAGTTAGAGACACGAAAGATAGTCATTCCTGACGAGCCAAATACATGCATATCTCTCTCACTTTTTGAGCACCCACCAGTAACGGCAGTCATGCCTCTCTTACTTTACAAGATATGGATCTTGTATTTCATGCGGAAGTACTCCGAAAAAATGTGGGTTTCGCCACTTATTGGGTATATTGGAGATCCGAAAAATAACCAGTTTCCATATAGTGCGCCAGAGATGCAAAAACAAATTAATGACATGGCAAAGGATCTCGTGAAACTAAGGAACTTTGCTGCTATGGCGACTTCTGGTGCAAACCGGATCGAACCCCTTAAAACTGACACTGCAAAATCTGGGGAAATTTTTGTCACGAACTTGAGGCACTTGAACGAAGAAATAATGAACGGTCTTTTTGGTTCAATGGGCCAGAGAAGTGCGCAAGGAAACTTCAAGTCAGTCAATGATCTTGTTGATACCGCCTACTTGCGGTTCTTGAAAGGAGTGAGAGCAAGGTTTGAAGCAGTCTTGCGTAGGTTTTACCTCCAGTGCCTCTTGCCAGTGAATGGAATTACTGATGCGACTGAAGAAGACATTGATATCGCATGGGCACCACTGGAAGTTTACACGATTGAAGACTTGATGAACGCAATAAAAACTGGCGTTGAAGCTGGGGTGTTTAATGATCAAGGAGAAGTGAGAGCGATTGCCTCTCGCTTGTTTGGAGAACTAGCAGAAACTCCACCAAATAATATTGGATATGTTCCAGAAATACAGAAGGTGAAAAAGAATGCCATTGCCGGCGCAAGTGGAGAGGGAATTACAGGAATTCATCGAAAAGGTAAGGGAAATCCCGAGGAAAATGACATCACAAATGTTTGAAGAGTTCAAGAGAATGTTTTTCACCATGGATCATAAAAACATTTACCCGAACTCGACCAAGTGGTTAAAAATCAAGGCAGTGGTGCACAGGGATTACCCACAAATGGTGCCAAGTGGTGTCCCATTTGAGCAACCTGGTGTTTATACTGGTACATTGTTTCACTCGGTTGGAACATGGAAAGAGAAAGACACATGGTTCTATGGCATTCATCCAATGGTGATGGCAGGGACAAGAGCTCCATCGATTGAGCCAGGAGGAAACCCTCTTGCTATCTACGCCCCAATCGTGGAATGGGATCTTGCGGTAGAGAAAACCTACACGATTAACAATCAAACAATTGACATGGGTTCACTTGTTACTTTCGCTGGTTTCAAAGCTCTTTCCAGGTTCCTTGAATTTTCAAGGATAGATATAGAGAAGAAGGTGATACGAATTTGAATTTCGTGAAAAATAAGTTTGGTTACCCAACTTTAGAAACAAAACACGACAGGCAACGGACCCAGGCAGGAAGGTTCATACATGGAACACCCTGCCACATGGGAAGTGTTAAATGTAGTGTTTGTGGTGGGGAGATGTATGAATATGAGGAAACAGCTGATGCATTTTATTATGCTTGCCACGGGTGGATAATTGATCCAAAGGGACGGCATTGCCCATGTCCTAATAATGCTGATTATCACGACCCAAACAAGCATTGGAAACCAAATGCAAGGACATATGAACAGTTATGGCAATTGTATTACCTCTCACCAGACATGTTTGAAGTCATGAGGAGACCGGTTGGGAGAAAAGTTGCGTAGCTACACATTACACTTGGAAAAGTTTAAATAGGAGTGTTTACTATAGGCAGCGTGACGTGATTATGGACTCTACAATTGAAACTCGGAAACAAATCTTCGCCAACGACATGAAGTCGTTGGAGAAGGACCAGAAGGGGAGACTGATCTTTGAGGCAAGAAGTCTTAACAATGACTTCCTTCCAAAGGAGTGGTTGGAAGTTATTGCAGAAGACTCGCCTGGGAAAACAGTCCTTTATAGGCACAGGCACCCAGCCTCGGAAGAGCACGCCGATGAACCAATTTATGGGAGGGTCTTGTCATCAAGGGTTGTAAACGAAGATGGCAAGAATTGGGTAATTAGCAAGTACATGCTTTATAATACAACAAACCGCCATCGAACTTTAATTGAGGCAATTGAGAAAAGGATGCAAGAGAAAAGAAACATGGGAATTTCGATGGCGTATCATGTTTACTCAGTTAAAAATGAAGGTAAGTCGGAGATTGTTGGTGTCCACGTGCTCGAGCACTCGGTGACGTGGAAACCAAGATGTCCCTTGTGTGTTATCCTGGAGGATGGTATAATGGAAGATAAGAAAGAAGACAAGCCCGCCGAGAAGACTTCTGATGAGATTTTGAGTCAACTCGACGACAAGGCCATTCGTCTTGAAGCGCTTGAAGCTGACCTCCAACAAAAGAAAGAGGAATTGGAGAAAGTAAAAAGGGAAAGCGAAGAGCGCGCCAAGAATATTGAGTTACAGAAAAAAATGCTTGATAGTCTTGCTCAAAAAGTGGCGGCTCTCGAGGAACACAACAAATATCTTGAGAAGAAACCCCTGATTGACGAGATAATCAAGTTAGAACCTGCTGATGATGTTCTAACTGATTTCTACGCGAAACAGGATGTAAAGTTCCTTGAGGATCGTATTGCACGATTGAAAGCACGACCAGCACCAGTTGCAAAGCAAATGGAAACTGCTCAACAAACCCAAAAGAACGAGGAGACAAAGATTAATACTGACTCGTTAAAGAAATGGGCCCTTGAGCAAGGATTTACAGAAGAAGAAATCAAGAAGGTGTTTGGATAAATGGCATTCGAAAAAGATGTTAATCGCCTCATCGTCTCACGCGCCAAGTACATGTTAAAGGATGGTCAGGCAATTAAGGTAGGGTATCCGTGTGCTGATAATGGCACTGTTGAGACATCACCAGTTCGTGTTGGTATTGCCAAGCCTTATGATGACACTGATTCAGAGACTCCATGTATTGGTGTTGCATTAAAAAATATTGGAGCTAAACCAACTGATAGTACGCTGCAAAAAATTACTACTGATTGGCGGGATCGGTCCCTTCCCCTGTTAATTGCTGGGGAAATGCGGATGATTAACTGTTTTTCTGGGACAACTGGTGACCCGCTTTCGGGTGGGACAATCGTTGCTCCATATCCAAGTGGATTTACAAAGTACTCTGGTGGGGGAGATATGGTAAAGCTTGGTATTTTGTTAGAGCGAACCCCGTTCCTAAAACCTGGACTCGTGTTCGTGAACTTAGCAGGGTGATAAAAAATGTCATACACTACAAATCAAATGGGTAACCTTACTGCTCCATTCACCATTCCGGCAGAGTTCCGTGCAAGACAACTTGGGTTGTTCCGCTTGCTAGATTCTCGCTGGGCACCTATCATGTCAGAGCTACTTCCTGCCGAAGCTACTCCGAATGGGGGGGAGGCACGGAACGTTGAGTGGCCTAAGTCAGTCGATGGGGGATACATGAGTCGATTCTATGATCATGATGAGAACATTGACTACATACAGGCTGGAGTTGACATGGAAACCTTCTGGACGAAGGAGACAAAAATTGGGTACAAGCGCCGGACCGATGAATTTGAATCTGAATTCATGAAGGGATTAATTGATTTCAAGTACCGGCGCCTTGCAGAGGATGCAACTAAAGCAATTGCTCGATTCGTAGAATGGTGTTCCACGAACTATGTTTATGGAGACTCCACTGTAATGGCAAAGTTCTCTAACCAGAGCACCGATCGCCAGTGCAAGTTAGATGCAACTACAGCTAATGTTGTTACTGGTGTGGCGTGGTCAAATACATCTAGCTCGTATCCCTACGTTGACATCGTGAAAATGAATGATTACTTCGAGGGATTTGGAGCAGCTGGTTCTCTTACTCGAGGGTTCGTGGGGCACGCAACTGCAATGTATCTTGCATTGAACGCTGACTTGAAGGACCGCGTGAAATACGTGCAAGAGCTTGCTGGTGGTGTGATTGGGACCCGGATTGCCGATGTTACGATTCGGAAAGTCATTGGGCAACGATACAAGTTTAACTCCAGTGACTCATTAATGATCGGGTATCCTGGTCTTGGTTCGCTCTATGAAAACACCTGGGCAAGTCGGAACGAGCGAGAGATGATGCGAAATGCCGCAAACACTTATGAATGGGCGCTCTTCGCTGGTGACGACAGAATTGGTGTAACTTACATGGCCAAGGTGGACACTGAGACCCATAAGAACCCGTTAGAGACAAACATCCGTATCGTGAAAGAGGAAGAGCCTAGCATCCAGTATAAAATAATCCTGGAGAAGCGGTTCTGCCCGGCAATTGAGGACTTCGCCAAGTTCATAGTGCTCGACAAGGTCGCAACAGTCACAAGTTAAGCGGGGTGTGAAAGTGGGGACGTACCTACAAAAGGAGGTTGCAGCAACCCTCCTTCAAAGATATGATAAATCAATCACCAGCACAATGATTAGTGATTACGAAATCTCTCTTGCTGAAACGCAAGTCAATGCAGAGCTGATCACTGCTGGGATTGATGTCCCCGCTTCTTCGGACCCGGCAAACTTGTTGATGTTTGCCACTTTTTTATTTCTTGTCGACTACATGGCCATCACTGGAACAATTGCTTACACGACTGGGAAAATCATACAATCTAGTCTCGGGACTGCGCTCACCCGCTGGGGAAAAGAAAACATGTTTTTCTTTAGGAGTGGGAATACTGGAAGACAAATACAAGATCTCAGGGACTCACAAACACCATACCAAACAGCAAGAGCGTTGATAAGAGCGTACATTACGTGGTATTTCTCAAGTGAGAACGGGTCAACTCAACCTCTCAATGCTGTCAAGTTTGACATGACAACCGATGGATATGGGTCCAATGTCCCAGGCTCTGTTATCATTGATGCGGATAATGAAAGCAGGGATGGTGATTACTCTTGACATTGCCCAAGTTCCACGAGAAAGCAAACTCCATTTGTTCTGAAACTCTCACCTTTTACTGGGGAGATGGGTTAGTTCAAAAGGAGGGAGGGAAGTATGTACTTCCAACCATGAAAAGTGGCCAAGTAAGAGGTGTATTCGCTCCGATTTCTTTTAAGCTCATCACAACACAAAACGGGGATTTGATCCGTGGTGACGCGGAAGTGCAGGTTTCCGCTACTGAACTTTCTGGTGCTGGTATTACAAACCCAGCGCTCTACACCACGAAGATTGTCCGTGGGAACAAGAAGTACACTGTTATTGGGAGAGATGATTACACCAATTATAATGGCATGTATGTCATTTACGTGACGGCGGAGGTGGATGGAAATGCTTAGCGAAGCACAAAAATCAGCGCTCATCGACGCGATAAAAGATAGTGGTATTAAGTTTGAAATCACCCCGGCACTCGTGTTAGAGGCGAAAGACGTGCAGTGGATAAGGGGACGATTTCGTGTTCCAACGACACTGCCTTCCGTGGTGTTCTTGTTCTCGGACGACTCAATGTTATATGCCAAATTCCTAAATGACGTGCTAGCATATCCTGACAGCAAATACCCAGTTTACGGCTTTCCCGAGAGAAATTACGTGGAAATAGCAGCGTTTGCGACCGACATGCCAGATTCAGGAGGAACCATGATCGATGGTCTCACGATAGCTGACAAGATGATAACGACACTACAGCAATACGTGTTTTATTACTGGCGAGAAATGCTTCCAGATTTCAATGCTCACATAGAGTTTTATACACATAGGATTAGGGATGACACTGCTCTCTTACTAGGGACACAGGCATACAAGAAAGTACTCTCTTTCACGTTAATCACAACCACCTCTTGGAGGTTCATTCCACCTGGTGGAACTGAGGATGAATTAGTTGAAGAAGTTGATGTTAAATTGGATGATGATGAAAACAATCATCCAGTAAATATTAAGGTGGTGGTATAATGGGAGATTACATAACAATTCAGTGGGGTTCGTCACCTCCTGCTACTACGGAAGCACCAGAGAATAATTGTGCTGTATTGGGGAGAGACCCTCTCACTGGAGATGATAAATACATTAAAATTACATCTGCTGAGGACGCATGGGATGCAGGAGTAAGTGAGGACAGCGATTTAGGACGTTTCATTTCTTCGTTTTACTCACAAGATGGAGTTGGAGCATGCGAGCTTACGATCATTCCATTTAATGACACCCAGTTTAGTGGAGAAACAAAGGAGAAAGTTGCTTGCACCGGGACTGCTGGGACATGGTA
>Ga0123519_10016247_pt1 | contig 10364 bp, 13 predicted proteins | sample YelNatPaOPRAMG02_FD_87396 | JGI IMG/M metagenome (GOLD analysis project Ga0123519, IMG submission 87396) | Hot spring microbial communities from Yellowstone National Park - Yellowstone National Park OP-RAMG-02 (version 2) | ecosystem: Environmental > Aquatic > Thermal springs > Hot (42-90C) ...
CGCGCACAAGCGGCATCCGCGTAGTCTGGTCCGGCCCAACAATCGAAGGCGCAACAGCGGACGTGACAGGTATACTGGCAACCGTAAACGGCGAGCGCGTAATCAACGCCGAAAGCGTTGTGATACGCTGACGAGGCATTTGAAGAAAAGAGTTCTTTAGGGGAAGGCGTCTCGGATGACGTTTGACACCGTCAATTTCCCACCCTGCTCTACTACCTCTACCACGTCGAAACGGCAGTTATGATCGCAAATGCCGTGTTCATCGAGGTAATACTGTGCTGCACTCAGAAGCTTTTCTTGCTTTTCGCGGGTTATCGACTCGGCAGGAGTGCCGAACTCGCCTGTTCGCTTACATCGGACCTCTATAAACACAATTGTCCCGTCTTCCTCACACACGAAGTCGATCTCTCCAAATCGCTGGCGGTAGTTTGCTGCGAGAATCCGATAGCCGCGCCGGCCCAGTTCTTCTGCCGCCTTAACCTCGGCACTCCTGCCTACTCTAGACCTGGAAGTCGACATTGTGCTAACCTCTCGGCGACGGGAGCAAACGACCTCCGATGGATGGGACAAGGTCCGTATCGCTGCAAAGCCTCCAGATGTTGCTTGGTGCAATACCCTTTGTGTTGCGCGAATCCGTATTCCGGGTATTCCTGGTCCAATTCGCACATAATCCGGTCACGAGTCACTTTGGCAACTATCGATGCCGCCATTACTGATAGGCACTTCGCATCGCCTTTGACTATGGCCAGCGACGGTGCTGGAAGTCCGGGCACAGGAAGTCCGTCCAAAAGTATGAAATCGAAAGCGACGCCCTGAGCTTGTCGAAGTGCAGCATCTAGCTCCTCGAGCGCCGCTTTCATTGCTTTGTGCGTGGCACGAAGTATGTTGATCTCGTCTATCTCTCTTGGACCGACAACTCCGACCCCGACCGCTTCCGCTTGGCAAACTATCCGGCGGAATGCTTCATCGCGATTTTCAGGAGTGAGAGCTTTCGAGTCGGCGATGCCTTCCGGGTCGAAATCGTCGGGCAAAACGACTGCAGCAGCTACTACCGGGCCTGCCAGTGGTCCTCTTCCCGCTTCGTCCAGTCCGGCTATTTTCTGGTATCCTTGGGCTCTGACTTGCTTTTCGTAGAGACGCAAGTCTTGTTGGGATTGCCCAGACCCACAATCCGTAAATCCCAATTCCAAACTAGTGTACCCATCTGATCCGGCTGGGCGGCCAGAAGATGAACATAGCTTTTCCGAGAACTCGGTCGCGGTCCAAAAGACCCCAGAATCGCGCATCGTTCGAATCGTTCCTGTTGTCGCCCATCACAAGCAGCTTGCCTTTTGGTATCTTTACCATCTGCTCGCCCTTCTTGTTGACGACAATCCATTCGTCTTTAACGAAGCTTCTCGGTCCACCGGGATATGGCTCATCTGGATCTTCAGCAGTATATGGCTCTCTCAGCGGCTTACCGTTGAGATATACGACGCCAGGCACGACCTTAACTTTGGCATTAGGACGTTCAGCCGCCGCCGCAATTTCGGACTTAGTCACCAACCGACCATCCACCAGCACTTCGCCGTTGAGAAGCTTAACACTTACCTTGCCGTCCGACTTGCCGTAACCCCGCAATATGCTTTCGAGGTCGCTGTGGTTATACTGAGCGCCATCAACCAGCACATAGCCGGGAGTGATTCGTACTGTATCGCCGGGCACGGCTATTACTCGTTTGATGAAGTCCTTTTCCTGTCCATCCTGATTTGCCTGCGGTGGAGACTTGAATACTATCACATCTCCGTGCTTCGGTTCCCGAAAGCGATATATGAACTTGTTAACCAAGATATGGTCGTGGACCTGAAGCGTCGGAAGCATCGACTCCGATGGAATGAAGAAAGCTTGCACGATGAACGGCCTGATAATAAGAAACACCAAGCCCATCGCCACCGCAAGCGATTCGGCTATCTCCGCGATAGACTTCGCAATCGGGGTCTTTTGCTTCAACAAAACATACCTGAGTGCAAACAACACCACGATGGTAATAATCACCGTGGGTATGCTCAGGTTGGCCAAACGTTCGGTTATGCTCATCGGGCTTCCTGGCGTTCCTTTACCTTGGTAGCCTTGCCGACCCTCTCTCGCAGGTAGTAGAGTTTCGCTCTGCGTACGTCGCCTTCTCTCACCACTTCGATTTTAGCAATAAGAGGCGAGTGGAGCATGAATGTTCTTTCAACCCCGATTCCATGGGAGATTTTTCGCACGGTAAACGCCGAGCGCAAGCCACCGTCTTTCTTGGCAATCACTACGCCCTCGAACACCTGAATGCGCTCTTTTCCACCTTCGATAACGCGAGTATGCACTCTCACGGTGTCACCGGGTCCGAATTCGGGAACATCCACCCGTAACTGTTCGAATTCTATTTGGTCAATTATCTGCTGCACGTCATTCCTCCACATTCGGTTGTGCGTTATGCTTGCAACAGCGGTAACTCACAACTCGCTTAGTATGCGCCTATCTTCTTCAGTAAGCTGTGCGGTTTCGAGAAGGTCTGGTCGCCTCTGCAGCGTTCTTCGCAGGGATTCTCTCCGCCGCCACTTTTCTATTTCTGCGTGGTTGCCCGAAAGTAACACTTCTGGCACCTTGTAACCTCGAAAATCAGCGGGCCGCGTATACTGCGGATACTCCAACAGCCCGCTGGAAAACGACTCCGACACCAGCGACTCTTCCGCTCCCAACACTCCCGGAATGAGTCTACTGACCGCATCGGTCACCACCAATGCCGGCAGCTCGCCTCCGCTCAGCACATAGTCGCCAATCGATATTTCATCGTCCACTAAGTGCTCGCGGATGCGTTCGTCTACTCCCTCATAGCGCCCGCAGATTAGTATAAGATGATTTTCGCGCGCCAGTTCTTCAACGATCTTCTGGTTAAGGCGCCGTCCTTGAGGGGTCATAAGGATCACCCTCGGACGTCCCGCTCCAGCGCGACCGGTAAGTGTTTCAACCGCCTTAAACACTGGCTCGCACTTCATTACCATCCCCGGCCCGCCTCCATAGGGTTCGTCGTCAATTGTGCGGTGACGATCCTCAGCAAAATCTCGTAGGTTCACCGCTTCTATCTCGATTATGCCTTTCGCCCTGGCCCTACCGAGGATGCTTTCACCGACCACCGCTTCTATCATCTGCGGGAATGTGGTCAGTATCTCGATGCGCATATCTCTACACTCATTGCCTCCCGGCGGTTTCCTGCTTGGTGTCGATTGTTTCGAATTCAATCCGGAAGCAAGCCGGGCATAGGTCTGATGACCATCACTCCGTTCTCGATATCGACCTTTACGACCACATCTTTGAGCGCCGGAATGCACAGTCCGGTGTCGGTGCAATAAACATCGTTCGCGCCGCCCTGCAGTACCTCGTTGATCGTGCCCAATTCGCGGCCATCTTCGGTAACCACCTTTAAGCCGATGATATCGAACACATAGAATCGGCCTTCTTCAAGCTTGGCCACTTCGCTGCGGTCGATCACTATTTCTGCGTTTCTCAGTTGCTCGGCGTCATTTCTGGTATCGACGCCTTCGAGCTTCACCAGCATTACGCCCGCGTGTGGCCTGCTGCTTTCGATTTTTGCCTTGCGGCGCTCATTGTCAAGGTTCAAAACAATCTCTCGGCCCCTTTCGAATCGTTCGGGGAAATCGGTCAACACCAGAATCTTCACTTCCCCTCGGATTCCAAACGGCCCGATCACTTTGCCTATCAAGATGTCGCGCTCGGATCGGTCCACTGTCCTTCTCTTATCTCAATCACTTTATCGTCCTTGACAACTATCTCGCAGGAGGCAATCTTGGAAAAGTCGTCTCCGACGTTGATCTCGACCAATCCTTCGATCAGTCCACGCTCGTATTCCGCTCCAAGTTCCAGTTTCTCGATCGTCTCCAAATCTTTTGCGAGCGCGTTCCGTGCTCTTTCATTGTTACGCAGTCCGGCTCTCAGCCGTTCCGCGATCGGTGACGTCTCACCACCGGCTGCTTTCGAAACAGTCATCAGCTCGAACTCGAGCCGCTTCCGAACAGCATCCAACTTTGCCACAGCCGCTCGCAACTCCGCCGTGCGCCGCGCTTTGAATTCTTCCGTCACAACGACCTTCACGCGGACCGAGCGCTTAACCAGAATGCCCATACTATTATCTCTTGAAGTTGAAGGGCTTACAGAGCCTTCAACTCATTCAGGGCAGTATCCTGACATATACGTTCTTGCGGCTCTTGAGAGCAGCAGCTTTGGCGACGGTGCGCAAGGCATTTGCCACTCGGCCGTTCTTGCCTATAATTTTGCCGACGTCGTCTTCAGCAACGGTGACTTCGTAAGTGGTCGACCTACCTTCGTCCACCTCGCGAACGACTACCGAGTCGGGATCGTCTACCAAGGCCTTAACTAAGATTTCGATCAGATTCCTCAATCCAATCTACTCCGTCTGTGCCGGTTCTTCAGAAGACGTGTCTTCCCGCGTCTCAGCCGCTCCAACAGCACTCGGCTCAGTTTCCTTTTGAGCGGCCTTTGCAGACTTGGGTTTCGTTTCCGGTGTTGGTCCTCCGAAGAACCCTGCCGATTTAAGAAGCGCTCTGGCCGTATCCGTCGGCTGCGCTCCGTTGCTAAGCCAATAACTTACACGCTCAGCATTGACTTTAATAGCGGGTGGATCCACAGTGGGATCATAGGTCCCTACCGATTCGATGAACCGCCCGTTACGAGCCGCCCGGCTATCGGCGATCACTATTCGGTAAAACGGCCTCTTTTTTGCTCCCATCCGCCTGAGTCTTATCTTTACCAACTGTTGCCTCCCTCACTTAACACTAGCTGTCATAATCGTCTGCGATCGATAGCTAAAGACTATCTCATGAACGGGAAATTCGGCATACCCTTGCGCCGTTTCCCGTGCTCATCCGCGCCCGACAGTGCGCGGAGCATGCGTTTCATATCGTTAAACTGATTGATTAACCTGTTAACTTCCTGCACGCTGGTGCCGCTGCCTGCCGCAATACGCCGCCTACGGCTACCGTTGAGAATCGAAGGATCGCTGCGTTCTTCTTTTGTCATCGAACGCAGAATAGCCTCCGTTCGGCTAAGCTCTTTTTCGTCGATTTTCGCGTTCTTAAGCAGTTTTGCATTGCCCAGCCCCGGAATCATCCCAATAAGCTGGTCTAGAGGACCCATCTTTCGCATCTGTTGGAGCTGCTCCAGGTAGTCGTTCATATCGAACTTGTTCTCCCTGAACTTGCGCTCCATTGCTTTGGCCTGTTCCTCGGTGTAGGCCTGTTCGGCTTTCTCGATAAAGCTCAGCACATCACCCATTCCGAGGATACGCGAGGCCATTCGGTCCGGATAGAACGGCTCAAGGCCGTCCATCTTCTCGCTTGTTCCTACAAACTTGATCGGCTTGCCGGTAACTGCCTTCACCGAAAGCGCCGCGCCGCCGCGAGCATCTCCGTCCATCTTGGACAGAATAACTCCGTCAAGCTCCAAGGCCTCATTGAACTGCTTAGCCACGTTCACCGCGTCTTGTCCGGTCATTGCGTCGACCACAAGAAGAATCTCGGTTACGTCAATAGCCGATCGCAAGCGCTTCAGCTCGTCCATCATCTCTTCATCGATGTGGAGCCGTCCGGCTACATCGATCAGCACAGGGTCGTTGCCGTTCGTCCGCGCGTGCGCCATTGCGGCCTTAGCCACAGCAACGGCATCCTGCCTGTCGCCAATGTCGAACACGCTCACGCCGATCTGATCGCCAAGCGTCTTAAGCTGTTTAATGGCTGCCGGCCGATAGACGTCGCCTGCGACAAGCAGAGGTTTTTTGCCCTGCTTCTTGAACATCAATGCAAGCTTGGCGACCGTAGTGGTTTTGCCGGAACCATGGAGCCCTGCAACCATAATCACCGTGGGCGGTTTCTCAGCGACCTTCAGCTTAGCCTGTTCACCACCCAGCAGTTGGATCATCTCTTCGTTGACGATCTTGATTACCTGCTGAGCGGGATTGAGACCTTTTAGAACGTTCTCGCCAACTGCACGCTCTTTGATGCGAGCAGTAAAGTCTTTGACGACCTTGTAGTTGACGTCAGCTTCAAGAAGCACTCTGCGCACTTCGCGAAGTGCCTCGTCTACCTCCGCCTCAGTAAGGCCGCCGCGACTTCTCAGACGGCTGAAAACGTTCTGCAGTTTTTCGGTAAGGCTTTCAAACACAGTTTTTTTACCGCGCAAACCCAAGATAGGGGCTGGTGGTTACGTTGGTCATTGTAACAGATTAAGAGGGAACGAAAGCAATTCAGGGAAGAGTTCCGCCCTCAATTGCTTCGGTTCCCTTACATCATAGTATACCGGCACGAACACGCATTGTCAAACGAGACAAAATCGAATTGCCAATTGATAGAAAGTAAGAGTTGACCGTAAACCAGTGTTCAGCTATACTTGCGGTTGTCTAATCGATGTGAAACTAGTTAGCCGATGTTGCTGATGTGAGGAGACGGATGGAGCTCAAGAAGGACGCAAAATACGTAATCGGAGTCGATTTGGGAGGAACCAACGTGCGCGCCGCAGTGGTCGATCGCGCAGGCAAGATCGTTGGCGAAGGGCGCACCGACTCAAAGGCAATGGAAGGTTTGGAGCATACCATTGCCCAGATTATCAGTGCCATACGGTTGGCTGTTTCCGACTCCCCTGCCGATTATGCCGATATCGGCGGCATAGGGATGGGAGTGCCGGGCACTCATAAGAGTGAAGAGGGTATCGTTGTTTGGTCGCCCAACTTCAAGGACTGGAACAACGTCCAACTTCTCGCACCCATCCGCGAGGACCTGAATATGCCGGTTTATATGGGCAATGACGCGAACGTGGCTGCGTTTGGAGAGTATGCTTTTGGAGCGGGCCGAGGCGCTAAGTGTATGGTCATGTTCACGTTGGGAACCGGAATCGGAAGTGGTCTGGTAATTGACGGCAAGATATACGTTGGAGTAAGCGAGACCGCGCCGGAGATGGGCCACCATATCATCCTTGCAGATGGTCCTCGATGCAGTTGTGGGCGCTATGGATGTGTGGAAGCTCTGGCCAGACGTGACGCTATAGTAGATCGCGCTGCTCGGAAAGCTCATGCTGGAAGAGCTACTTCGCTTCTGGCCAAATCCGGCCACGATCTTCGTTATATAACTCCGGCCATGATTGCTGAAGCTGCTGCCGAAGGCGACGAAGTCTCCATCGAAACCCTGGCAGAAACCGGCTACTACATAGGTATAGCCGTAGCCAACGCGATAAATATTCTCAATCCGGACAAGGTCGTTATAGGTGGAGGCATTGCCCAAGCAGGCGATTTGCTCTTCGACCCGATCCGCACCACAGTCGAAGTGAACGCTCTCTATGCGCCGTTGCAGGTTTGTCAAATACTGCCGGCAGAGCTAGGCGATGACGCAGGCGTTCTCGGCGGTGCTGCAATGGTATTGCAACGAATGGGAGCGCTGTCGTAATTTTACGCTCTGTCTTCTTCAGTAACCGTAAAGCCAAGCAATCTTGCCAAGTCCATCGCTTGTTTTTTCCAGTCGCCGTAGACTGTTACCCGGTGCCAGCCCATACTCCAATTGTTCAGTATTGGGCGGGAGTTCGTTTTGGCAGCTAGTTTGGTGCGGCAGGCTTTAGGTTCGTCAACGTTGCGTGTAGTTAGGCCGGTGTGGATAACCATTGATTTGCTCCACACATCGGTTTCCAACGTAGTTACCGTCTCTCCGGCTGGGAGAAGCGACTGCACCGATGCGCCTTTACCGTCTTCGGCATGAGAGCGAATTATGTAAGGGTTCGACTTGCCTTTAGGCCCAAATGCGCGGTTGTGCGATACGCAATGAGCATAGACAATCTCGTCCTTTGAAGTATCGATCACCGGATCCGAAACATAGCCCGGCCTGCCGGTCATATATCTCATCGCGAGTTGAGTGCAGGTCGAGTTCAGATCGCCCTCACACACTCCCGTTCCGCCGTCGTTGTTCATCTGGAAATGCGAGAGGCATGGGTAGGCCGTCACACGCCCGGAGTAAAACATACCTAAGCAGTCCATCGTTACCGCATCCGCCCGCTTGTCGCTAACTGCCCGGCACAACGCAAGGTACATCTTTCCCGACTTAACGATCTCATCTCGCGAAGGCTCAACCACTTTCTTCGCGTTCTTGATCCAGAAATCGGCCCATTGTGCTGCTTCTCGTGCATCCGCTTTGGCAAAGTAATCTGCAAGCTCTTTCGAACCTATCTTGACAACGGTCGCACCCCAGACACTTTTGACTTTCTCAGCCGCGCCAGCGATGTCGTAATCCACGATATCAAGGATGGTGGTTTCTTTCATAGCGCGGATCGTCTCGAACAGCCTCACCGCAGCGATTACGTCGGCAAAATCAGACGAACTGACAGTTACCACGGGCAGCTTTTCGCGAGTTGCCACACCGGCACAAATAAGCGTCTCGCCGGAACCTGCGTAGAGATCGTCTACAAGCACAACCGGCTTGCCTGAGTGCATAATGACATTGGGAGCACCGGTCCATATACCGAGGTTGCAGACGACGTAGCCATCCACATCCGTCATCTCTTCAACAATGGCTCTGGCCATGTCCGCGTTATGAGCAGTTTTAACCGTGAACACCGTATCAGGACATCCTGCGCGAAGCTTATCGACGTATTGCTTCGCCACGGCCGCATAGTCGTAGTCCTTCATCGGCCAAGTGGGATTACCTGACGGAATGTGACTAAAAACAAGGCCGACGTTGGCTTTGCCCTTGGGGTAGATCGGAGTCCTGCTTACGGGTTCGCTTGCAAGTAGGCTTTCGGCCGCAGGAAGAAACGCACAACACGCCGCCGCACCTCCCGCGAGCTTCAGGAAATGCCGCCTGGTGAGCAAACAACTGCACTGCCTGTTCATTTTTGCATACCTTCCCCTTGATTGTAAGAGATCTTACAGGTTCAGGTTACAGGTTGCCAGGCTCAGCCACCGCAACCTGTAACCCAGAACTTATCGCCTCAATTCGTGGTGAAAAGACCAGACCCTACTCTGACGGCTTCACATCCTCCAGCGGCTGGCGATTGCCGAAAGTCGGCACCGTTGTGTCGAGAGGAGCGGCCCACTTAATGCCATTGTAAATTACTTTCAGAACCTCTTCCTGATAGAATATCGGGTAAGTCTCGTGTCCTGGGCGGAAATAGAATATCTTGCCGCGTCCGCGATGGAAGCAGCACCCACTGCGGAACACTTCTCCTCCCTGGAACCAACTTATGAACACCAACTCATCGGGCTGCGGGATATCAAAGCGCTCGCCATACATCTCGGCATGCGGGATTTCGAAATACTCCGGCAAGCCTTCCGCTATCGGATGTGCCGGATCGATAACCCAAATACGCTCTTTTTCGCCGATCTCACGCCATTTGAGGTCACACGTAGTCCCCATAAGGCTGCGAAAAATCTTGGAGAAGTGGCCGGAATGCAGCACTATAAGACCCATTCCGCCGAGAACTCGACTCTTGACCTTCTCCACGATATCGTCGCGCACCTCACCGTGAGCCGTATGTCCCCACCAAGTCAATACATCCGTGCTTTCCAACACTTCGTCTGTGAGCCCATGATCGGGTTCGTCAAGGGTAGCAGTGCGCACCTCAAGATTGGGTTGCTTCTTCAGGTAGTCGGCAATTGCAACGTGCATGCCGTTCGGGTATATCTCTCTAGGTTTTCCTTCTTTTCGTTCGTGTCGGAATTCGTTCCAGACGGTTACACGTATAGTTTTACTCATCCGGCTATCTCTCTTTCGACTTTAGTTTTAGCGACGGTTTTAGCATTAAATAACTAGGCCGCCGCCAGTCTAGTTAGTTGGTTATCGTCGCTTATCCTCTTCGATTTTAGGCTTTAGTCGTTAATTCGACAGCAGGAAAAAGCTAGCCTATAATCAAGCTGAACGATCACCGCACTGTTCCAAAGCAACAGCAACTGCGCCCAAAAGGCCGACGTTGTCGCCGTTCCCGGCCGGAACAACTTCAACATCCGCAGCTAGCGCTTTCATAGCCCGCTCGCGCACCACTTTTCTCACGGGCTCAAAAACCATCTCTTCGCCAGCCCTCGTTACGCCTCCACCCAGTATGACCAGTCGCGGATTAAGAATGTTAACAACGTTAGCTACACCAAGCCCCAAGTTGTACATAGCCTCGAACCAGACGCTTGAAGCAAATTTGTCGCCCAGCTTCGCCGCGCGAGCTACCAGCTCAGCCGTAATATCCGCAGGCGTGTTGACCCAATCCCACAGCACAGTTTTCGGCTTCTCCGCTAGTCTTTCGCGCGCGATTCGGGCAATAGACGTACCCGAAGCAAGCGATTC
>Ga0123519_10016251_pt1 | contig 10362 bp, 9 predicted proteins | sample YelNatPaOPRAMG02_FD_87396 | JGI IMG/M metagenome (GOLD analysis project Ga0123519, IMG submission 87396) | Hot spring microbial communities from Yellowstone National Park - Yellowstone National Park OP-RAMG-02 (version 2) | ecosystem: Environmental > Aquatic > Thermal springs > Hot (42-90C) ...
TGATATGCTATTTATGAAAAAGAAATTTACATATAATAGTATTCGCTCAATGCTTTTGCTCACGAAGAATTTGTCATTTAAGAGTTCGCAAAAGCACTGCGTTGCTACCGCGGACGTTAGGCGACAAAACGGTGCGAAGATAGCTGTTTTAATAGGAGTAATTACATTTATGAAAATCTTGATTGTAGGAACAGGAATTATAGGAACAATTTATGGCTGGGCATTAAAAAATGCTGGTCATGAAGTGTTTCACTTTGTTCGTAAAGGAAAATCAGGCGAAAAGAATAAAACTTTTAAGATTGATATTCTTGATGAAAGAAAAGGTTTTATAAAAAACAATCTTACTACTTATGATATGAAAGCAATAGAAAATATTACCGGTCAACATTTTGATCTTGTTATTATACCCGTAAATTCATATCAAGTTATTGATATACTTAAAGAATTTCAATGTATAGCTGATGATACTTATTTTTTTATAATGGCAGCAGATTGGATTGGAATTTCTGGATTTGAGCAGTATATCCCTAGAAACAGATTTATCTTAGGTTATCCAGACGCTGGAGGAACAATCAAAAATGATTCATATTGGGTTAATATTGGTTCTGAAATCCATATTGAAAAAAGAAATGATAACAATCAAAAATGTTATGATTTAGTTATCGATGCCTTTAGCAAAGCAAACATTAAACCAGATGTACAGGAAAACATGCTTCACTGGTTATGGGTACATACTGCAACCAGTATTCCCTTATGGGTAGCCTATCAAAAGCATAAAAATACAAAAACCTTCTTAAAGGACTCAAAATTATTAGATGTAGCTTTAGCAGCAACAAAAGAAGTTATTGTTTTATTGAAAAAAAGAGGGATAAAGGTTAATGATTATCCTGAGATCAACGCTTTTGCTCTTCCGAAACCAATATTAAAGTTTATAATGAAAATCCTTTATACTTATAACAAGAGTATGCAACGCTATACAGCTCATGCAGCTAATTCCTTTGAAGAAGCAAAAGTATTGTACTATGAAATATTAACGACAGCAAAAGAACTGAATTATGAAATGCCAATGTATAATGAATTAGAAAAATATGTTAATTGACATTCGCACCGTTTCGTCGCCTAACAGCGCATATATGCTCCGCTCCCGTTGGTCGCTCCGGGCTTCGCCACATTTTCACCTCCGTTACCCTTCGGCAAGCTCAGGGCAAGTCGTTACGGTGAAAAACGTCATATATGCGCGGAACGTTAGCTGAAATGGCGGTTTTAAAATATTAGGAAATTTGTCTTATGAAAATTACAAAAATTACAATTCATAATTTCAGATCCATAAGAGAGCAATCACTTAATTTATGTGATTATTCTTTGCTGATTGGTGCAAACAACTCAGGAAAAACAAATATAATAGATGCCTTACGAATATTTTATGAGAAGGATTTGAAATTCACCCCCAACCGAGACTTCCCTAAATTTGATGTAGATGACCAAGAAAGTTGGATTGAAATAGAATTTTATTTGGAGGATGATGAATTTTCGGATTTAAAAGATGAATACAAACAACCGAATAATATTTTACGAGTAAGAAAATACTTAAAATCTAATGAAACCAACAGAGTAAAATCTAACCAGAGTAATATTTATGCTTATGAGGGGGAACAACTATCAGAGAATCTCTTTTATGGGGCTAAAAATATTTCAGAAGCCAAATTAGGGGATGTCATCTATATTCCAGAAGTTACTAAAGTAGATGAATATACCAAATTAAGTGGACCATCGGCTTTTAGAAATCTATTAGAGTTCGTTGTAAAGAAATTAATAAAAAATAGCCTCGCTTTTGAAAGTTTGGGCAAAACCTTTGAAGATTTTAACAAAAGATTTAAAGAAGAAGCATCCAAAGACGGCATTTCGTTAAAAAATCTAATCCAAGATATTAATGACGGAATTAGGGACTGGGGGACTTCTTTCGGAATGGAAATTAACCAAATTAAGCCAGAAGAAATAATAAAAAATTTGGTAACCTATTACTTAGAAGATGAAAACCTAAAAGATCAAAAATTGGATGTAAGTTCTTTTGGGCAGGGTCTCCAAAGACATTTGATTTATACTTTGGTAAAACTCTCTGCTAAATATAAAGATACGCCAACAAAAAAAGATAAAAAGGAATTTGCTCCAAATTTTACCCTAATTCTCTTCGAAGAACCAGAAGCTTTTTTACATCCTGCTCAGCAAGAGATTTTGAATGTGAGTCTAAAAGAACTTTCCACCGAATACTCTCAACAAGTTTTAATATCAACGCATTCTACACATTTTGTAAGTAAAAATATAAGTGATATACCATCTATTTTGAAGCTTGCAAAGGATGGCCCCAAGACAAAAATCTATCAAATAGACAACGAAAGCCTTGAAGTGACTTTGAAGGAAAACAAAGAATTAAAAACAATTTTAGGGGAAAATTCAACAGACCGAGATATTGAATTAGAATCTATACGTTATTGTTTGTGGTTAGACCCCGATAGATGTTGTGCTTTCTTTGCTGATGTTGTACTTATTTGTGAAGGTTTGAGCGAAAAGGCATTAATAGATACACTCATTAAAAATAAAAAGATAACGATTGAGAACAGTAGAATGTACATTCTTAATGCGGCGGGAAAGTATGATATTCACCGATATATGAACTTATTTGGTAGATTGGGTATTAAACATTCTATTTTATTTGATGGAGATAACGATTCAAATAAGCATAAGAAAATAAATGAGTTTATCCAAAGTAATAAAAATAGTTTTACACTAAAACTTTATCAATTTCCAAAAGAACTTGAAGATTTTTTGGAAATTCCTAAAGAGAGCGATAGGTATAAAAGGCCTTTAAATGTAATGTGGCATTATAGAAATAACAAGATACCACAGCAAAAAATCGATGAACTAACTGAAATTATTAAGAATTTAATTGAAGGGGAATAATGATACCGTCGCTTCACATAACACAGCATAAAAGGTTCGTGCCTTACGGCACTCACCAAAATTCCGCCTCCGGCGTAACTTCGTTTATGCTGGAAACGTTATATAAAATGCCAGAGCCCGTCTTTAGGGTATATAATGGTGATATGGTATGCTGAGTGAAGATGACACAAGGGCAAAATTAGTTGACCCAAAGCTTCGTGAGAGTGGATGGAAAGAAGAAATGATAAAGAGAGGAAGACACATCACCCCAGGCAGGTTGATTGATGAACAAGGGAAGCGTAAAAACGGAACAGAAATAGACTATATTCTGTATTATAACTCGATTCCGATAGCAGTGGTTGAAGCCGAACCTGAATCGAAATCTGCATTGTCTGGGATGGGGCAAGCGAAGGACGATGCAGGAAACTATATGCATGTCCCTTTTGCCTACTCCACTAATGGACATGAAATTGAAGAGTTTGATTTTACAAATAACACTCAAAGAACCGTAGCATGTTTTCCTACACCCGAAGAATTATGGAAAAGATATTTGAAATATAAATTCAAAGAGAAACTTACTGAGGTTAAATTAAATCCGCTGACATATCCATATCATTATTTAACCGGCGGCAAATGTCCATGGTATTTCCAAGAGGTTGCAATAAGAAAAGTAATAGAAGCGATTTTGAATGATAAAAAACGCATCTTACTAACAATGGCTACAGGTTCCGGGAAAACTTATGTAGCGTTTCAGATTGTATGGAAGCTTATCAAATGTAGACATTTGCAGAGGGTATTATACTTAGCTGATAGAAATTTTTTAAGAGATCAAGCATACAATGAATTTGCACCATTTGAAGATGCTCGAGCATTGATTAAGGAGGGTAAAGCGCCGAAGAATAGAGAAGTATATTTCAGTATTTATCAAGCGATGTACAGTGGTGATGAGGGAAATAGACTCTACCAACAATACCCTCCAGATTTCTTTGATTTAATAATCATAGATGAATGCCATCGTTCTGGTTATGGCACTTGGAAGGAGATTTTAGATTATTTCAAAAATGCAATACATCTTGGTATGACCGCAACGCCTAAACGCACTGATAATATAGATACTTACGCCTATTTTGGTGAACCTGTCTATAGTTATAGTATGGGTCAGGCTATAGAGGACGGTTTTCTTGCACCTTTTCAAATATTCAGAAATTTTACAAACATAGATAGAGACGGATTGCATATACAGGAAGCTATTCACCAAGGAGCACAAGTTTTTGTTCCAGAAGAAGAAGACTTAAAAGAAGTCTATACCCTAGAAGATTTTGAAAGAGAAATAATCTTACCTGATAGAACTAAAAAGCTTTCAGAACACCTAGCGAATTTGATGAAAAACTTTGGGCCTCTACAAAAGACCATAGTATTTTGTGTGAATATGGAACATGCAGCCATGGTTGCTAAAGAATTACAAAATATGTTTGCCTACCTCGGCTATTCTGATTATGCAGTAAGAATTGTTTCCGAAGAACCGACAGCAAAAGAAGATTATGAACGTTTTCGTGATTCTGAGAAAACTACTCCGGTTGTTGCAACAACCGTTGATTTATTAACTACAGGAGTGGATATACCATCTGTTCGTAATATTGTTTTCATGAAACCAATAAGTTCAAAGGTATTTTTCAAGCAACATGTAGGGAGGGGTTGCAGAATTGATTCTATCACTAAAAAATATTTCTTTCGTATCATAGATTATGTGAATGCTACACGACTTTTGGATGAGTGGGACTATCCTGCCGGTGCTAAACCAGAAAAAATTGTGGAAGGTCCTTTTGATTTATCACTGGAAGGTTTACTAATACATCACGATACTCAGCGTCCGATACCCGATGCTCGTGTAGTAGCCCAAATAGCTCCAAATATGCAGAGGACCGCCCGATCAGATGCAAATGGCGGTTTTGTTCTAAAACAACTGCCACATTCGCCTATTACAATTTCCATTACAAAGGGAGGATTTAGAAGCCGTGAGTTAACTACCACACCAACTGAAGAATCACAGCCACTCGTTATAGAACTGAAAGCAGAAAAACCACCGGGTAAGAAGATTTTACTAAAAGGTATAGAGGTTCATATTGCCGAAGAAACAAAGATTATACTCACAGCAGACGGAAAAACCCTGACGGATGCGGAATATATAGAATATTCTAAAGACGGTATTGTAAAGCGTGTAACGACATTACAAGGACTTCGGGAGTTGTGGGTAGATACCGAAAAAAGAAGGAATTTCTTAGAGGCACTAAAAACTGAGTCTATTTATCCGGAATTACTGGCAAGTATTGTTAGGATGCCCGATGCGGATGCATTTGATATAATAGCTCATATTGCTTTTAATGCGCCTATACTGAGAAGAGATGAACGGGCTAATGCATTTATAAACAAAAAACAATCCTTCCTAAATGCGTTAGGGAGTAATGCCCAAGAGATTATATTATCTCTGTTAGATAAATATAGAATTGGTGGAATAGAACAAATCAGCAAGCCAGAGGTCTTTAGAGTGCCACCCTTCGATAAAATGGGATATTTGAGAGGAGTAGCTGAGATTTTCGGCGGAGTGGATAAATTGAAAGAAGCGTTGAATATACTACAAAATGAACTCTATAGCGACATTGGGGGATTACCATGAACAGAAAAGATTTGGCCAATAAAATTTGGAACGCCTGCGACATAATGCGGAGAGACGATGGCACCACAGGTATTTTGGAGTATACTGAGCAGTTATCTTGGATGATATTTCTAAAAGTTTTTGAAGATGTAGAAAAGAGATTCGAGGATGAAGCAAGTTTCGCCGGCAAATCCTATAAACCCATTATTGAGCCTCAATATAGATGGTCTGCATGGGCTGGAAAAGATAACAAGGAACTCGAAAAGTATTTTACTGAAGATGAATTGAAAAGCATAATTGCAAGAGGAGAACATATTCTAATTGCTTTTATTGACAATAAACTCTTTCCATACCTTAAGTCATTAAAAGGCTCTCCAGAAAAGGAAAAAATTGCCTCAATCTTTCAGGAGATAAGAGGCAATGGGATGAAATCCCCTTACAACCTAAAAGATGTCATATCTTTGCTTGGAGAAATAGATTTTAATAATGTAGAAGATTCGCATATACTTTCTCAAGTTTACGAGGAACTGCTATTAAGATTAGGTAGGGAAGGCGGTATTGCTGGTGAATTTTATACCCCGAGACCGATCGTTAGATTAATGAGTAAAATTGTTAATCCGGAAATAGGTGAAACGATTTTAGACCCCTTCTGTGGTTCTTGCGGTTTTTTAGTTGAATCCTATAAGCGAATGAACGAATCAAAAGAGCTCACTGTTGAGGATTATGAGAAACTCCAGAGAGAGACATTTTATGCGCAGGAGAAGAAACCTTTGCCCTACCTCATGGGAATTATGAACTGTATACTGCATGGTATATTAACGCCGAATATTGTGAGGAGGAACACTCTTGAAGAAGATATAAGAAATATCCCGGAACCACAGCGGTTTGATGTAATTTTAACCAATCCTCCATTCGGAGGGAAAGAAGGTAAGCAGGTTCAGCAGAATTATCCGATAAAAAGTAATGCAACAGAACTTTTAGCACTACAATATGTGATGAAGAAATTGAGAAAAGATGGAAGGTGCGGGATAGTAGTTCCGGAAGGAATTTTGTTTAGAGGGGATTCTTTCGCTAAGGTGAAAAAAGAGTTATTAGAAAATTACAACCTGCACACAATAATAAGTTTACCATCAGGTGTTTTTGCGAATGTAACTGCATCAGGTCAGGGACCAAAAACAAATCTTTTGTTTTTTGAAAAAACCGGGAAGACAAAAGAAATCTGGTATTACGATTTTGCTGGCTATTCGGAAGAAGTTCTAAAGAAGAATTACACGAAGGCAAATCCTGTAGTAGATGATGACTTTAATGATTGTTATGAAAAATGGAAGAACAAAGAGGTTTCGCAATATTCATGGTTTGAGTCGGTGGAGGAGATAGTAAAAAGAGGCTATGATCTAACTGCAAGAAATCCGAATAAAAAGGAGGGAGAAGAACACAAATCGCCTGAGGCTCTGCTTTCTGGGATAATTGAAAAAGAAAAGCAAATTAGCGAGATTTTAAATGAACTATACAAAGATTTGAATGAGGGGAAGGAATGAAACAACAAAATCTTGAAGGGGCCACAGAAGAAATCCGAGGACCTTACGAATTGCCAAATGGCTGGGAATGGGTGAGGTTGGGGAACGTCTCCCAAATAAATCCAAGTAAAAAAGAAATTGCAGATATTTCTGATGATTTAGAAGTTTCCTTAGTCCCAATGAATGCTGTGGATGAAGAAAAAGGAGAGATTGTAAACTCAGAAATCCGAGAAGTGAGGAAAGTAAGAAAAGGATATACTTATTTTAAAGAGGGGGACGTAATTTTTGCGAAAATAACCCCTTGCATGGAGAATGGTAAATGTGCGATCGCGAAGAATTTAATAAATAAATTAGGTTTTGGTTCGACCGAATTTCATGTAATACGCTCAATCGGTTTTATACTTCCAGAATGGGTATGGCATTATTTAAGGCAAAAACAAATTAGAGAAGAAGCAACAAAATATTTTACTGGATCTGTTGGCCAACAAAGGGTTCCAGAAGAATTTTTAGAGAGACTTTTAGTCCCCCTTCCACCCCTTGAAGAACAAAAACGCATTGTAGCAAGGATTGAGCAATTATTCAGCAAAATAGATGAGGTGAAAAAGTTAAGAAAAGAAGCATTAGAAGAGGCAAAGGCTTTGCTTCCCTCTGCTTTGCATCAAGTTTTCTCAAAGGCAGATGAGAAGGGTTGGAAATGGGTGAGGTTGGGAGAAGTATGCAATGTATTTAGTGGCTCGTCTGCGCCACAAGGAAATAAATATTTTGAGGGAGGGAACTATCCATTTGTTAGAGTTCAAGACTTGGGAAAATTTGGAAGAACAGATAATCTAGTGGATACGGCAGATAAGATCAATGATTTGGCTGTTAAAAAGTTTAGGCTCGTTAAGGCCCAGAAAGGAACAATTGTTTTTCCAAAAAGTGGAGCTGCTATTTTGACCAATAATAGAGGAATTCTTGGTATGGATGCATTTATCGTGTCTCATCTTGCTGCAGTTCAACCTTTAAATAATTTAGTAATTTCTAAGTTTGTTTATTATTGGTTATGTCAGATAGATATGCTAAATTATATAGAAAATCCTGGTTATCCTTCACTTAAATTATCAAAGATCAAAAATATCCAAATTCCCCTTCCACCCCTCGAAGAACAAAAACGCATTGTAGCATATCTTGAGAAAATTCAAGAAAAAGCATTAGCGCTTCAAAAACTTCAGGAAGAAACGGGAGAAGAGGTTGAGAAACTTAGAGAAGCTATTTTGCATAAGGCATTTACTGGGGGGTATAATGCAAGGCCGAACTTGGAGAAATATTGAGAACGCAACCGCAGAAAAGATTAAAACTTATCTATTAGATCTTGGAGGAACTGAGGAAGAGGTAAAAAGGGCTTCTGAAGCATGGCGGATTAGGTTCTCAGATTCTACATTTACCTATCACAAAAAAGGCACGCTTTATAGCACGCCATCAAATTCTAACGACCCTGCGGTATCGAATGCCTGGAATCAAATAGACTCTTTAGTAGGCCCCCTTATGTGCTTCCTACAAAAGATTTTCTGATAAGCTTGGATGAGACCGGGAAAGGTGAAGTCATAGGGCATACTGTGCTTACCGGTGTAATTTTTCCAAAGGAGATTTTCAAGGATATTGATTTGTTGGTAGGCCCTGCAGACACAAAGATTAGACACAACTTCGAGTATTGGGATGAAATTTTTAAAAAATTAGACCATTTAAGAAGTTCTGGATTGGATTTTCTCATGGAAAAAGTTCCACCCTGGCATGTGGATAGATACAATCTGAACAAAATAATGGATGTTACTTATCAACGAATCTTGTCCATTTTCTTCAGAAAAGCTGATATAAGCCGTTGTAAAATTGTGTTAGATAACTATGGGATTGGTGCTACGCTTATTGGTAGGAGATGAGTTTATTTTGGGATTTCAATTAATTCAATGAATTTAGAACCACATTCGCATTTGCTATACCCACTCTGGTCTAAAAATTCAACTCGGTCTCCTACCTGAGGTTGGACTTCCAAGGTCTTTATACCAGGTGGTAAATTGTACACCTGTCTTAGATTAAGTAAATATTTATTTCCACAATTTACGCATTTCCATCTTATTGGTTGATTCAAATCAAGTTTCTTTTCGTCCATAACTCTTTCCTCCACTAAGGCTTTTAGGTTTATTATACCAGAAAGCGAAGGAATGATGCAAATTTATTATCAACAAGCATACAGTCTGGTCCATAATAAGTTTTGAAGTTGCGCCCTGATTTGGTATAAAATGTTATTAGCAATGATTTTTCGCATATAGGAATGTTCACTTCTTATGTGTATTCTCCTTTTTCTTCCTTTTGATAATTTTTATAAACATCTCCTCAATTTTTCAATGTTAAATCCCCACTTTTCAGCAAGCTGATCTGCTTCTTTCTCATTATTGGCATCCCAGCCACTCTTTTTGTGATGCCCTAAATAATAATGAGCTAACTCATGAGCCACAATAGCCATGGCCACTTCGTCATCGAATCTCCGCATCTTGTAAGAGTCAAAATACAATTCTCCTGTCTCGGAAATTACCGCGATTTCATTAAATATGCGACCCTCATGAACTGGCCCAAAAAATCCTTCGTAAACGTCCATAAACCGGCTAATCACTAAAAGAACATTTTCAAGAAGACCCCTTAAGTAATCAGTTTCTATATCAAGCTCCAAAAAGACTCTTGTGAGATCAATCTTTTCATCAGTTTTTATCTCCATTTTCTGTTCTTCCTTGTTTAGCTCCAACCTTTTTAATTTCCTCCAGTAATTCCTCCTTGCTTATCAATCCCTTTTTCACCAGCAAATTTACTAAAGCCTCCTGCTCTATGACATTGCTAATAAAAACTTCCTCAAAACTGACTATCTCCTTTTTGTCCAATTTATGAGCCATTTTTTAACCCTTTACTTTATTGAACTTGCTTCAATTTCATTGTAAAAAGTGTACTTGCCGACTTTCTTAATCTTCTGAAAAATCCCGGAAACAGTTACCTTCTGCCCATCTCTGATTTTAGGATTACCCCAAATAAATACATTTATGCCTTTCCCAGACCCATCAATTAAGCTAAAAGTGGTGTACTCATTGCCTTTCTTGGAAACTTTTACTTTAACCTTGGAAGCATTCCCTTGAACTATTACCTCTTGACCATCATATTGGTCCGGATTAGTTAAAATCTCCTGAATAGATGCCTTGTTCCCTGCTTGAGCATTTGGTAAAGAAAATAAAA
>Ga0123519_10016252_pt1 | contig 10362 bp, 5 predicted proteins | sample YelNatPaOPRAMG02_FD_87396 | JGI IMG/M metagenome (GOLD analysis project Ga0123519, IMG submission 87396) | Hot spring microbial communities from Yellowstone National Park - Yellowstone National Park OP-RAMG-02 (version 2) | ecosystem: Environmental > Aquatic > Thermal springs > Hot (42-90C) ...
GAACTCGACGGCCCGGTCCGCGTAGAAAGTGCTCTCCATATCGGCCTGGCGGCGCGGATACGGACGATGGAAACCATTGAGCCAGATGCTTGCGGGATCCTTGAACGGCCGCCACGGCGGCAGTACCTCGATCGCCGGCGGAAGGGGCGAGGGCGGGTGCTGCCTTTCGTACGCCTGCCAGGCTCCCCGCTCGGTGACGGCGACCTCGAAACCGTGCGGGAGCGCCGAGTTGAAGTGCATTTTTCCGAAGGCCGCCGTGCGGTAGCCGAGGCGGCGGAGGTGCTCGGCGAGCGTCGGTTCGTCGGAACCGAGCGCGTCGGCGAGGCACATCACGCCGGTGGCCCGCGGATATCGCCCGCAGAGGAACGACTGTCGCGACGGCGTGCATATCGGGCTGTTGCAGTAGGCCCGGTCGAAGCGCATCCCGGCCGCCGCAAGGCGGTCGATATTGGGCGTCTTGGCGAGCCTGTTGCCGTAGCAGCCGGTCACCTCCCAGGCGTGATCGTCGCCGACGAGAAGCAGGATGTTGGGTTTTTCAGCGCCGGGGCGGCTTGCCGAAGCCTGGGCGGCAGGACAGAGACACAAGAGAACGGCGAGCGCCACCGTTACGATGCGGGTGAGGAGTTTCATGGAGCGATATCGTGGCCCGGTGGCGCGGGCGCGTCAACATGAAGACGCCGGCGCCACGCCGGCGGGAACCGGACAACACAGCGAAACACCGCGGAACGGTCCTATTGTTTTCCGCGCGGCGGAAACAAACGGAACGTGCGGCGCTGGCCTCCGTCGCGTCGTTGGATAGAATGAGATCGGCGGAGGTGAGTTCTCGAACGAGCATCTTGCCATGAGGGCTTGTTATAGCGCGGTTTTCGGCCGGCCGGTTGTGCGCGGAGGGCGTCATGGAGGGCGGGCCTGATCCTGCAAGCGGAAGCGGCGGCAGCGCTGCCGCGTGGCTTATCGTCGGCGCGGTATGCCTCGCCGTCATCGGCGCGTGCTTCGGACCACCCGAGCCGTCGTCCTCGCCGCCCGCCGACAACACGCCAGCGGGCCCCTCGTCGCCGGCTGCCCCGCCTGCGGTCGCCTCCGTCGCGGGCACGATCACCGTGCAGCAGGCCACCGGGCAGGTCGCCGTCTACGAACGCGAGCCCAATAACACCATCGAGCAGGCACAATTCATCGCCACCGCTGTCCCGGGCGACAAGTACATCATCTTCGGAAACACCTCCGTCCGGGACGACACCTTCGACGCCTACCAGTTCAGCGCCCCCGGGCGCGTCGGCGCTTCGCTCAGTCTGAGTTACGCCACCCAGGGCGTTGCACGGCGAAACGATTTCGACATCGGCGTGTACGACTTTACCCATCTCGACTGCTATCCCGGCAACGCCGGCCCGCCCACCTTTGCTCAATGCTTCGACTCCTCCGAAGCGCCCGAAATCGGCTCGTTCGAGATCGAAGGTCCTTTCGTGCTCGTCGTCATTCCCTACAGCGGTTCGGGGGCGTATCAGCTTGAGGTTGCCTTCACGCAGGCGGCCTCGCCCAGTACGCAGCCCGCCGCCCATGCCGCCACGGCGAAAGGCCCGCCGCCGCCCGCGTCGGTCGGCTCATTCGACGACGTAGCCGGCCGCCTGGTCCCCGACGAGGTGCTTGTCACCTTCGACCCTGCCGCCGACGAGGCGACCCGCGCCCGTGCTCTGGCGGCTTCGGGGCTGACGCTGATCGAAGCCTCGCCTTCGGGCCTGTGCCGCGCCCGGCAAACGCCGAACAAGCTTCTCGCCCCGAAACAGCGCGCGGCCCTCACCTGTTCGGCCGCCAATTGCCTTGCCGCCCAGCCCGGCGTCCTCACCGCCTCGCCGAACTACATCCGCCGCATCGCCGTCGTTCCCAACGATGAGCATTACGGCCTCCAGTGGCACTACTCGCTGATCAACCTTCCCCAGGCATGGGATATCACCACCGGCAGCGATGACGTCGTCGTGGCGGTGATCGACACCGGCATCGTTTCGCACCACCCGGACCTGACCGGCCGCCTGACCACCGACGGGTATGACTTCATTGCCGATCCGGCCAGCGCCCGCGACGGCGACGGACGTGACGCCGACCCGGAGGATCCGGGCGACCTCTTCGGCGGCCCCGGCCAGAGCAGTTTTCACGGTACCCACGTGGCCGGCACGATCGCCGCCCGCACGAACAACGGCATCGGCGTCGCCGGTGTCACCTGGCTCGGCAAGGTCATGCCGCTCCGCGCTGTCGGCGTCGGCGGCGGGAGCGACTTCGATGTGAGCGAGGCCATCCGGTACGCTGCGGGCCTGGCCAACATCTCCGGGCGTCTGCCGACGCGCAAGGCCAACGTCATTAACCTGAGCCTCAGCGGGCGCGCGGGCGTTCCCGGTTCGGATGCGATCCACGCCGCGATCCAGGCCGCCTCCGCGAGCTGTCTGGTCGTGGCGGCCGCGGGCAATGAGAACTCTTCGCTTCCCTCGTATCCGGGCGCTTTCAGCGAAGTCGTTTCCGTCGGCGCAGTGGATCTGGCGATGCAACGGGCGCCGTACTCCAACTACGGCCCGTGGATCAGCCTCGTCGCGCCCGGCGGCAACCTCGGCAGCGATGTCAACGGCGACGGCTGGGCCGACGGCGTGCTCAGCACGGCCGCCTCCGACGCCGACCGGCAGATCCGGTACCAGTATCGCTTCGAGAACGGCACCAGCATGGCCGCCCCGCACGTCGCCGGCGTCGCTGCGCTGCTTTTCGCTGCCAACCCGGCCCTTACCGCCGCGGATGTCCGCGACATTCTCCAAAGCACCGCGCGCGACCTCGGCAACCCGGGGCGCGACGACGTCTACGGCTACGGGCTTGTGGATGCCGCCGCCGCCGTGCAGGAGGCGCGCCGCCGCGCCGGCGGTGCCGCCATGCTCAACCCGCGGTTGACGCTCAGCACAGGCTCCCTCGATTTCGGCACTACGGACACCACGCTCCGTGTTGCGATCAGCAATACGGGCGGCGGTATGCTGACGATCACGAACGTCGTCGCGGAGACGCTGGTCGGCGAGGGGTGGCTCGCCGCCAACGTGGAGGGCCGCAGCGGCAACGCGAACGCGACGCAGCTCATCGTGTCGGTCAACCGCGCCAACCTGCCGCCGGGAACCTATCGCGGACGGGTCACGCTCGATGCGGATTCCCTCGCCTCACAGAGTGTGGAGGTGCGGATGGCCGTCGGGGGCAACGGTACGACCGACGAACCGATCTACGTCCTCGTCGTGGATCCGGTCACGCTCGAGACGATCGGCGAGGCCGAAACCGACGCCACGACGGGCTTCGCCTATCTCGTTCGCGACCTGCCGCCCGGGCGGTACGCGATTTACGCCGGCACGGATCGGGACCGCAATGGCTTGGTCTGCGAGATGGGCGACTTGTGCGGCGCGCTGCCCTCCACCATCGAGCCGGCCGTCATTGAGCTCAGCGCCGGAGAGGCCCTCACGGGCGCCGACTTCGTCATCGCCTTACAGGTTCTCCAGAGCGCCGGGGCCGATGCCTCCGCTTCCCCCCGGCCGTTATTGCGGCGCCTCGTGAAGTAGGGCGGCGCCTTCGCTGCCGGTCCTCTTGTCCTCGCAGGTTTTGCCGGACGGCTCTCCGGCGAAACTTTCACGGCCCCGCCGGTGTCGGAAGATGTGGTGCGGGCTGCGTGCAGGCCGAAAATACGCTTCTGGCGAACGCGCGGCGGCAAGGCTACACTCCACCGTGCGGAGAGGCCGGCGCGAGCCTTGACGCGAATCGGAGGCGCTGGTATACGCCTTTTTTTCTCGGGAATCCACCAGTTAGGAGAAACCCAATGGGCCGTTCCGGAACAAGCGTGTGCGCGATCCTTGCTGTAAGCCTGCTGCTCTCTTCGGTGCCGTTCGCGGCGGCCCAGGCCCCGGCGGTCCCGCGGGAGAGCGTCCTCGATGCCATTCCCGCCGACGCCTGGGCGGCGGTGGTCGTCCGCGACCTCAAGGGTCTCGATGAGAAGATCATCGCCATCGGCCAGGAACTCGGCCTGCCCGTCGGCCCCGGCACGATGATCGGCGACCCCCTGATGATGCTCAAGGGCATGCTCGGCGCGAGCGAGGGGCTCGACGACAAGGGCTCCCTCGCACTCGTCCTTCTCAAGACGGAGGAGCTTTCCTCGGAAGGGCTCCTCAAGAGCGTCGTGCTGCTGGCGCCATGCACGGACTCGAAGGCCTTTCTGGAGCAGTTCGCCACCTCCACGGCCCCAGCGGACGAACAACCGTCCGCCGCCAAGGAGCCGGAGGGCGGTGCCGAGACGAAGCCGGCGGAGTTGCCGAAGGGCGTGATGAAGATCTCGCTGATGGGCAAGCCCAGCTACGGTCTCGCCAAGGGCAGAATCGCCGTACTGGCGCCGGAGCCGGCGGCGCTGCGCGCGTACCTGAAGGGCCAGGGTTCCATTCGCGCCGCGTTATCGCCCGATCGCGTGCCCCTGGTTGAGAAGAAGCTCGATCTCTTCATCTGGGCCAACATCGCCGGCGCCGGCCCCGTCATCAAGGACACCATCAAGAGCAGCCTGATGGGCATCCTGCTGATGGCCTCCATGAGCGATCCCACCCTTGCCAACCAAGTGCAGCCGCTCATTACGAAAGTCGAGAACTTCCTTGATGAGGCGGCCAGCCTGCAGCTCGGTTTCTCTGTGGCCCGGACCGGCTTCGACCTCGACCTGTACATGCAGGCCAAGCCCGACACGAACCTCGCGAAGTCCATCGCGACACGGCGGGCCAGTGAGACCTCGCTGCTGATCAACCTGCCCGCCGAGAAGTTCATCCTGGCGCTGGGCGCTACGGCCGAGACGAAGCCCGAGGAAGTCAAGGAGGGCATGTCGGCCATCAACGGTCTGCTCGACCGGCCGGCGGTCAAGGGCGCCTGCGACCCCGAGAAACTCGCCGAGTTCAGGAAGTCGCTCGATGAGCTCATGCAACTCAGCGTCGGGAGTGGAGACGCCTCGCTGACGATTTCGCGGCTGCCTGAGGGCGATGACGGAATGATCGGCTTGATCTTCGTCGGCCGAATGCCGCAGGAGGCGAAGAAGCGGCTCGACGCGGTTCGCAAGTTGATTGCCGCCGGCCTTGCTATGGTGACCGATCAGGATGCGCGCAAGTTCCTCGACGCCGTCACGTACAAAGCGGACGCGGAAAAAGTCGGCGACATTCCGGTCGACCAGCTTTGCTTCGATTTCACGAAGATCAGCGCGATCGGCGAAAACGACATTGCGGGGATCAAGAAGATCATCGGAAAGGAAGGCGTAGTCGTGCGGCTGGCCGCGCTTGACGAGAAGCACATGGCGATTTTTTTTGGCGGCGGGGCCAAGCGTGTCGAAGAAGTGGCGGCGATCGTGAAGAAGGGCGGCGAGGCGCCGCTTGCCGCCGACGCCGGTATCAAGGCCGTCGCGCCATTCCTGCCCAAGGGCAAGCGATTCTTCGAGATGTACGTGTGCGTGGACACATTGCTGAATCTGATCAACGACGCGGCGATGGCCGCCGGAGAGAAACACAAGCCGATTCCCGTCGAGATTCCCGAGATCGGCGCCCCGCTGGCCGTCGTCGGCACGGTCGGGAAGGACTCGCAGCAGATCAACATCTATGTGCCGATGAAGCTCGTCAAGAGCGTCAAGGACGTGGCCACGGCGGCTGCCGCGGAGAGGATCATGCCCACTGAGCCGGCCGAGGCCCCGGAAAAAGAGGAAGCCCCCGAGAAGAAACCCGCGCCGCCCGATGAAAGCGGCCTGAAGTGACCTCCGGCCGCAGGCCCGGGGCCTGCGCGATCGAAAAGATCTGCACGACCGGGAACGGCGGGTAAGCCGTTCCCGGCCGTTTTTGTCAGCCGCTGTGTGTGCGCCGACGGGAATAAACGCTCGGGGCCGCGGGCGGCTCCTCGCGCCGAACGCCGGGCGCAACAATAAGGCACTGTTGTCGACAACAAGTCGCCGTTGCGGACAACAAGATGCCGTGGCCCTCGGTGGAACGGCCTTGCTCTCCCGAAAACTCACCGCCGGCATTCTTCAGGCCGAAACCGGCCCAACAAGAGCCCGGCGCCGCCCCCGGATAGCGCGTCTCCGTCAGGTTCCGAGGCTGAAAGCCCTGCAGCGCGGTCGCTGACGGGGCAGACGCTTCCCATTGAGGCATCCACATTCTCAGCATCCTGTTGCACACCGTCTTTGCCGCGAAGCGCGCAGGACACGCCAGTGTGTGCTCGTTTGTCCCGAGCCCGGCGAGCAGCAATCCCCGGCCGGGGCAGTCTGCCGCCGGTTCCTCGTCAATACCGGGCTTTCACCCGGTTACGCACTGCGGAGAGTTGCCCTACGATTGGGCGTGAGGTGACCCGAGACCCGGCGCGTATTGCGCCGCCTCAAACACGCGCGATCGTCCTGAAACCGGACAGGACGCGCATGAGACGAACGAAACGCGCTGGACAGACGCGGCCGAATCCGGCGGTCAATCCGAACCGGAGCCGCAAAGGATAAGCAAAGGCGGACACGCAGCGATCCGGGGCACCGGGAGGTGCGACGTGGCCATCGACAAACATGCGATCCTTCGGCATTTCCTCGAATCCCGCAACGGGCGAACCGGCGGCAGTCGCCTGCTGTATGACGCCGCCTCGTGCCTTCTGTGCCGAATTCTCCGCGAACACGACTTCGAAGACCTTCGGGCGCTTCGGCGATACTGCGGGGACACGAACCACCTTCGGCCGTGGCTGTCCGCCCGGACCGACCGGGTCATCTTCGCCGAAGCACTGTGCGAGGGCATCCGGGATTACGAAATGTCCGCTCGCCGTCGGAAACACGGGTGGCATGAGGCGGCAAAGGTCGGAGCTTTTTGAGGTTTACCATGGTCGAGCAGTTGCCGGGTGGAGAGGTTGAGTTTCGGATGTTTCGTCCCGCCGCGCGCCGCGTGTGCCTCACCGGAGACTTCACCGGCTGGAAGGAGGACGCCCTTCCGATGAAGCAGACCGCCGAGGGATGGTGGATCTGCCGTCTCCGTCTGGCGCCCGGCATGTACCAGTTTCAGTACCTTGTCGACGGCGAGAGGTATCTTGACTACGCGGCCTTCGGACTGGACCGTGCGGCAACGGGGCAGTGGAACTCGGTCGTCCGGGTCAACCCGCTGCCGGCCGCCGCCGACCGCGAGGCGGAAGGCGTCTGCGCCGGTTTGCCCCACGCCGCGTTCGCCGCCTGCGCGTGGGTGCCGAACCGAGCGGATCCGCCGACGTTTTCCGCGAACGGCAGGAACCGGGCAGCTCGGAGCGTTCGGGCAGTCGTATGCCAGTAGTTGGAGCGGCATTTCCTGCTCGAGATCCCGGACGTCGCAACCGCTGCGGGCGCGGCGGACTCACGCATGGCGCGGCCTGCCTGATTCGTATGGTTTTGGCCGAGCGCTGCGATCGCGTGCGCGGCCTTGTTGTCTCCTGCGAAAACCTGGGGAACGTGCGTTCCTGCTTGCCTGCATGCCCTGGCTCGATGATCTACCCGGGGTCCGTCCCGGGAACCTCGACGAGATGATCGCGGCATGTGCGGTGCGGTGAGAGTCGACCGCGCTCGCCGTTACCTGCGCCACGGCCAGAGGCGGCGGCCCGTTGAGGCGGGCGACTGGGCACCTCCGCGAGCGGCGGCCTTGCGGATCTGTTCGAGAAGCTCCGCATCGGACTTGTTCGGCGGGGCGACCCGGCGGAGCACGCGGAAGCGTTCGCGCGTGACCGGATCCATCGAAGCGAGATCCACCGACTGCGAACCCTGCGGCTTCGGTTCCGCGGGGGTTTCCGGATGAATGCTCGCGGCCGCCTCTGGCGTGTGCGCCGGGATGGCGGCGGCATGATCGCCGGCATCCGCTGACCCGACCGAGGTCTCCGCCGGCGCGAGTGCGGCGGCGGCAGTGGGCTGTTCCGATGTTGCGCGTTGTCCGCCTGATTGCGCCGGTGCCGCCGCCTGTCGCCGGCGCTCCTCCATCTCGGCCTGCTGCTCACGGAGCGTCTGTTCGAGCTTCGCCAGGCTTTCCGCTTTCCGCCTTGCCTGTTCCGACTGCTCGTGCGCTTCCTCTTGGAGCCTGGCGGCGGCCTCGACGTCCGCCGTTGCCCGGGCCTGCTCTTGTTCGAGCCCCGCTTTTTCCTCCGCCAGCGCTTCTTCGGCCCGGCGAAGTTCATCCTGCTGTTGCTCGACGGATCGGCGGTGCTGTTCCAGTCCGGCCGCCTGCTGCTCCAGGTGCCGCCGCTGCGCCTCGGCGTCGGCCAGGAGCCTGTCGAGCTCCCTCTGACGCGATTGCAGCCGTGCCGCCTCCTCCTCGATCTGCTGCCGCCGGGCCGCCACATCGCGTTCCTGCTGTTCGATCTGCTGCTGCCGGTCCGCGAGTTCGCACCGCAGCCGTTCGGCCTCCTGCTGCGACCGAGCCAGCTCCGCCGAACGCGATTCCAGCGATTGATTCAACTGCTCCGTCTGACGCCGGCAGTCTGCCAGCTCCGATCGGAGCCGCTGCGCCTCCTCCTTGCACTGCGCGAGCTCGGAGCGCAGCGTCTGCATCTGGTTCTGTTGCGATTGCGAGAGCGCCGTCCGGGCCTCCAGCGCCTTGCTCCGCTCCTCCGCCTGCCGCCGCCAGTCAGCCAACTCCGACCGGAGCCGGTCGATCTCTTCTTTGGCACGCGCCAGTTCGGCTGCCTGCGCCTCCGCCTCGGTGCTTCGTTGCTCCGCGCGGCGATGGCGCTGGGCCTCCTCCTGCTGCGAGCGCGCGAGGTCGGCGGCGCGCATCTCCAGCGCCCGGTTCTGCTCCTCTACGCAGCGCTGCCGGTCTGCAAGCTCCGCGCGAAGCCGCTCGAGCTGCTCTTGCGAGTGGGCCAGTGCGGCGGCGCGCGCCTCCAGTGCCTTGTCCTGCTGCTCCGCCTGACGCTGCCGGTCGGCCAGTTCCGCCCGGAGCCGCTCGCACTCCCCGCGCGATTCCGCAAGTTCCGCCGCCTGCGCCTTGAGCTGTTCCTCGCGGCGTGCGATCTCCGCGGCTCGTTGCTCCGTCTGAAGCTGGAATTGCTGAAGCCGCCGGTAAGACGCCGCAAGACCGTCGTGCAGCGATGCGAGTTTCTTCTCAATCGCCTCGAGCGCCGCCTCGGCTGCGTCGCCTTCTGAATGGCATGGATGCTGCGTCGTCCCCGACTGGCTCATCGTGTCTCCCCCGGCGGGGCCGCCGCGTATCCCGGTCCCGGCGGCCCTGTTGCTGTCCTATGTCCCGATCCGACCGCTCAGAAGGCTTGCGGCGTCCATCTGCGGCGGAGTGTCCCCGTTGAAAACCACTTGATACATCTGCCGATTGAACATCAGGCGGTCTCCCTGCTGAAGCACGGACGAATACACCCGCGCGCCGTTGAGTTGCGTCCGGGGCTCGTCGTCGTGCGCGAGGTCATACACCGCCCACCCCCTCCGCCAGGGCATCAGGATCGCCAGGGCCGGCACCGGAACCTCCGACTCCACCCGCACGTCGGCCCCCGGCCGCGTGCCCACCACCGCAACGCCCTCACGGACGGTCAGCGCGACGCTTCCGCCGGAATCGACCAACCACAGCCCCGGCGCGGGCAGAATCGCCTGAAACTGCCCGCTCTCATAGTTCCGGCCGCGCGACCCTGGCAGCGGCTGCGTGTGGATTCGAATGTCGTACGGTCCGATCCGCACTTCGTCGCCCTCTTTCAGACGCGAGGACCGGATCCGCACGCCGCCGACGAACGTCCCGTTGCGGCTCACCAGGTCGCACAGGATCGGGTCGCTTCCGTCGCAGAGGATCGCCGCGTGCGTCTTGCTCACCGCCTCATGGCGGAGGATGATGTGCGCTGTTGACCGCGACCCGATGACGGTTACCGCGCGACGGAGACACCAGGTCTTCTGTTGCGGCGTTCCGGGTCGGCAACTCAGATAGAGCATGGGCACAAGCGGCGGCCAGCCGGCCGCGTGAAGTTCGCGCGGAAGGTCGTGCCGCGACTGCAACAGGTCCGGCGGATTCCTCACCATACGCCCCGACAATCTCGCAGGGCCCTCGGCGAATCAGACCGCTACGGCGAGGGGCGGCCCGACGATCCGGGCCCTCAGGTACGAACGTAACAAGTGGGTAACCTGGCTAAGGAAAAATACGATTCACACGTCTCTTCGGCAAATCGCACCGGGGAAGTTGGACGACGGCGACCCATAATGCTATGAGTACCCTGTGCGGGCTTCCCGCCGGCGAGCCGAGGAGACGGCGCGTGGGACCGATACGATGTGTGATCACCAACGACGATGGCAACGACGCCCCGGGCCTACGCGCCTTGTACGCGGCGTTGCGGGGATTAGCGGACGTGGCCGTCGTCGCCCCCTCGACC
>Ga0123519_10016256_pt1 | contig 10359 bp, 9 predicted proteins | sample YelNatPaOPRAMG02_FD_87396 | JGI IMG/M metagenome (GOLD analysis project Ga0123519, IMG submission 87396) | Hot spring microbial communities from Yellowstone National Park - Yellowstone National Park OP-RAMG-02 (version 2) | ecosystem: Environmental > Aquatic > Thermal springs > Hot (42-90C) ...
AGGATAGGGGTGGTGAGGATGCTGTAGGTAATGAAATAGATGCAGCACTCACCTACAACTATTCTGAAGACCTGACCTTCGGTCTCCAGTATGGTATCCTTCTTCGCGGAGATTACACTAAGCAGTTCATTAGTGATGACCCGTGGCAGGTGATTGGTTCTATGAAGGTGTCCTTCTAAACAGGTTGTAAGATAAGTAATGTGAAGGGGGCTTTTCAAAAAGCCCCCTTCTTTTTTTATCCCCCTGTTCCGCCCCCGCGGTGGAATTATTCCCTACAAAATTCCCCCTTTGTAAAAGGGGCTCCCCCACAATTCCCCCTTTGGAAAAAGGGGGATAAAGGGGGATTTGAAATCTCCCCTTGCCCCTCTTTACGAAAGAGGGGAGAACACCCCGTCCTTTCAGGACACCCCTCTGAAAGAGGGGAATGAACACCCCGTCTGCTGACGCAGACACCCCTCTGAAAGAGGGGAATGAACACCCCGTCTGCTGACGCAGACACCCCTCTGAAAGAGGGGAATTGAAGAGAAGGGATGGAAGTGGTATTATAAATAAAATGGAAATAAAAAAACTGATAAAAGAGGCACTGAAGGAAGATTCAGGGAAAAAGGACATAACAACTGAATTTCTCTTTGGTGATGATGATAAAAATATTAAAGGAAAGGCAGAACTTATAGCAAAGGAAGAAGGAATAATCTGTGGCTTAAATATATTCACATCGGTCTTTTTAACACTCTCTAGTGGTTTGACCTTTCATTTTTCAGTTAAGGACGGAGACAGTATCCATAAAAACCAGAAGGTAGGAGAGATAGAAGGTCCTCTAAAGGCAATACTTAAAGGAGAGAGGACAGCACTCAACTTTCTTCAGCACCTATCAGGTATTGCGACACTGACAAAAAGGTTTGTAGAGAAGGCAGGAAATATAAATGTCTATGACACAAGGAAGACAACACCACTTTTAAGGGAACTGGAAAAATATGCGGTAAGGACAGGCGGTGGGAAGAACCACAGGTTCGGGCTTTATGATATGGTGCTTATTAAGGATAATCATATAACTACTTTGATGAAGGAAGAAGGAATAAAAGACAGGGTGGAAGCGGTTGGTTATGCGGTAAGAAAGGCAAGGGAGAAGGCAAAGGGAAGATATAATGTAGAGGTGGAGGTGGAGAACTTTAGAGAGGCAAAGGAAGGCTATTTAGCAGGTGCGGATATTATAATGTTTGATAATGCGGATGAAAAGGAACTTAAAAGGTTTGTGAATTATCTTGGTGTAAAAAGTAAGAAGGTTATTATTGAGTGGTCTGGAAATGTAACTCTTAAGACAATAGAAAGAATAAAAAGGTTGCCTGTTGACAGGGTCTCTATTGGCTCTATCACACACTCTGCAAAGGCACTGGACTTTTCCTTAAAGATAAAGTAATAATTCAAAAGGAAATGGAGAAGGAGAGGGATGGATAAACTTTTTCTTTCACCTGCTGAAATATCGCAGGAACTCGTCCATATCGGCACTAAAAAGGCAGAGGCAAAGGGATGGGAACTATTTCTCTTCGGGATACTTGCGGGGATATATATTGGATTTGGTGCACAGACCGCAATAAGTGTTGCAAGTGGCGGGACACTTGACCCGGGGCTGGCTAAGTTTCTTTCAGGGAGTGCCTTCAGTTTAGGACTTATGCTTGTTCTTATCCCCGGGGCTGAACTTTTTACAGGCAATATCCTGATGACTATAGGGGTTCTGTCAGGTAGATATAACACCTTAAAACTTCTCCGGAACTGGCTCATTGTCTATGCAGGTAATTTTGTGGGTTCTGTTTTTCTTGCGTGGCTGGTGATTAAGGCAGGGCTGTTTGGCTCTATCAATACTTATACACCCCTGGGAATGACAGTTATATCTGTGGCTGAAAATAAGATAGCGCTTGGCTTTACAGAGGCACTAACCCGTGGCATCCTCTGTAATATTCTGGTCTGTCTGGCAGTGATTATATGCCTTTCTTCTCTTACAGTCAGTGGTAAGATATTTGGTATTTATTTTCCTATTATGGCTTTTGTTGCCAGTGGTTATGAACACTCTATTGCTAATATGTTCTTCATTCCTGCAGGGCTTATGGCAGAGGGGTGTTTTATAAGTAAATTTCCTTTGTTATGGAAGAATCTTATCCCTGTGACCATCGGGAATATTATCGGCGGACTGATACTGGTTATCTTTCATCCTAAGATGTTTCAACGTATATTAAAATACCATTAAGGTCATTATACTATGTACATTGATACACACTGCCATCTGGACTTCCCTGATTTTGATAATGACAGGGAAGAGGTTATTAACCAGGCGATAAAGGAAGGGGTTGTTGCTATTATTAATCCTGGTTCAAGTGTTGAGAAAAGCAGAAGTTCTGTTGCTCTTTCTCAGAGGTATCCATTTATCTATTCTGCTGTTGGTATCCATCCATTAGATGTAAAAAAGTGTTCTATTTCTGCACTTTCTGATATAGAAAAACTTGCGAAAAATGAAAAGGTTGTGGGTATTGGTGAGACAGGGCTTGACTTTTACTATGGGAAAGAGACAGAGGAAAAGCAGAAGGAGTTTTTCATCGCCCATATTGATATAGCAGGGAAGTTAAACCTTCCTCTGATAGTTCACCAGAGAGAAGGCAGGGATGAGGTAATAGATATATGTGAGAGATATAAACTGCCGGACAGGGTTGTATTTCACTGTTTTGGTGGAGATTCCCTTATGGCTGATTATTGCAGGAAGAAAGGGTTTTACATCTCATTTACAGGGGTTATAACATTTAAGAATGCCAGTGATGTAAGGGAGGTATGTAAGGGATATCCACTTGAGATGATAATGGCAGAGACAGATGCCCCTTTCCTTGCGCCTGTCCCTTTCAGGGGTCAAAGAAACGACCCTTCAAAGGTAAGATATATAGTTGAGAGGATAGCAGGAGTGAAGGAAATACCGGTGGATGAGTGTGCTGATATTATTTTAAAGAATTCAAAAAATTTCTTCAGAATATGAATCTCTTCATAAAGACCTACGGATGCAAGACAAATCAGTATGATAGCCAGTTGCTTCTGGAAAATTTCCTTCAGGATGGCTACCAACTCACTGGCTTTAAGGATGCGGATATAGTTATCGTCAATACCTGCTGTGTGACAGCAAAGGCGGAAAAAGAAGCAAGGTCTTTTATCAGAAAGGCAGCAGCAGAAGGCAAGGATGTTAGGGTAACTGGCTGTGCAATAAAAAGGGATGGTTTTGTTGAAAGGTTAGGGAGTAAGGTAAAGATTTTGTCCACTTTTCCATTTAAGAAAAAGACCATAAGCCAGTGTTTTAATCACACACGGGCATTTGTAAAGATAGAGAATGGATGTGAAAACTTCTGTGCCTATTGTGTTGTGCCTCTTGTAAGAGGGAAGGTAAAAAGCAGGGATGAGGATGAGATTGTTGAAGAGGTGCAGGCATTATCTTCCCGTGGTTATAAGGAGGTTGTCCTTACAGGGATTGATATAGGGGCCTACGGAAGAGATACAGGAAAAGACCTTATAGGGCTGATGGAAAGGTTGAAAGGTATAGATGGTTTGAAAAGGATCAGGTTGAGTTCTATTGAGGTCTTTTATCTTACGGATGTCTTATGCGATTATCTTCTTTCAAATGAGATTTTCTGTTCACACCTTCACATTCCCTTACAGAGCGGTTCAGACAGAATCCTTAAGATGATGGCGCGAAGATATACCTTCGCTGAATATCTAAAAAGGATAGAGTATATCAAAAAAAGGGACAGGGAAGGGAGGTTTACCTTTACCACAGATATGATGGTAGGATTTCCTTATGAAGAAGATGATGACTTTCAACTAAGTTTGAAGGCAATTGAAGAGGTGTCTTTTCTTAAGGTTCATATATTCAGGTATTCAAAGAGGGAAGGGACTGCTGCCTTTACGATGGGATGCCAGGTTCCAGAAGATGTGAAGAAGAAAAGAGAAAAGAAGATGGAGTATATTGCAGGGATAATTTCAGAAAGGGTAAAGAGTGGCTTTACAGGAAGGGTGCTTGATGTACTTATTGAAAGAAAGGTTGATGGTGGATGGGAAGGATATTCAGATCAGTATATTCCTGTAAAAATTTCAGATAAAGGCAAGGAGTGCAGAATAAATGAGGTTGTTTCTGTATTGATAACAGGTGTGGAAAACGGGGTTTTATCAGGTGATATTTGCCATTAGCCATTCTTATCTCTGGGGCATAATCAGGTTTATGGCTTCTGTTCTTGTCCTGAAGTCCCGTAAAAATATACCCCTCATTGCAGATGTGACTATCTTTGTTCCTGCTTTTCTTGCACCCCGCATACTCATACACATATGCTCTGCCTCAATGACAACCATTGTTCCCTGTGGTGTTAAAATCTTCATAATGGTATCTGCAATCTGGTTAGTAATTCTTTCCTGAAGTTGCATCCTTCTTGAGAATATATCCACAAGCCGTGCAAGTTTGCTTATCCCTACAACAACTCCATTGTCAGGTAGATAGGCGATATGTGCCTTACCATAGAAAGGAAGAAGGTGGTGTTCACATAGAGAAAAGAAAGGGATGTCCTTTACCAGCACAAGTTCATTGAAGTTCTCCTTAAATGTCTTTCCCAGTACCTTCTCAGGGTCTTCCTTTATACCGAGGAGTTCAGCATACATCCTTGCAACCCGTTTAGGTGTTTCTTTTATTCCTTTTCTGTTAGGGTTTTCTCCTACTGCTTCAATGATAGTCCTGACTGCCTCTTCTATCTTCTTCTGGTCCATCGATCTTCTCCTCTTTTTTCAGCCCAAGAATTTCATCTATCTCATCTGAGTTGAGTGTCTCTTTCTGCAAAAGTGCTTCAGTGAGTTTTTCTAATTTGTCTCTCTGGCTTTTAAGAATGTCCATTGCACGGTTTTCTGCTTCTTCAAGGATTTTTCTTATTTCATTGTCTATTTCTCTTGATGTCTCTTCACTATATTCTCTCTGTTTGACGATATCTCTACCAAGGAAGACCGCTTCATTGTGGTGATAACTTACAGGTCCTAGGTTTTCACTCATTCCCCATTCACATACCATCCTTCTTGCTATCTCTGTGGCTATTTTAAGGTCATTTTCTCCACCTGTGAAGATTTTGCCATAGACCAGCTTTTCAGCACTTCTTCCTGCCATTAATGCACAGATGGAGTTTTTATAATAGGAATTGCTTTCAATAAATCTGTCTTCTTCAGGTAGTATATGTGTGATACCAAGTGCCCGACCTCGCGGTATGATGGTAACCTTGTGGACTGGATAGACCTCAGGAAGTTGTTTCTGGACAAGGGTATGACCTGCTTCATGGTAGGCAATAATCCTTTTTTCCTTATCACTTATCACTAAACTTCTTCGCTCGACACCCATAAGAACCTTATCTTTCGCCTCCTCAAAGTCAGACATCTCTATCTTGTTCTTGTTTTTCCTTGCTGCGAGTAGAGCTGCTTCATTTACAAGGTTTTCCAGGTTTGCTCCTGATAGTCCTGCGGTTGCCCTTGCAAGCACCTTTATGTCAACGGACTTATCTATGGGCTTGTTTCTCATATGGACCTTCAGTATCTCTTCTCTTGCCTGAATGTCAGGGAAGTCAATCACTATTGTTCTGTCAAATCTGCCTGGTCTTGTCAGGGCAGGGTCAAGGACATCGGGTCTGTTTGTTGCTGCCATTACTATCACACCACTTTCTGTTGGGAATCCATCCATCTGGACAAGTAACTGGTTGAGTGTCTGTTCTCTTTCATCGTGTCCGCCACCAAGCCCTGCAAATCTCTGTCTACCAACAGCATCAAGTTCGTCTATAAATACAATACAGGGACTGAGCCGCATTGCCTGTCTGAATAAGTCCCTTACCCTGCTATTATGGACAAGAATGGGCTTATCGCCTGCGAAGAATCCCTCATTATCACATCCACAGAAGTCATATACATATCCATCATAGGGTTTTTTAATAATTTTTTTTACGACGGGCTTTTTAAATTGTAGGGGATGTTTATTCAGAGCAAAGGGAGACGATGTCTTTGAAATTTTTATTGTCCAGTATTCACTTTCAGGCAGTGCCCTTCCCTTTATAACCCTTCCTGCCTTTGCTTTTCTTTTAACCAGGGACGCCCCAATCCCATGCATTGAAGCCATCCATACAATCTCAGTAGCCAGTTGTTTACTTACAGTGCTGATAATAAGATGGCCTTCTTTAGAAAAATAACCATCTTCCTTTCCAATCCCTTCTAAATAATTAAGAAAATATTCTTCTGGAAGTGTCCACAGGAATGGGGGGATATGTTTATTATGGGAACCATTGCCACAGGTTTCCTTGAAAAACTTAACAAGTATTTTGGAGTAAAAGGTAATCCTTAAAGAATTACCCGATGTATATTCAAGATGTGGTTCAATGTTGAAAATATTTTTCATCAGGGTGATAGTGTCATAGTGTAGTTTTTCCTCATGTGAGCCAAAGATAAACTGGAGAAAGTATTTTGTGGTTCTTCCTTCTGCTGTATAGTATCCTAACAGACGAAGAAGTTCAGGGGTTATTTCAATCTCCTGTGGAATTGTTTTTCTGGATTTATTCAGTTTTAGAGAAAGAGAGGAAGGAAGATATCTGTCTCTCTGCCAGTTACTGATAGTGGTTTGAGAGACACCCGCTATTCTGGCAATTGCATACTGTGAGATCTTTCCCTGTTGTTCTTTTGTAACTTTATAAATTTCTTTCAGGTGGCTATCTTCATTCCACAGCATTATCTTCCTTGGACTGTATTCTTTAAAACTATGTGCCATTATTCTATGGGTAGTTCCCGTCCCCGGTATGAAATAACTTCTTACCTTGAAAGGAAGTCCAACAAGGGTCTCTCCTTCTTTCAGGTCCCTTACTGCCTTTGATACAATACGGTTCTTTTCTCGCACAAATATACTATGGTCTCCGGTTGTCTTGATTTTTCCGCCGAGATAGTGGATTTCATAGATTTCGTTTACCCTGTGGCGATAAACTCCCCTTACCTTTGACCACTGGGAACCTCCAAAGTGAAATTTTTCTTCATTGTTTTTAAATCCTCTGAAATTAGTAGCACCTTTTTTAAATCCCAGTGTTTCAATGTTTGAGATTTCTTTATAACCTTCTTCACCATCTTTATAATATCTATCAATTACATCTCCTATAGGTGAAAGTTTTATTTCGTTGCCCTCTCTGGTTAAAACTAGTTCATCTCTGCTGATAGAAGCGCCGACACCGACGAACATCTCAACAAAGTCAGAGCCGCTCATACTCAAAAAAGGTGTCCCCGCCTCACCTGCAACCGCCTTTGCCAGAAGTGTTTTACCTGTTCCAGGAGGTCCTATAAGAAGGATACCTTTAGGGATTTTTCCTCCAAGTCGCTGGAATTTTTTAGGGTCTTTCAGGAACTCAATGACTTCTCGCAGTTCTTCCTTTGCTTCTTTGCATCCAGCCACATCATCAAATGTGACGCGGTTTTTCTTGTCAGGCATTATAGGCCTGCTCTTTGTAAATGCCATCACTCTACTGCTTTCAGATGACATCTGTCTGAATACAAGAAACCAGATAAGAAGGAAGACAAGTAGTATTGGAATTGTTGAGGCAAGAATATTTATCCAGACATTCGAAGATGGTTCTACCTTGAAGTCCACATTGTATTCCCTCAAAATATTAAAAAGTTCAGGGTCATCCGGTTTATATGTTGAAAACTTTTTGCCATCTTTTAGGGCTCCGGATATAACATCTTCTTTTATGGTAATAGGACCTGAGATATTGCCCTGTTTTACCTCATTCAAAAATCTGCTGTATATAATCTCTTCCTTCTTTCCTTCAAAATTTGAAAACCTTGCCAATGTTATGAGGATAATGCCTGCTATTATCCAGAACAACAATCCTTTGAAGAGATTAAGATTATTTCTCTCCGGCTGTTTCTTTTCTTCGTCTGCCATAACGATTCACCTCTTTTTTGAGCATCTTTATATTTTTTCCAATATCCTGGGTGATATCCTTTCCTGTTATAAGTATAATACCATCCATATCTCCTGTAAGAATTTCTTTAAGATGGGATTTGATAGGACCGTTTTCAAGAGATATATTAACGGTTTTTATCTCATCTGTCAAGATAATCTTATCCTGAAGGAGTTTTTTAACCTCTCCATAAGGTATATCTTTCTTATTGAGAAAGACACCATCTGCATTAGAGAGGATGCATATATCAGGTCTGCTGTAGATAAGATATTCTACATTATAGGGTATAAATTTTCTTATCTTCCTGGCAGCTTTTAAGAAGTGTTTATCATCTATTCCTGCTGGAGATAATATAAGAATATCCGGCTTACACTCTACAATTTTTTTTACATCTTTAAAAACTGTCTCTTCGCTGAAGTTCAACAGTATTCCGAGAAAAGGTTTCGGTACCTCACTTCTATAAATGTAAAGTAATACATCTTTTTCTATCCTGTATAGTTTAAAACGCAGGTTGTGAAAGATAGAGGATGTTGCTGGTTTTACTGCCTTAGAATATTCTTCCATTACCCTCAGTGCTTCAGACACCCTCATAAAATTTCTTTCAATAATCCCCCTTATATCCTCCTTTTTCCTCGTATCAATCCCTTTGCCTGTATCGTGAATAGTATCTCTTTCTTTTTTAATTCTTAACAGTCCGAAGGTTTTTTCAATGGTTCTGGAGAGTAGGTGCCTTATCTCCTTTATCTGCCTTATATGGTCTTTGTCATAACTATAATAAAACCTTATCCCATCTTCTATAACACGTAGACCTTCTCTTGCACGGTTAAAATTGGCATCAATAATTCTGAATATTTTATCCATTATATTTCAGATTTTTAAAAAAGCGACTCTTCAACAAGATGACACAGGATATGGATGATAAGAGAGTGTGCCTCCTGTATCCTTGGTGTCTGGACAGATGGAACGGAGATGGTAATATCAGATATTTTTGAAAGAGGGGAAGGTGCTTTCCCTGTAAGGCAGATTACTTTTATCCCCTTCCTTTTCGCCACCATTGCAGCAGCAATCACATTTTTTGACATGCCTGAAGTGGAGATACATACAAGAACATCCCCCTTTTCCCCGAGTCCTTCAACCTGCCTTGAGAATACCTTATCAAATGAATAATCATTTCCTATGCTTGTAAGTTCTGAAGTATTGGTTGTAAGAGCGATAAAGCCCAGTGCTTTTCTTTCCTTAAGAAATCTTCCTGTCATCTCCGCTGCCCAGTGCTGGCAGTCAGCAGCACTACCACCATTCCCACATAGGAGAACCTTACCCCCATTTTTAAGTGTTTCTATCAAAGCACCTGATGCCATAAGGATTTTATCCATAATTTCCGGTTTTAGTAATAACTCTTTTATTTTTATACTTTCAGAGATGCATCTTCTTATGGTTCCTATTTCAGTCTGTTTCTTCTTCATCGTCAGATTCTTCCTCCTCTATCTCCTGTCCATTTGCCTTAATGCTTGTCACAAAAACCTCAATATTTGAAATTCTTTCAATACCTACTGCATCCTGAAGATATTCCTTTGTTATCTCCTGAATTCTTGAGCATATCTCTGGGATATTAAGATGTGCATAAAGTTTAATCCTTATTTTTGTCTCAAGTCCTTTTGATGAAATAGAATTTTTTACCCTCAGCCACCTTATTCCCTGTATCTGCTTCATCAACATAGAATTTATATAGTCCTCTATGGCACGCAGAGATATTTTTATCTTTCCACCAGGATTATCAAAAGCAATAACCTTTGTTCTGTATATATAGTCAAACCAGTTTACCACCCATACAATTCCTATCATTACCAGAACTATTCCTGTAATGCCCATTTCTGAGAGATTGTTCTGAATGAAATTAATAGCCTTATTGACAATGGGCTCTTTTGCACCAGTTGCCCATAAAGTAAGAAGCAGGAATGAAAAAAGGGTGCCTGCTATGATATAGATTGTGCCAACTATTCTGCTCCATATTCTCATTTTTTACCTCCGAAAATTCTTGTACTTTTTTTCTCTCCCTTCCCCCTCTCTGTTCTGTCAATTCCCCTCTTTCAGAGGGGTGTCTGCGTCAAGCAGACGGGGTGTTAATTCCCCTCTTTCGTAAAGAGGGGTTTAAGGGAGATTTTGAATCCCCCTCCATCCCCCTTTTTCAAAGGGGGGAATTTTTCAGGTGAGTTCGCCGTAGCCCGATTTCACCGTAGTTCTTGTCTGTCCCGAAGCACCTGTAGTGAGCCGGATTCCCATTTTTTTGACACTACCTCCTATACCTATTGTATCCTTTTTGGAGAAAGTTATCAATCTATTTTCTTGTATAGAACTTACCAGGAAGTTCAATAAT
>Ga0123519_10016257_pt1 | contig 10358 bp, 8 predicted proteins | sample YelNatPaOPRAMG02_FD_87396 | JGI IMG/M metagenome (GOLD analysis project Ga0123519, IMG submission 87396) | Hot spring microbial communities from Yellowstone National Park - Yellowstone National Park OP-RAMG-02 (version 2) | ecosystem: Environmental > Aquatic > Thermal springs > Hot (42-90C) ...
CGGCATTACCGGACTCTGGCCGACGCCATCGATCTTCCGCTCCTCCTCTACAATTTGCCGGGCATAGTCAAAGTCAATCTCGAACGGGATGTGGTGCTTGAGCTGGCCAGGGAGCCTAGGATCGTGGGCATTAAGGACCCCAGCGGCAACCTCAGCGACGTGCTCAGGGTCATAATGGGCCGGCCGCAGGGGAAGGACTTCGTGGTCCTGCAGGGCTGGGACCTGATCGTTGCGCCGACACTGCTTCTCGGCGGCGACGGCGCTGTTTGTGGCCTGGCCAATCTGGCACCGCGGATATTCCGCCGAATCTACGACGCCGTACAAGCCGGAGATGCTCGGCTTGCCATCGAGCTGCAGCGGCAGGTCGTCACTGATTACTTCGATTTCTACAGCTACGGCTCCGGCATCGCTGGCGTGAAAGCCGCCCTATCGTTTCTTGGCATCTGTGGGCCCAAGGTGTCCACTCCTTTGCGACCTACCAGTGAGGAGGATCGGGCCAGGGTGCGTGCTAAGCTCGTGCAGAACGGTATGCTGGCCGGGTGAAGGCGGAGGGGCCAAATGACCGATGAGCTTAGAGGCATCTTCCCCATCGTCTATACACCTTTCAATGCCGACGGCGATATTGACGAGGAGGACTTGCACAGTCTCGTAGACTTCCTCATCAGCGCTGGCGCGCACGGTCTGGCGGCGGTAGGCGGGGCTAGCGAGTGCCACAAGTTGACACTCGATGAGAGACGCTGGTTGGCCGAAGCAACCATCAGCGTTGCCGCCGGGCGCGTGCCTGTGATTGTGGGCACTTCGGCCGAGTACACGCGCACGTCCGTCATCCTCAGCCAGCATGCCGAGAAGGTCGGTGCTAGAGCAGTGTTCCTTACTCCTCCCACCTATGGCCCCCTCGACCCGAGGAGCATCAAGTACCATTATCGGGTGGTAGCGCAGTCAGTGAGCATCCCGATCATGATCCAACACGCTCTCATTCCCATCTCGGCGAACCTTATGGCCGAGATAGCTGCTGAGTGTGAGAATGTGCGCTTTGTCAAAGAGGAGTCGGAAGCCTCCGGGCATATGATCAGCGAGGTTCTGCGCTTATGCAGGGGGCGGCTGAGTGTCTTCTCTGGCGGCTCATATTTGCTTGACGAACTGGCCCGAGGGGCGGTTGGGGGTATCCCAGGCAGCATGTGTGTCGCCGACCTTTCACGTGCATTCGACCTCTGGATGCAAGGGGACCAGATCGGCGCTCGGCGGGTCTTCAACCACGCGTTGCCTTTGCTCTACGGAAGGAGGCCAGCGCCGCTCTTGTGGGCCAAAGAAGTGTTGCGCCGTCAAGGAGTGATCAAGGGCGCCTACCTGCGTGAGCCAGCAGGCGCGACCCTCGATGAGGCCGACCGGCGCGAGATCGCCGCTATCATGGAGATGATGGGGCCGCCTTACTGAGTGGGCAATGAGGACGCTAGATGGGCAGCGAGGACGCTAGATGGACAATGAGGAGGAAAAGGGATGCGGATAGCACTAGATTGCCCGGCCAACTTCACTGATGAGGACCTTCTCCTGGGCAAGCAGTTGGGTGTTGATCACGTAGTACTGAGTGGTCACAACCTGCCTGGCCCCGGCTACTGGGAGTACCTAGACTTGCTGCGCATCAAGAAGCGCATCGAGCGGTTCGATATGCAACTGGTGGCGATCGAGAACGTGCCCCTCCACTTCTGGGACCATGTCTTGATGGCTGGGCCTCGCCGCGACGAGCAGATCGCAAACTATGCGAGGCTGATCCGAAACATGGGCAAAGCGGGCATCCCCATTCTCGGGTATCACTTCAGCCCCGTGATCGACGATCTGGTGAACGTGTGGGGACACTGGCGGGTTGGCAATGCTGGCGGCGGGCGCGGCGGGGCAGGGTTGACCAGCTTCGACTACGACCTGGTAAAGGATTGTGATGATGCGCCGGGTGGCCGACCAACCGCGGATGAGGTCTGGGACCGAATACTGTACTTCCTTCAGCGTGTGGTCCCTGTGGCCGAGGATGCCGGCGTGAAGCTCGCCGCTCACCCCAACGATCCGCCAGCGAACGTGTTGCGTGGCGCTGCCCGCGTGCTGAACAGTGTTGACGGCCTCAAGCGGCTGCTCGAAATCTATCCGAGCGAGTATAGCGGGTTGGACTTCTGCCAAGGCACGATCACGGAGACCGGCACCGACGTATACGAGGCGATTCGCTACTTTGGCAGCCGAGGCAAGATATTCTATGGGCACTTGCGCAACGTTCGCAACCTGCCGGGGATGAAGCCAGGTTATCCCAAGTATGACGAGGTCTTTATCGACGAGGGCGATGTTGATATCTACAAAGCTCTTCGAGTCTATAAGGAAGTCGGCTTCCAGGGAGTGCTGCGTCCAGATCATGTGCCAGCAGTCGCTGGTGATACTCCTTGGGGTCATCGCGCTCGCGCTTTCGCTATTGGCTATATCAGAGCCTTGATGAGCGTGGTGGAGGCCCAGTAAGGCTTGCGTGAGAGATCGCGCTGTTGCATCATTCATCTGCCCATCATTTGTCTGCCAAGGTGGTTGTATCTGCCTGGATGGCTGAGGCAATATCAGGGCAGCCGAGGAGATTGGGTCGGTGAGCTGACTGGTGAAGAGCAAGTTGGCGAGATAGAGCTTACATACCGGTGAGAGGCTGATGACAGAAACGCCTGACAACTGCAGAGTTAGGATCGCCCCTTCCATTCTCTCCGCCGACTTCGCTCGGCTCGGTGAGCAGGTCCGGGCGGCCGTAGCCGGAGGGGCGGACCGCATCCACGTTGATGTCATGGATGGACACTTTGTGCCCAACATTACCGTGGGGCCACTGGTGCTGCGTGCTTTGAGGCCGGTGACTCCCATCCCATTGGAGGCCCATCTGATGATCGAGGAGCCGGAAAGGCATGCTCGGGCGTTCGCCCACGCCGGCGCCGATTTGATCATCGTTCACCCGGAGTCTACCGGGCATCTGTATCGAGCGGTGCAGACGGTTAAAGAACTGGGCAAACGGGTAGGGGTCTCCCTCAATCCGGCCACTCCTATCAATGCTGCCGAGGAAGTGTTGCCTGAGCTGGACTTGGTGCTCATCATGACCGTCAACCCTGGATTCGGTGGTCAGGTTCTCATTCCGGCTACGATCGACAAAGTGCGCCGCCTGAGGCGATTGGTTGACGAGCGTGGCCTACAGTGCGAGATAGAGGTTGATGGTGGGATCAACCGAGAGACAGCATCCATAGCGGTCAGGGCAGGAGCGCGCATCCTCGTGGCCGGCTCGGCCATTTTCAATGCGCCAGACATAGCAGAAGCGACCCGCTCTCTTCTGCAGGCGGCCGAAGTCGGCCTGTCCTGAGCTCTTGCCTTTTTCGTTTGATCGAAGCCAGGCGCCACTCACTCAAGCCGTCGATTGCGTTACGTGTTGGGCTGTGCCGGCAGAGGCCCGGAACTGGGTGCGATACAGCGAGGCATACAGTCCCTCTTTTCTCAACAGTTCGGCGTGCGTTCCTTGCTCCACAAGCCGGCCTTGGTCCATCACCAATATGACATCGGCAGCCAGCACCGTGCTCAAGCGATGAGCGATAACCAGGCTGGTCCGACCACGCATGATGCGTTCGAGGGCGGCCTGAATCAGTGCCTCTGACTGCGAGTCGAGATGAGAGGTGGCCTCATCCAGGATGAGGATGCGCGGGTCTTTGAGGACGACGCGGGCGATAGCTATGCGCTGCTTTTCCCCTCCGGATAGTCGGTACCCGCGTTCGCCCACCACCGTGTCATAGCCGTCAGGCAGCCCAACAATGAAGTCGTGGATATTGGCCGTCTGGCACGCTTGCCGGATGTCTGCCTCGGTGGCGTCAGGCTTCGCGTAGAGCAGATTGGCGCGGATAGTATCGTGGAACAGGTACGTCTCCTGAGTCACAATTCCGATCTGCTGGGAGAGTGAGGTCAGAGTAACGTCGCGCACGTCGTGGCCGTCAATCAGAATTCGCCCCTTTGTCACGTCGTAGAGGCGTGGCAACAGGTAGGTGATGGTGGTCTTGCCGGCACCGCTGGGTCCCACCAGGGCAGCAAGCTGGCCGGGAGCCACCTCGAACGTGATCCCCTCCACGGCCCAGGTCCGCTGGGGGATAACGCCCTCTCCGCTCTCGTCGCCCATCTCGCTGTCGGTGGAAACACCAGGGCCTGGGCGGCGAGTGCCAGTTCTGCCATTTGTGCTGCCGCTCTTGGTCTGCTCGCGTGCCATCGAGGCGGTGTCCCAGCGCTTGACCGAGGAGAGGGCGACTGTGCGGTTGTCAGCAGCCTCATATCGGAACCACACATCCTCAAATCGAACGCTGCCCTGCACTCGGCTAAGCTCAATGGCTCCCGGCTGGTCGCCTATTTCCACCGGCAAGTCTAGCACTTCGAACACGCGCTCGAAGCTGACTAGTGAAGTGGCCAGGTCTACCCTCGCGTTAGTCAGAGACGACACCGGCGAGTAGAACTGGGTGAGGTAAGCGCCGAAGGCGACTATGGTTCCCACAGTGAGCTCCTGCTGGAGCACGAGGAAGCCACCGGTCCAGAAAACTACCGCCGTCCCGACTGCTTCCGCCAGGCCGAGCCCCAGGAAGAACCAGCGCCCCAGGACTGCGGAGCGAATGCCCACGTCACGCACAGCAGCCGCCCGATCGGCAAAGCGGGCATTCTCGTCCGCGGACCGCCCGAAGATCTTCACCAGCAGAGCGCCACTCACGTTTAGGGTCTCGTTCATCACCACGTTCATTTCAGCGTTCAGCTTCAGCGAATCTCGTGTCACCTTGCGCAACACTCTGCCCAGCCGCCGCGCCGGCAAGATGAACAGGGGGAAAATGGCCACACCGATGAGCGTCAGCCGCCAATCGAGCGATACCATAATGGCGAGGGTGCCGGCCACCGCGATCACGTTGGAGACCAAGCTCACCAGCGTGCTGCTTACTGCCCTTTGCGCGCCTATGACGTCGTTGTTAAGGCGCGAGACAAGCTCGCCAGAGTGCGTGTGAGTGAAGAACCGAAGCGACATACGCTGCATGTGCTCGAAGAGGGCGCGCCTGAGGTCGAAGATTACTCCTTCGCCGACGGCAGCGCTCAGGTAGCGTTGAGCCACGCCAACCAGGCCGCTCAGCAAAGGAATGCCGATCATGCCTAGAGCAAGGAGATTCAGCCGAGCCAAATCTCGCTGTGGCAGGGCATGGTCGATGAGATCACGGTACAGAAGAGGGGGCACCAGGGAAAGCAGCGTGGAGATGAGGATGGTCAACAGCATCAATCCGATGGAGGGGAGGTAGGGGCGAGCGTAAGCCGCTACACGCTGCAGAAGCCGAGGCGTCAGGTCGAGTCGGTCCTGCTCCTCATCATAGCGTATGTAAGACCACCAACCGCTGCCGTGCATAATACTCTCTCCCTGGAACCGAAGGCTACGTGAGAAAGCGCCGATGGCCTTCTGCCTCGGCGTCCGTGCAGGCGGCAAGCAAGCACAAAGAGTGCCAAGGAAAGAAGACCCTCGGCGGCTGCGAACCGACGTTCATTGACGACACTCGACCGCCAGCGAGACTATCTGATCCAGCGTCATATCGGCCAACGAGGACAACCGAAGATCGGCGTGGTCAATGGGCAACTGTGCGGTGAGATGGTTGGGCACGGCCACACAGAAGAGCCCAGCCGCCTTGGCGGCGGCGATGCCGTTGGGCGAATCCTCAAAGGCAATCGCTGCCCGGGAATCGAGGCCCAGCCCAGCTAGGGCGGAGAGATAAAGCGCCGGGTGGGGCTTGACCTGTGTTACATCCTCTGCCGTTCTGATGCACTCGAAGCTTTCCAGCAACCCCAGTCTCGATATGTGGCCTACAACCCACTGCCGGGACGAGTTGGAGGCCACAGCCAGTTTCAGCCCTTGCCGTCTTGCTTCACTGATAGCTTCTCTCACGCCGGGCAGCACGGGCTGTGCGGCCGCCAACTCCAGATAGCGCTGCCGTCGACGAGCCTTGACTTCCTCTCGGTTGGCTATAGGGTGACCGAGCAAAGACTCAAGGTAGGCGAGAGCGTCGAAATAGTCTACTGCGGCTCCTATGGCCTGCGACCACACCGATAGAGGCAGCTGGCGACCGTACTGCTGGAACAGCTCCTGCCAGGACTGATACTCAGCGCCTTCGCTATCAATGATCAGGCCATCGAAATCGAACACCAATCCGCGAATCACGCTCTTCTCCCACGCTCAATAGGTTCTTGGCAGCAGAAGGTTGTGTTGACCGGCTTGAGCCTATGCTCAACCCCTCATCATTTGCTGACGGCTGACTACCGAGCGATGCTGCCTTCGGGCCGGTGAGAGGGCTCAGGTACCGGATGCTTGCACTTCGCCCAGACTGACGAAGCCGGGATTGCCCCAATTCGAGAGTATCACCACTTTGATGTATCGCGTTGCTTGTGCACCGATCGGACCACTGGCGTTCTCATCCTCGGGGACGGGAAACTCTGCTATATCTGATTGTTCGTCGTTAGGCAGTTCAGCGCGAGCGACCAGCTTCCACGAGCCATTCAGATCGTCGGACCGGTAGATCTCGATCCCGCGAGCCCAAGAATCCTTGGGGGCGTCCGAACTCACCATCACCCTGACCCGACGCACCGGGCGGGGGCCACCAAGATCGTACACTATCTCCTGCGGGTACCGTCCCTCGGCGGAACGCCAACCGGGAAACTCCGTGCCTACTCGCTCGTCCATGGACAAGGAAGCTGGGTAGCCCGGCTGCTCACTAGTCACGCTCAACACGGTGGCCCCACGGCGAGCGACCAGCCAGTTAATATCGCCCATCTGCATTTCAAAGGCATCGCGGATTCGGTTCAGCTCTTCCTCAGTGAGGGGGCGTGAGAAGGCTTGTCTACCGACAAACAGCACCAAGCCGCCGACGACGGCGATGATGGCTAGCCAGACTCCAAGCTCGGTCAGCTTGCTGCGTATCCGCTCCCTCAGCGGAACGTACTCCGCTCGCTCCAGCTCTCTCGCCTTCTCTAGCTCCTGTCGGCACGAGGGACAGAGAAGCTGGCCGTTGACCGGTTGCAGGCATTCGTCGCAGTAGCTGGTAGCGCAGCGGCCGCAGCGGCGCGTAGCCTGGCGATGAGGGTGGTTATAGCACCTGAGGGTGCTACTGAGGTGTATGGCCATACGCTGTTCTCCTCGCTTCCGCGGACACCGACCTTACACCAAGGGATTATATTGCCTGGATGAAGGGATGGTCAACGCAGAAGGAATCGAATGACCAAGGGCCGCGCACCATTCCAACTACCTCGCCTCCTCACCTGCCACCTCTTCTGTCCTGAGTCTGCGGGCAAGCTCATTGCTCAAGGCACGTAGGCCGGGGCTAAGCTGGACTGGGAAGGGCTCGGCGTCTCTGAGTCGCCGCTGGCGCTGGGGCAAAGCCGCTAACTGCCCTTGAAGCCGCTCCCTGGCCTGTGAAAGAGTGGGCAAGCTGGTAACGAGTCTGCCTTGCTTCATCACTGGCACCAAGAGCGGTGTGCCGGCGCTCGGTGCTGCCTCTTCGCGCAGCGCAAGCACGTCCCTCAGCATGTGCCCCCCGCTATCGAACTCGCGATATACCTGTTTGGCTCCTGGCCAGGTTGCCTTGCCCAGACTCAGCTTTGCGACCGGGTGCCCGTCGTAAGCCACCAGTTTGTACGCCATATCGCTGAAGGGTGCGTCGGCAGAAACGCCTAGCTTGGTGCCGACGGCAAAGGTGTCGATGGGAGCTCTCTGCTCCACGGCTTCTTCGATGCTGTACTCATCCCAGCCCCCGCTGGCCATTATCTTGACGTAGGTCAGACCTTCCGCATCGAGCACAGCCCGCACCTGGCGACTGAGGGCAATGGCGTCTCCGCTGTCCAGTCTCACTGCGCGAAGAACATGACCGGCGCGCTCCATCTCGTGGGCCACCAGAGCCGCTTTGCGCGTGCCCGATAGGGTATCGTAGGTGTCCACGAGCAGCACCGTCCTCTCCGGATACGTGCGGGCATAGGCACGGAAGGAATCCACCTCGTGCGGAAAGGCCTCTATGTACGAGTGAGCCATAGTGCCAACAATCGGGATGCCGAAGAGCTTTCCGGCTAGCACGTTGCTAGTGGCTTCGAAGCCAGCTAGGTAGCTGTCCCTGGCTACCTTGAGGCCAGCGTCTGTACCATACGTCCGACGCAGCGCGAAGTCGATGACCGGACGGCCCTGAGCGGCTAGCACCGAGCGAGCGGCTTTAGCCGTAATCAGCGACTGAAAATGGACCTGGTTCAGCAGATACGTCTCTGCCAACTGTGCCTCGACAATGGGAGCAGTCACCTCCAGCACCGGCTCGTTGGCGAAGAAGAGCGTTCCTTCAGGCATCGCCCACAGATCGCCGTGGAAGTGCAGTCGGGATAGGTAGTCGAGGAAGTCGTCTCGAAACAATCGAGTCGAACGCAAGTAGTCTAGATCGCTCCGGTCAAAGTGCAAGTTTTCTAGGTAGGAGACCACGTCTGGCAGCCCGGCCGCAACCAGGTAGGAGCGGTTCGGCGGCAGACTGCGGACGAACAGACTGAAGGTGGCGGTGGCTTGCATCCCTTCCGCCAGATAGCTTTGAGCCATAGTCAGTTCATACAGATCGATCAACAGTGCCGGAGGGTTGCCCAAGGATGGCCGATTTCCTTCGTCTCGTTCGACCATAGGATCTGCCTTGCCTTACTTCGTGCAGTCAATAACGCGGGGTGAGGGCTCACGCACGCTGCGCTGGTCTCCGCTTTTCCTTGAGGCGACCGTGCCAGTACGAACGACGTGCCGGAATAGGCACGCCAAATCCCGCCGCCCCTAGCCTAGAGCTCACAGGCAGTACTGGCAAGAACGGTGCCCTGTTTGCAGCTCCTTCGTTGAAGGATGCGGCTCTTGATACGGAAGAGATGCAGTCATTGACGACTACTCAAGCCAATGGTACTATTAGGGAGAACTAATTAGGCATACCTAATATGGGGAGGAGAGGATGGGCGAGCAGCCGTTCAGCCACCAGATGGAAGAGTACCTGGAGGCGATGGGCCGCTTGGAGGAGCGTAACGAGCCGGTGACTACATCTGCCCTGGCCCGCGAGTGCAAGGTTTCTGCTCCTTCGGCGACTCAGATGCTCCAGAAGATGAGCGAGCTCAATCTGGTGGACTACACGCCGCGAGGGCGGGTGACCCTCACGCCGGCTGGGCGCCGTGGCGCTGCTTCGGTTATGCGAAGGCACCGACTCTGGGAGCGCTTCTTGCACGACGTGCTGGGTCTGCGGTGGGATAGCGTGCACGAAGAGGCATGCCGGTTGGAACACGCCACCTCCGCGCACGTCGAGCAGCAGCTCGCGAAGAGGCTCGCAGAGTACAGCACCTGTCCTCACGGTCACCCGATTCCCCCTCCTGGCGCTGAGTTACCACAGCGAGAAAGCGGCTTACCTTTGAGTGAGCTACCGGCCGGCCGATCGGCGCGAGTGGTATGGGCACGAGAAGAGGATGGCGCTCTTCTGCGGCAACTAGAGGAGATGGGGTTAAGGCCCGGGGTCACGGTGCTCCGAGAGGCGGCCTCTCCCGAGACCGGTTCTGATTCGGATTCGGCTGCCCCGTCCTTGCGAGTACGAGTTGGCGGCAGTCTGAGAGAGGTAAACCCAGAGATAGCGCGGCAGGTTCTGGTGGAGCCGTTGGAGCCCGTTGAACCTGGTGAGGCGCAATCTGGGGAAGGCGCCAACCTAGCCAACCTCGCTGCCGGCGAAACGGCTCGCGTTAGCACCCTGCTCGGAGGACGAAGCTTCGTCGCTCGTTGCCTGGCTCTTGGCTTCACTCCCGGCGCTGAAGTGAAAGTGATCCACAACTGCGGCAGCGGCCCCTTGATAGTCGAAGTGCGTGATGTTCGTGTGGCTCTCGGACGTGGTGAGGCACAGAAGATCATTGTCCTGCGGAAAGGATAGGCCAGGATGGAGGGAATAGCTTCGACATCGGCCCTAAACCGAACACAGGACGAGAGTCTTGTCCGGCCCGCCGGCGAACGGGAGCTTACGGTGGCTCTGGTGGGGTCGCCCAACGTGGGCAAGAGCACCATCTTCAACTTGTTAACCGGGCTTTCTCAGCACGTCGGTAACTGGCCGGGCAAGACCATCGAGCAGAAGGCGGGCGTCCATCGCAGCGCGGAGCGGTCGTACCGAATAGTGGACCTCCCCGGTACTTATAGCCTGACGGCGAACTCTCTGGAAGAACAAATCACTCGCGACTACATCGCCAGTCAGCGCCCGGACGCAGTCGTTGTCGTGCTCAACGCGGCCAGCTTGGAGCGCAATCTATACCTGGTAGCTGAGGTCCTTGAGCTC
>Ga0123519_10016258_pt1 | contig 10358 bp, 13 predicted proteins | sample YelNatPaOPRAMG02_FD_87396 | JGI IMG/M metagenome (GOLD analysis project Ga0123519, IMG submission 87396) | Hot spring microbial communities from Yellowstone National Park - Yellowstone National Park OP-RAMG-02 (version 2) | ecosystem: Environmental > Aquatic > Thermal springs > Hot (42-90C) ...
CAGTCAGCAAATACCTTCTCAATCGCAAGATTTATTGGAAAGATGCGCAGCGGCAAAATATTATGCTGGCAACAATTGGTATACTTATCGATTTTGGTATGGGCAACCGGTTGTTGATCGCGCGGATAAATTTGAACAGGATATTAAAACAATGCTTAATGGAAATTAATTAAGTGATTTTTTGACTTTTAAGTAATTAAAAAATTAAAATAGTAATATGACATCGATAGAAATTAGAAAAAAATTTCTTGATTTTTTTTATTTAAAAAAACATACAATTGTTCCTTCTTCTTCTTTAATACCTGATGATCCTTCGGTGCTTTTAACTACTGCCGGGATGCAGCAATTTAAGCCGTATTATTTAAATTTGGATCCAAAAACAACAATTCATCCTTCTTTAGGAAAGCCGGTTGGTTTAAATGCGGTTTCGGTGCAAAAATGTTTTCGCACCTCTGATATTGATGAAGTTGGGGATGAATCGCATTTAACTTTTTTTGAAATGTTAGGGAATTTTAGCTTTGGTGGTTATTCTAAAAAAGAAGCAATTTGGATGGCATATGAATTTTTGACATTGCCCAAGTGGATGGGGCTTGAGATTGATTATGTGACTGTTTTTGATCCTAAATTTGTGCCCGATGGCGACTGGAGAAAAAATATTCCTTTTGATGAAGAGTCGTTTCAAATTTGGAAAGAAATTGGAATTTCAGAAGAAAAAATTATAAGACAAGGGATTGATGTTTTTTGGGGACCTACCGGAGATGAAGGACCCTGCGGTCCAACGACAGAAATTTATGTAAAAAATGCCAAAGGTGTGGGAATTGAAATTTGGAATTTAGTTTTTAATGAATATAAAAGAAACAAAGATTTAAAATTAGAAAAATTAGAAAAGGAGGGTATAGATACAGGAATGGGTTTGGAAAGGCTGGTGATGGTTTCCCAAAAAACAGAAAGCGTTTTTGAAACCGATTTATTTATTCCATTAATGCAGTTTTTAGAATTAAATGATAAAGAAAATAAATTAAGTATAAGAGAAAAAAGAATTTTAGTTGATCATTTAAGAGGAATTGCTTTTTTAATTGCGGATGGTGTTTTACCTTCAAATAAAGAAGCAGGTTATATTTTAAGAAGGTTAATTAGAAGATTTATTGTTAAAGAATATTTAAACATTGGCTTTGAATCTTACTTTGAGCCAATGGTAAAAATTTTAATAAAGGAATACGGCAATTTTTATCCGGAATTAGAAAATAATCACCAAAGGATTTTAAATGTTTTTGAAGAAGAAAAAGAAAAATTTTTAAAAACGCTCCAAAAAGGAATTAGTGTTTTGCAAAGTCTTCCTTCAATAGATGCTTTTTCCGCCTTTAAACTTTTTGAAACATATGGATTACCTTTTGAGGTTATAAAAGAAGTAGGCGGAGAAAGAGCGCAATTTTTAACAAGGAGGGACTTTGAAGAGGAATTTAAAAAACACAAGGAAGTTTCAAAAGCCGGAGTCGAAAAAAAATTTGGCGGACATGGTTTAATTTTAGATACCGGAGAATTAAAAGCGGGCACTGAAGAAGAAATAAAAAAAGTGACAAGACTTCATACTGCAACGCATCTTTTACATCAAGCTTTAAGATTGGTGCTGGGAGAAGATATCAGACAAATGGGTTCTGATATTACACCGGAAAGAACCCGCTTTGATTTTTCTTTTCCCCGCAAACTTACCGGGGAGGAATTAAAAAAGGTTGAAGAAATTGTAAATGATATTATTGGCAAAAATTATCCTGTTTACTTTGTTGAACTTCCTATAAAAGAAGCTGAAAAAACTGGAGCTTTGCACTTTTTTAAAGCCAAGTATCCAGAAGTGGTAAAAGTTTATTATATAGGACCGGAAAAGGGGGGAATAGAAAACGCTTGGAGTAAAGAATTTTGCGGTGGACCGCATGTAAACTTCACTTCCGAAATTGGTCGTTTTAAAATTTTAAAAGAGGAAAGTGTTGCCTCCGGTGTAAGAAGAATAAGAGCAATCATAGAAGGCTAATTAAAATACAAATTCATTCTGTTATAAGTTATTGTTTTTTATTAGTTTTTGGCTATGAACTTTTATTGTTTAATTTTTTTGTTGGTGTTAAAATTATAAAAATGCTAAGAAAAGAGGAAAAATTTTTTTTGGATAAAAAAGAAGGAATTAGTGAGATTGAAGTAAAAATTAAAAACGCGAAGGGGGAAAAAATCATTTTAAATATCCCTAAGGGTTCTGTTTTAGCTACCTCTGTTCATTATTTTCGAAAAATGGGAGAGGTTGCTGAAAAAAACAACAAAGAAATTTTAATAGAATCGGTTGATGAACAGGTTTTAGAATTAGCTTCTTTAGCTGGTTTAAAATCCAGTAATCCGGTTTTTAAGAAAAAGGAAAGAATTATTATTACTGATATTTTACCTAAAGAATTTGAAAACTCGGATTTGGGGAAAACCCATAAAAAAAATAACAAGGAAAATTTAATTTTAGATGAAGAAAAAGAAGAAGGTAGAAAAAGTAAAGAGGAAGAAACAAAATATGAAGATTTAGAAGATTTTTTTGAAGCACGAAGAAAGAAGAAAAAACAGAAAAAATTAGAAACTGAAGTAATTGAAGAATACATTCCTGAAATAAGCTTAACTCAAAAACCTAAAAGAAAAAGAAAAAAGTTATTGGTGGGAAGCGGGGTTTTTGTTTTAGTAGTGGGTATTTTTTTTGTTCTTACCTATCTTTTGCCCCATCTAAATATTGTGCTTAATATTAAAAAAACAACAGTTGATTTTGCCAACAAAGTGATTGTTTCAACTCAAACTTATACTGCTACGAGTTCTAATGGTTTAGCTTCCTCAACAATTTACTTGCCAGGCCAAGTTATTGCCAGTCATAGTAATTTAACTTTGCATTTTGATGGCGTTGGTGATGAGAAAGAAGTAAGTGCAAAAGCAAGTGGAACATTAGTGGTTTATAATTACTATTCTGCTTCTCCATTAACTTTTGTTGCTAACACAAGATTTTTATCGCCCAATGGTAAGGTTTTTAGAGCTGTGAATAAAGTGGTAATTCCGGGGTTTAAAAAAGATTCTCAAGGTAAAATTACGCCGGGTATCACAGAAATATTAGTTGTTGCAGACCAACCCGGCCAAGAATATAACCTTGAACCTTCTTCTAACTGGACCATTCCCGGTCTTAAAGGCCTGCCTCAATATGATAAGATTTACGCTGAAAACAAAAATTCGCTAAAGGGAGGATTTTTAGGAAAACAATTTGTTCCTTCTTCAGAAGATTTAGAAAAGGCAAGAAATGAAGTAGCTGATAAATTAAAAAATTCCCTGCAAAGTCAATTAAATATTTTAAACAGTCAAAATCTTAAAGTTTTAGAAGGAGCTGTTAAATTTGATATTACCAATGAAAAAATTATGGCAGGAAAAGATGGAAAGGGTTTTGATATTTTTTCTGCCGCTGATATGAAAGAAATTGCTTTTAATGAAGATGACTTAAAGAATGTAATTTTAAATAATAATACTCTCTATCAGGAAATACCTTGGCAGATAAACGATTTTAAAATAAATTATAAAATTACAAACATTGATTTTAGTAAAGGTATAATGGATTTGGAAATAAATGGAACTTTAGTTTATTCTCCAAAGATAGATGTAAATAATTTAAAAAAGAGTATCGCAGGAAAAGATATAAATGAAGTGAAAGAACAAATTTTTGCATTGGCGGGACTTGATTCAGCAAATATTTCCTCTTGGCCTTTTTGGATGTTTAAAGCCCCCGCTAATTTGTCAAGAATAAATATTCAGGTTGAATAAATTTGACTTTTAATTAATATTTTTATAGTATATAACTACTTAATGAAAAATGATAAGTTATTGAAAGTTGAAGGTTTGGTGGTTGAAACATTGCCCGGGTTGCTGTTTAAAGTAAATATTGCAGGTGAAGGAGATGAAAAAGAAAAAATAGTTCTTGCCCATTTAGGAGGAAAACTAAAGTTAAACAGAATAAAAGTATTGCCGGGAGATCGGGTGATTTTAGAAATGGCAAATAAAAATGACAAGCGGGGGAGAATTATAAAAAGACTTTAATTTAAAATGAAAGTAAAAGCGTCAGTAAAAAAAATTTGTAATTATTGTAAATCAGTTCGTCGCAAAGGGCGAGTTTATATTATTTGCAAAAAAAATCCTAAACATAAACAAAGACAAGGTTAAAAATTATGCGAATTGCAGGCGTTAACATACCAGACAACAAAAAAGGGCCATTTGCTTTGGCTTATATTTATGGGATTGGTAAATCAGCGGCTGAAAAAATTTTAAAGGAGGCAGGGGTTGATTTGAACAAGCGCGCCAAGGATTTTTCTCCTGTTGAGGTAAATAAAATTCAGTCAATTATAGAAAAAAATTACAAAATAGAAGGCGAACTAAGACAAATTATCAGACAAAATATCAGCCGTCTTAAAGAAATTAAATGCTATCGTGGTATTAGACATATGAGGAAATTGCCGGTGCGAGGGCAAAGAACAAAAAGTAATTCCAGAACGGTTAGGGGGAATGTGAGAAAAACTGCCGGCAGTGGTAAAAGAAAAATAGAACTTAAGTAAAAAACTATGGGTAAGAAAAAAGTTGTTCAAAAAACCGAAGAAGAAATTATTGCTGAAAGCGAATCAATTGGCGCAGTTGTCGCTAAAAAATCAACCGCTACAGGAAAGAAAAAATGGGAGGAAGGAAGAATTTATATTCAATCCACCTATAACAACACAATTATTACTGTAACTGATGTAAAAGGGAATGTAATTACTTGGATGTCTGCCGGTTCTTTAGGATTTTCTGGTCCTAAGAAAGCAACACCATTTGCTGCTTCCAAAGTTGCAGAGACTATTGCTCAAAAAATTGAAAAATCAGGTCCGTCCAGAGTAAGTATTTATGTGAGTGGAGTTGGAGCAGGAAGAGATGCGGCAATTCGATCTTTTGCCAGCAAAGGATTAAACATAATTTCTATTAAGGATGTGACACCAATACCACATAATGGTCCAAAACCGCCAAAAGTAAGAAGAGTTTAAAAATATGTCAAGAAAAATTAAAGAAAAAAAAGAAAGAGCTTTGGGAGTAAAATTATTTTTAAAGGCAGAACGTTGTAATTCTCCTAAATGCGCTACGGTAAGAAAACCGTACCCGCCGGGAATGCATGGTCAAAGCGGCAGAAAAATACTTTCTGATTATGGTAAGCAACTAAAAGAAAAACAAAAACTCCAAATTACTTATGGGTTAAATAATAAGCAGGTGAGTAATTTGTTTAAAAATCACAGTTTAGATGAAATTCCTTTAATGTTAGAAAGAAGGTTGGATAGAGTAGTTTATCATTTAGGTTTTGCAAAATCTCCAAGAATTGCCAGACAATTAATTTCTCATGGGCATATTCTCGTTAATGGTAAAAAAGTCACAATTCCTTCCTTTTTGGTTTCAAAAGGTGATAAAATTTCAATTCGTACCGAATCTATGAATAAAAAAATATTTGGTGATTTAAAGGATTTCTTAAAACAAAAAGAAGTTCCTGTTTGGTTAAAATTAGATATTGAAAAGATGGTCGGTGAAGTTATTGAATTACCACCCAAAGGAGAAAAAATGCCATTTGATATTAGTTTAGTAGCAGAGTTTTATTCTCGTTAGTTTAAATTAATTTAAAGGTCAGTTAAAATAAAATTGTTTTATGAAATATAGTCATTTAAGTGAAACTGTTGCAATTAAAACGGTTTCTGAAAAAAACAATAAAGGCGTTTTTGAAATAACAGGACTTTATACCGGTTATGGTGTCACACTCGGTAACGCTTTAAGAAGAGCACTTTTGTCGTCTTTGCCGGGAGCTGCGATTACGCAGGTAAAAATTAAAGGAGTACCTCATGAATTTTCTACGCTTCCCGGTATGAAAGAAGATATAGTTGAATTTACACTTAACTTAAAAAAGGTAAGGTTTTACTTTACAGGTGATGGTCCACAGGTTTTGAGGTTGCATTTTAAGGGGGAAGGGGATGTAAAAGCAGGCAATATTGAAGATAATGCTTTTGCCCGTGTAATAAACAAAGATATCCATCTGGCTACTTTAACTAAAAAAACAGCCGAATTGGATGCAGAAATAACAGTAGAAAAAGGATTAGGATACATAGTAGCGGAGTCAAGAAAATTTGAAAGGGTTTCTGTTGGTAGCATTATGTTAGATGCTATTTTTTCTCCAATTGTGAGAGTTTCTTATCAGGTGGAAGATATGCGTGTTGGTGAAAGGACTGACTATAATAAATTGACCATAGAAATAGAAACTGATGGATCAATTAGTCCTTCGGAAGCGCTTCATAAAGCAGCAAATGTTTTAAGTGATCATTTTAATAAAATTTCATCTCTAAAAGTAAATCCGGCTGTAGCTCCAACTTCTGAAGAAAAAAGTGAAAAAACTTCTAAGAAAAAATAATTTTTACAAATATTAACTATGAGACACAAAAATAAAGGAAAAAAATTTGGAAGAAAAAGAGGGGAACGCAAGGCATTTTTAAAAGGTTTAGCTACTAATCTTGTTAGTTATGAAAAAATTACCACCACTGAAGCAAGAGCAAAGGAAGTTAAAAAATTGGTGGAAAGGTTAATAACTTACGGGAAAAAACAAAATGTTGCTGGTTTAAGATTACTTTTAAGATATTTGCCTAAAAAAGCTGCTTATAAGGTGTATAATGATTTGGCGGTAAGATATAAAGAAAGAAAAGGAGGATTTTTAAGAATTATAAAAATTGCTAAAGTAAGAAAAAATGATGGCGCAAAAATGGTGCGAATTGAATTTGTTTAAAAATTATGGAGTATGTAATTGACGCAAAAAATAAAAAATTGGGACGGCTTGCTTCGGAAATAGCCATTCTTTTGCAAGGCAAACAACATCCTAACTATAATCCACGTTTGGGTGGTCAAGATAAGGTGATTGTAAAAAATATCCGGCAGATGGTTTTAACTGGAAATAAAGCAAAAACTAAAGTATATTATAGGCATAGTGGTCCATTAGGACATTTAAAAGAAAAAAAGTTTATTGATGTTTTTGAAAAAAATCCAGCTTGGGTTTTAAAGCATGCGGTACGTTTAATGTTACCAAAAAATAAATTAGCAACAAAAATGTTAAAAAGGTTAATTATAGAAGAATAAAAGTATGCCAAGGAAAAAAGTTATAAAAGATAAAGAAACCCAAGAAGAAATAAAAAAAGTAAAAAGCGAAAAAAGTGAAAAAGGAAAATATATAGAAACCGTAGGGAGAAGAAAAACAGCAGTTGCAAGGGTAAGATTATTTGCTAAGAAAATTGAAACGGGAGAAGGTTTGGAAATTATTGTAAATGAAAAACCTTTATCCAGTTATTTTAATTATGAAAAAGATCAAAAAACAGTTAAGGCTCCTTTTAAAGAATTATCTTTAAAAGGTTATGGGGTAGAGGTAAAAGTAAAAGGAGGTGGTATTAAAGCTCAAGCTGAAGCGATAAGGCTTGGAATTTCAAGAGCGCTTGTTAAATTAAATCCACTTTGGCGTTCTCCACTGAAAACTTTGGGGTTTTTAAAAAGAGATCCGCGAATGGTGGAAAGAAAAAAGTATGGAAAGCGCAAAGCCCGAAGACCACAGCAGTGGAGAAAGCGTTAATGATGAAAAATTTGATATTAAGTTTGTTTAGCATTAAAAAGTGATTAAGTTTTTATTTTTTGTTATAATTTAATCAATGAAATTTCATTATGTAGCATCGCAACCTGACGGGAAAGTTGTTGAAGGTGAAATAGAAAGCGCAAATGTTACTCAAGTTTTAAATTTTATTGCATCACAGGGGTTAAAGCCTATTAGCATTAAGCCTATTACTGAAGTTAAGGTAGAAAAAATTATTTCAAGAGGTAAAATTACTATCACCGATAAAATTTTTATTTCTAAATACTTGGCTTTAATGCTTAAATTAGGCACCGGACTTTTACAGGCAATAAATATTTTAATTGAAGATTTTGATAAAAGAACGGTTAAATCTTTTTTAATGGAAGTAAAAACTAACTTGGAAAATGGAAAACCTTTTTATTCTACTTTTGCTAAATACCCAAAAATTTTTAATCAGGTTTATATTAATTTAATAAAAGCAGGAGAAGCCTCTGGTAATTTGGATACTGTGTTTGAAAATTTAACAACCTCTTTGGTAAAAGAAAAAAATTTAAGGGATAGTATTAAAAGCGCTTTGATTTATCCAACATTGCTTTTGTCAGCATCTATATTAATTCTAATATTTTTGGTGATGTATGCTTTACCAAAAATTGCAAATGTTTTTGAGCAGGGAGGATTTAACCCGCCGCTTTTTTCGCGAGTTGTTTTTGCGGTTGGATTGTTTTTTGCCCATTATGGGTTTTTTATTCTTGGTTTTTTGTTGTTAGCGATACTTACGGGTGTTTATTTTTATAAAAGTTCAATGGTATTTAGAAAATTTGTTTTTGGAATTGTTTCAGGTGTTCCTGTTATTCACGATTTGGTAAATAAAATGGCTCTTCAAAGATTCGCTGCTATTTTGTCTTCTTTAATTAAAGCAGGAATTCCTCTTACTACCGCCTTAGAAATTACAGCTGATGCAGTTGGCAATTTGGAACTTAAAGAAGCTCTTTTTAGAATATCTCGCGAAGGATTGGCTAAGGGATTGACAATTGGCGAGGCGTTTCGTAAAGAACCCCTTTTCCCCAAGACGGTAGTTAATTTAATGGCAATTTCAGAAAAAGCTGGACATATTGAAGACGTTTTGGGAGTTTTAGCAGATTTTTATTCTTCGGAAATTGACAGTTCACTTAAATCTTTAGTGTCTTTTCTTGAACCGGTGATGTTAATGTCTATTGGGGTGGTTGTTGGTTTAATTGCTCTTTCTATAATTGTGCCAATTTATCAGTTAACTACTCAATTTTAATTTTATGTTTTTTAAAAATAATCAAAAAGGTTTTGCTTTGGTAGAACTTTTGGTTGTTATAGCTTTAACTACTATCCTTGCTGCTGTTTTCTTTTTAAATTTAAGCGGCTATAACATTAGTAATAGCTTACAAAGGATGGGGGAAGAAATTAGTGCCGCTTTGAGAAATACAAGGCAAAAATCAATGAGTCAAGAAAATGGCTTGAGGTGGGGAATGCGTTTTTCAAATATTTCTTCCAGTCAAACTTATACAATTTTTGGAGGACAAATTTTTGCATCATCAACTTTTAGAAACACTTATTCTTTAAGACGAGGAATTTTATTTGGTAATCCTTTCACTTCCTCATCTTTAGATATTATATTTGATCCAATTACTGGCGGAATTTATCAAAATCAAATTGTTTCTTTGATTGATGGGAGAAAAGATGGTTTAGTTTATAATATTTTTGTTAATCTCTTGGGAAATATTTCAGGAAGATTTGAAAAAGGATTGGTTGCTTATTGGCCAATGGATGAAGGAACTGGAACTATAACTTATGATGCTTCAGGAGATGGCAATAATGGGACGCTTACAAATGAACCACTTTGGCAAAGTGGGTCCGGTTGTAAAATAGGAAGTTGTTTGAGTTTTAATCCAGCATCATCTCAATATGTTAATGTAAATGATTCAAATTCACTTAATGTTTCTAATATCACAATGACAGCGTGGATATATCTTACTTCATATTCTTGTCCGGCTGATAGGGGTATTATTGTAAATAAAGAAGGTCAATATGAATGGGGAATACGATGTAATGCGGGAAATCTTGATGCTGCCATATCTCCTAATTGGGCGTGGTATGGGACAACTCAAGTAGTGCCGCTTAATGGATGGCATTTTGTTGTAGTTACTTGGGATGGTAGTAATCAAAATTACTATATTGATGGGCAACTTTTACAAACTTATTCACTTACTAATAAGGGAAACATTACTTCAGGAACCGGATGTTTACGAATCGGTGCAAGAAATGGATGTGGGAGTGCAACTTCGTTTTTTAATGGTTTAATTGATGATGTTCGAATTTACAATCGCGCGCTTTCGGCATCGGAAATTGCCGACTTGTACAATTTAACAAAATAATTTATTTTATTGTTTATTATTAGTTGCGAGTTGTTTGTTGCTTATTAGTTATTTAAATATTGCCAAAAAAATTTTTATTTGATACAATTTTTTTCAGTTCTTTTTAAAAAATTTTTTTAAAAAAACAAAAAAATAAGGAGGTTTAAGATGTTAAGGTCGTTCAACGTAGACAATCAGGATCATGATTTTCTGTCCTTTTTTGAGGATGATGAAAGAGTAAACAAGAATGATCCTCGAAGGAAAAAATATGTTAATATTAACGAAATTCCTTCTGAGGAAAGTGATGATGACAA
>Ga0123519_10016262_pt1 | contig 10355 bp, 11 predicted proteins | sample YelNatPaOPRAMG02_FD_87396 | JGI IMG/M metagenome (GOLD analysis project Ga0123519, IMG submission 87396) | Hot spring microbial communities from Yellowstone National Park - Yellowstone National Park OP-RAMG-02 (version 2) | ecosystem: Environmental > Aquatic > Thermal springs > Hot (42-90C) ...
TAAAGAGTGGGGATTTGATTGTGTCAAAAAATTTAATGGTATGTGGGCCTTTGCAATATACGATAAAAACAAAAATATTTTATTTATAAGCAGGGATCGTTTTGGAATAAAGCCATTGTATTATTATCACAACAATAACAATTTTATCTTTTCCTCAGAAATAAAAGCAATATTAAAATGTGGGATTAAAAGGAAAGCAAACGATAGAATAATATTTGATTATTTATACTATAATTTAATAGATCATTCTGAAGAAACATTTTTTTATGGTATAAAGAGGTTAATGCCTGGTTACAATTTGATTTTTGATTTAGCAAAAAATACAATAAGAATAGAAAATTATTATAATTTAAAAGAAAGATTAAAACTCAAGAAAGGTATAAAAGAAGATGAGCGAGAATTAAAAAAATTATTTTTTACCTCTGTTGAGAGAAGGTTAGTATCAGATGTTCCTGTTGGTTCGTGCTTGAGTGGAGGTATTGATAGTTCTTCTATTGTTTGTACTATGCGAAAATTAAACAAAAAAAGTATTATAAAAACATTTTCCTTAACATTTCCAAATGAAAAAATAGATGAAAGCAAATACCAAAAGATGGTTATTGATAAGGCAAAATGTTTTGGGTTCTTTACAACACCTAAACCAGAAGATTTATTGAATGATTTGAATGATTTCTTATATGCACAGGAAGAACCTGTTGGTTCAACAACATACTATGCACAATATAGAGTTATGAGATTGGCTCATGAGCAGGGTATGAAGGTTTTATTAGATGGACAAGGTTCTGATGAAATCTTTGCAGGATATACCTATTTTTTTGCTTATTATTTTAGAGAACTATTTTTTAGGATTAAATTTTTCAAATTTTTTAAAGAAATAATAAAATATAGAAAAAACCACAAATCGTTTTTTGCCCTAAATTATATGTTTTTTTTAATGCTACCATCTTTTTTGAAAAACAAAATTAATTTTCATAGGAGGACTTATTTGAATGAAAAATTTATTTTAGAGTTTAAAAATAGGAATACAAAAATAAAACAATGGAGTGCAAGAACACTTAATGAAGCACTTTTGAACTCTGTTACTTATTATTCACTACCACACTTATTGAGAACAGAAGATAAGAGTTCAATGAGATTTTCTATAGAATCAAGGGTTCCTTTTTTAGATTACGAATTGGTAGAGTATGTTCTATCGAAAGGACCCAGTTTTAAAATAAATCACGGAATTACAAAATACGCTTTTAGAAAGGCAATGAACGGAGTAACTCCAAAAGAAATACTTTCAAGAATGGATAAAATAGGTTTTGCAACACCAGAAGAGAATTGGCTAAAAAATGAGTGTGTTAAAAAAATGGTGTTTAAAATCATAGAAAGTGAGAATTTTAGAAAAAGGAAATATTGGAATGCAGCTAAGGTAAAGAAATTATACATAAAACACTTGAACGAGAAAGGAAATTATGCAAATGAAATTTGGAAATGTATTTGTCTGGAAAAATGGTTTGAAATTTTTGAGATTAAAGATTAAGGTTTAAAAATGAAAAAAGTGCTTTTTATAAATAACATTTCAAGCGTATCTTTTTATATAGGTGAAGAACTTAAAAAGAAGGGGTGGGATTATGAAATTTTTACTCCTTATAGAAATTACATTGTTTGGAGTAGCGGAAAAACAATAGTTCCAAAAAATAAATTAAGTAACTATCTTCTTAGCGATGTCAATTTTAAAGAATTTGACATGATTCATTACAACTATCCAGCATTGCTTAACAGTGTAACAGCAAGATTCAAAACACTTTTATATAAAAAGAATTTTATTCTACACTTTCATGGTTCTGATTTGCGGTGGAATGGTTTTTCTTATTTTTTTAGAACACTTTCTTCTTTTAAAGTACATAGTGTTTTTTATGCAACCCCTGATTTGTTTTATCATCTTAATTTTTTTAAAAAACGGAAAACATTTTTACCCAATCCTATAAAACCTTTAAAAAAAATAGATTGCAAGGAATACGATAATAAAATTTTAGTATTTAGCAGACTTGAAAAAGAAAAAGGATTGCGCAATTTAATTCCAATAATAAAAGAATTAAAGGACTATGAATTTCACTTTATTGATTGGGTTTTCGATGATGGCGCTTTAAAAAAAGAATTGCCTAAAAATACAAAAATCATACCAAAACACCCTCACGATAAAATAAATGAACTATTATCAAAATACAAAATAATCTTAGGGCAGTATTCTCCTTATGGAGTTTTTGGATTATCTGAATTGGAATCCATGAGCATGGGAAAACCAACATTTTTCAAATGGAATAAAAAGTTCAATAGTTTTTATTCCTCGCAGGTTCCTGTTTTAGAATATAACAAGGAAAACATTATTGCATTAATGGAGAATAAAAAAGAAAGAAAAAAACTCGGAATGAAACAAAAAAGATGGGTTTTAAAAGAGCACAGCATAAAGAAAATAACAAAAATTGTTTTAAATGAATATGAATTTTTGTTGTCAGGACAAAACCATGGAAAACAAAATGCAAGGCACTAAAAAAGGAGAAAGGAACATAATATCAATATACCTTTTAATAATATTTACAGGGATAATCTCCTATTTTGTTAGAGTTTTGTTCGCACGAAACCTTAGTGTCGAGGAATATGGTTTGTTCTACGCGGTTTTTTCATTTATATTTTTCTTTGTTTTCTTTAGAGAATTTGGTTTAACAGAAGGAATTATTTTTTTCATAAACAAATTCCTTTCAAAGAAGAATTATAAAAAGATAAGGGATTATTTTTATACAGCATTAAACTTCCAAATCTTTACTTCTCTTTTATTTTTTATTATTTTTCTTTTGTTATCAGATTTTTTAACAAAAAATTATTTTAAGAGTGAATTAGCAAAACAACTAATCTTTATTTTAGCATTTGCATTCTTGATTCATACGCTTTTCTTCTTCTTTTCTTCTTCTTTTACAATATTTCAGGATTTTAAGATATTCAAATTTTTGGAATTCTTAGAAATGCTATTCATTTTTTTATTTGCTTTAGCGCTCTTTAAAACTTTTCCAAAACAGATCGTTCCGGCACTTTCATACTTGCTAACCTTTATAGTTCTAACTTTAATAACAATTCTTGTTTTTTTTAAAAAATATCCTTTCTTAGCCACAAAAAAACCAATCTTTAGTTTCAGAGCAGTTAAGAAACTATTTAAATTTTCATTGCCAATATGCCTATCAACAAGCGGTGTTATAATACTAAATTATACAGACATAATTTTGTTAACAATATTTAAGGGTGTGAAGGATGTTGGATTTTACAACATAGCACAACCAGCATTTAGTATAATTCTTGTTTTCATAGCGCCTTTAAGCACAATAGTTTATCCAATAATTTCAAGAAAGTATCACAACAAGGATTATAAAGGAATAAGGAACATAGTAATTTTCTTTTATAACAACTTCTTATTATTCACACTACCATTAGCACTAACATTTATTGTTTTTGCAGATTTAATAATTAAGATATTCTTTGGAGCACAATATGTTGAGGCATCAACCGCTTTAAGAATATTGTCTCTATTTTTCATTTTCATCCCAATAAGGAGTTTGGGTTTTTCAGTTATAACAGGGATTGGAAAACCGAGAGAAAGGGCAAAGATACTTTTCTATGGGGCTATTGTAAACTTGATTGGAGATATTTTATTGATACCAAAATATAGTTACAATGGTGCAGCTCTAACAACGGGAATAAGTTTTTTGATTATGGCATTATTAACGACAAAATTCTTGAACAAGCATTACAAACTAAACATAAATCTCTCAGTTCAATTAAAAGTTTTCTTAGCATCAATAATCTTCTTTTTAATCAATGTTTTTATGAGAAAATTAATATTAATAAACAATGTGATTTTAAAAGGAACGATAATGCTTTTTATTTCAGGAAGCATTTATATTGCTTTATTGTTTTTGTTTGGAGTTCTAACAAGAGAAAAAATAATTGGTTTTAAGGAACTGCTGAAATATTGATTAGGAATTTTGAAAGATTTAAATATGATAAGATAAACTTTCTTTTTCATGAAAGTGTTGGTAACAGGGGCTTCAGGTTTTTTAGGAACAGTCCTATGCAAAAAATTATTAGCACACGGTTTTCAATTAGTTAAAATCAGTCATAAAGATTGTGATATAACCAATTATTATAAACTTAAAAAAATCTTTTCAAAGGAAAGACCTAATTTGGTAATACATGCAGCAGCATTAACAGATGTGGATTATTGCGAAGAAAACAAAGAGGAGTGTTTTAGAATAAATGTAATAGGAACAGAATTTGTTCAGAGTTTGTGCAATGAATTCAATATAAAAATGGTTTTAATTTCAACAGATTTTGTTTTTGACGGGGTAAAAGGTGATTACGGAGAAGAAGATTTCAGAAATCCAATAAATTATTATGGATTTTCAAAAATGATTGCAGAGGATATTTCAAGAAAACTTAGGAATTATCTAATAATAAGGACTTCTTCAATGTTTGGTTATTTTCATAATAAAAAAACAGATTTTCCAAGTTTTGTGATAAAAAATTTAATTGCTGGAAAAGAGGTTAAGATTGCAAAGGACTTTTTTAGAAAACCTGTTTTTGTTGACGATCTTGCAGATGCAATAATATTTTTAATAAAAAATAATAATAAAGGAATATTTCACGCTTGTGGGATGGAAAAGATTTCAACTTATGAATTTGCCCTTATGATAGCAAAAAAATTCAATTTAAATCAAAAACTGATAAAACCAGTATTCAGCCAAGAGATTGATTTTAAAGCAATGAGGCCAAAAGATTCAAGCTTGAATACAAAAAAGATTGAAAATTTAGGATATAAATTTCTAAGCTTAGAAGAAGCAATCAAAAAATCAGATTACAAAAGAATATTGCGAATTTAAAATATTAGAATACAACCTCCACTTCTACTTTGCCAACTCCTTTAATAGATTTTACCTTTTCTTTCACACTCTCAACAATAAAAGACGCCAATGGGCAAAACGGAGTTGTTAATGTCATTTTTATAAAAACATCCTTACCACTTATTTTTACATCCTTAATGAGGTTCATATCAACTATGCTTAATCCGATTTCAGGATCAATAACTTCTTTCAATTCTTTAAGCACAGCATCTTTATTTAGTTGAGAAATTTTCTTTTCTTCTTTATTTTTTCTTTCTACATGTTTCTTTGCCATAGAATGTGTTCTTTATGTTTAGTATTTATAACTTTTGTTTTTATTACTAATCTTAAAACATTATATTTAAAAACTTTTGATTAACTTTATAAATAGTAAACCATAGAACAGGTTTATGAGCATACTAATAACAGGGAATTTAGGATTCTTAGGAACAAATTTGACACTTCATCTTCTAAAAAGAGATTTTAAAATCATTGGAGTGGATAGGATAAGCTATTGTTCAAATCTTTCAGCTTTAAAGCTAATGAAAAAACACAAAAAATTTCTATTTTACAAAGCAGATATAAAGAATACAAAGTTAATGTCAAAATTAGTAAAGAATGTTGATATGGTTATAAATTTTGCAGCGTTCACCCATGTTGATAATTCAATAAAAACACCTGAAATATTTGTTGAAAATAACATAGTGGGCTTTCAGAGGTTATTGAAAGTGTGCGCTCAACAAAATAAATTACTGATTCACATAAGCACTGATGAGGTTTATGGAGAAATATTAAGAGGAGAGGCAGGTGAAGAAAACAGATTCAATCCAAGAAATGTTTATTCTGCAACAAAGGCAGCTGAAGAGTGCCTAATAAATGCTTATAAAAACAATTATGGTTTAAAATCAGCAATCTTAAGACCTTGCAATGTGTTTGGTTATTGGCAATATACTGAAAAACTAATACCAAAAACAATAACACTTGCTTTGGAAAAAAAGAAGATTCCTGTGTATGGTAATGGAAAGCAAATCAGGGAATGGTTGTTTTGTGAAGATTTTAACAGCGCTGTTGAACTCATTTTGGAAAAAAACATTCAGGAGGGAACTTACAATGTTGGAAGCAGAACAAGAAAAGAGAATATTCAAGTTGTAAAGAAGATTTTGGATATTTTAGGAAAGGATTATAGTTTAATAAAATTCGTTGATGATAGGCCAGGGCATGATAGAAGATATGCAATAAACTCTCAAAAGATTAGAAGTTTGGGTTTTAGAGCAAGATTTGATTTTGATGCTGCTCTAGAAAAAACTGTTTTCTGGTATGCTAAAAACAGGAAGAAATAAATTAAAAATAAATTAAAAAATCAAAAATAAAAGTTTTAGAAACTTGTTTTTATCTCCTGCATTTTTTCTTTGTTGATTTCTTTTTCATTATCTTTTTTGCTTTTTTCTTTGCTGCCATTTTTAATCACAATTATTGTGTTGCTTTAATAATTTAAAAAATTTTCTTTTTCAAACTAAAATATTTAAGCATTAACAAAATATTAATAAATATCAATTCGGAGATCAGCAAAACAAAAATTTTTGAACCAGTTTTAATAAAATAATCTTCAGGGAAGAGTTGGATTATTAAGTCGTAGTGATTAAAAATCCAGGTTTCTGGTTTAAAGAACAATGAATGAAAAATTGAGAAAGCAATTTGAAAATTTATTTTTATTATAAAAAACAAACCAACTGAAAAAATTGTTAATACCGCGAGAGAAAAAAGAGAGTGTTTTATAAAAACCTGCCAATAAAAACCTTTAAAATTCCTTATGAATTCAAATAGTAAAAATAAAAAAAGTAGCATTATAATGAAAAATATTTTTACACTCAATATCAAATTCTTAACATCAAATAGATGAGTTCTTTCTTTTTCAGAAAAAACAGGACTCAGTTTTTCTTCGCCTTCAAGAAAATAAAATACATTCTTTTTTAGAACATTATCTGAATTTGAGTTAAATTTTGATGTTTTTTTGAATTCCAAATAATAAACAATGAAAAAGTTTGTGAGCAAGAGTTGAATTGCAAAACATATTATAAAAACAATAGTTAGTATCTTAAACAGAACCATATTTTCTTTCCTTCTTTTCTTTTTCATAAGATTTATTAATCTCGTTAAAGTTTATAATTTTTATGAAAGAGGTTATTGAAAAATTCATTGAAATTTGCAAGGGAACAAATTCTAAGGAAAACTATGAGGAGTTCGTAGATATGGAAGAGGAAAGCACTCCAATTAGGATAAACAAGGATAATTTTCACGCATTTAAAAAATTTGATAAGAGCAAAAAGATGATTTTTGTTGATGGTGGTAATGCAGAACTGATAAGTTCAGCCAGCATAAGCATTCAGTTAATAAGAACTTATGGGAGTGTTTTTGAAAAAAATCGCATTTATTCTATTAAAAGAGAAAACTATATGCTTGCCTATGCAATAAAAAACAAAAGAACATCATCTATTGATTACAGAATAGAATTCTCTCCAAAATATTTTGATTTTGAGATAAGTTCTTTTGAAGAGAATCTTAGGGAAGGAAATAATAGGATTCCGATTGCAAAGACAGGGGATATTTCCAGAAGATTGTGTGAACTGAAAACAGCAAGTTTTCTAAGCAGCAGATTCAAGGATAGCATATTGGTGCTTGATGGAAATCTGAAATCAAATACAGATTTAGAAAGGATGTTTTTAGAAGAATTATACGAAATGAGCTTAAAAAATAACAATATTGTTATAGCGCTCTCAAAAACCTCCCAATTGATAACAAAAAATGGACAATCCTTAAACAATCTTTTAATGAAAATCTCAAAAGCATTAAATTTAGAGGAGTGGTATTATCATCCAATTGCAGATATAAAGGATAGCAAACATAGAGCAGAAATTACAATAGTCAAACTTCACAGGAAATCAAAGTATTGCTTTAATTTTGAAATCTTTAAAGAACAAAAAGATAAGCTTGATGAGGCACTTTATTTTTTAAAAGAAAACTCAAAAGACCTTTGCTTCTTTGGCTATCCTTATGGACTTATAGATGCTGACAGGTTTGCAAGAATAAGCAACAAGGAAAGATCTTACTTAAAAACAATTTTATTGGCACAAATGCCAAAGAACATATTGAAAGATTTTGTTCTAAACGATTCTCATGAGATATTAAACAGGTTAATAAGAGAGTGAATAAAAAGATTTATAAACAAAATTAATTTAAGAATTCTTATGTTTGATATCATATGCATTGGAGGTGCTGTCATTGATTTATTTGTTAATACAGCATCAGAGTTAATAACAATAAACGACAATATTTTATCAAGGAAAGAAAATTTAATAGCGTATCCTGTTGGTTCAAAACTTCTGATAAAGGATTTTAAGAAGGATTTTGGAGGAGGGGCTTTTAATGCAGCAGTTTCATTTTCAAGGTTAAACTTAAAAACAGGTTTTTTAGGGTGCTTAAGCAAGGATGAGAATGGAAGAGCAATCTTAAAAAAAATGATTGAAGAAAACATTGAATTTTTAGGTCATTTTTCTAATGAACCAAACGGTTTCTCCATAGTTTTGGACAGCAGGGATGAAGAAAGAACAATACTTACCTACAGGGGTTGCAATGAGAGCTTTGACTTCAAAAGAATTGATAAGGACAAAATAAGAACAAAATGGTTTTATTTATCCTCACTTCACGGTAAAAGTTTTGAGAGTAGTAAAAAGATAGTTGATTTTGCAATAAAGAATAAGAACAAAATTGCATTTAATCCAGGCACATACTTGGCAAGATTAGGTTTTAATGAATTGAGAAAAATAATTGAGAATTTGAATATTCTTGTTTTAAACAAACAAGAAGCACAGTTGATATCTGAAAGAGAAGATGTTAAGGAACAAATGGTTTTTTTGAAAAATTTTGTAAAGGATGCTGTTGTGGTTACAGACGGAAAGAATGGGGCATATGCTTATGATAGTAATTATTTTTATAGAAGCAGGGTTCCAAAGGTTAAAGTGAAAGAAACAACAGGAGCAGGGGATGCTTTTTCATCAAGTTTTGTTTATGGAATGATAAAGAAAGCAGATGTGGAGTTTGCACTAAAGTGTGGGATTTGTAATTCAATAAGCGTTGTGCAGAATTTTGGAGCGCAAAACATATTATTAAAAGAAAAAGAACTTTTAAAGAGAATAAAAAACTATAATAATTTAGTTAAAAAGAGCAAGAACTTCATAGATTAGTTTTAATATTTAACAATTGGTGGGAAGATGATTCTAAATAAAAACAAATTCTTGTTTATCATAATCTTTATAATATTGTTTTTTGCAGGTTGTTTAAATAATAAAGAAAAGGCAGAGAGCGGAATAATAAGAAATTGCAGTTTTACAATGGGGGAAGAAAGGTGCGGAAAGTGTTATTGCTTGGAAACAGAAGAAAAGGGTTGTGAAATAATTGATTACTCAAGTGTTGGAGATTTGGCTTTTTTTGTTAACAAGAAGGTTGAATGCGATCTGACAAGAAACCAGAGCACAATTCAATCAACAAGAATGTGCCCAAAACAGGTTAAATTGTTTAAAATAAGATTATCAAAATAAAAATAAAATAAAAATACAAAAAAACAGATAGATATGAATCAATGAACAAAGATGAAAAATAAAATATCAAAAAAGCAAAAGAGCATTATAGAAGAAAAGAAAAATGAGAAGCATATAATAAGAACCTCAAAAGCAGCAATAATACTTGTTATAATCTGCACTCTTCTAACTTCTTTAGGACAATTCTCTTATAAACTTGCACTAACAAAATCAGAGAATAGTATTGTCAGGGTTTTTTTCAATCCCTTACTTTATTTAGGATTGTTTTTATATTTTATTGGAGCTCTGCTTTTGATAGAGGCATTAAAGCAGGGAGAACTATCAACGATTTATCCATTTATAGCATTGGGGTTTATATGGGTTTCTTTTTTCAGCATAAAATTCTTGAACGAAAGAATAAGTGTTTTAAGATGGGCTGGAATTTTATTAATAATTATTGGGTTAATACTAATAACTTATCGCAGTAATAAGGGTGGTTAAAATAATAATAAAGATTTTATTGCCAACAATTTTGGTCATGGTAGCAACCATAATGGGAGCATTTGGAAGTTTATACTTAAAGTTTGGTTCTAAAAAGAGAACCGATATAAAGAACATATTTAAAAATCATCAGATAATAATTGGCTTTGTTCTCTATGGAGGTTCAACTGTTCCTTTCATAGCAGCACTAAAGTTTGGAGAACTTTCATTCGTTTATCCTTTAACAGCACTCTCATATGTTTGGGTTACACTCCTATCAAAAAAATACTTAAAAGAGGGAATAACAAAAAACAAAGTATTAGGAATAATAATGATAATGATTGGAATATTTTTAATAAGTTTGTAATCAAAGTAAAAAGTAAAAGTA
>Ga0123519_10016265_pt1 | contig 10354 bp, 9 predicted proteins | sample YelNatPaOPRAMG02_FD_87396 | JGI IMG/M metagenome (GOLD analysis project Ga0123519, IMG submission 87396) | Hot spring microbial communities from Yellowstone National Park - Yellowstone National Park OP-RAMG-02 (version 2) | ecosystem: Environmental > Aquatic > Thermal springs > Hot (42-90C) ...
AATGGCCTCTGCCAGAGCGACCGCGTCTCGCGCTGGCACTAAAAACCCATTCACCCCGTTCAGCACCACCTCCCGACAGCCAGGAACGTTAGTGGCCACAAGAGGCCGGCCCATTGCAGCCGCCTCAATGAGCACCCTCGGTATCCCTTCCCGGTAGCTGGGCAGAACTACCACATCGGCCACAGCCATCAGGTCCCGGACGTCACCCCGCATGCCCAAGCAGCGGACTGCCCCTTCGGACTCCCAGGCTTGAAGCTTCTCGGGCGGTATCTGGGCCGGATTGCCCGCATCTGAAGGCCCCACAAGCACAAAAACAGCCTCTGGACAGGCCACTCGGACCCGGCGGGCCGCCTCCACGAATTCTAACCCTCCCTTATGCCGGAGCATCCGGCCGACCATGAGAACCAAGTGGTCGTCTGGGCCCAGGCCCAACTCTGCCCGCAGGGCTGCCTGCCGCTCCAGGGGAACAGCCGATGGCGAGAACGCCTCCAGGTCAATACCTTCTCCGGGGATCAGCATTGTCCGCCGGCCGCCGAGGGTGTGCCGGTCCTCCTCGTTGAGATAGATCACAGCATCGGCCAGCCGGAGAACGCGCCGGTAAATGGGCTCAAGGATGGCCCGCAGAACCCGAGCTTTTGGGCCGTCGTCCGTCCAGATATATCCCAAACCCGTGACAGTGGCGATGACCACCGGCACCCCGGCCAGCCGGGCGGCCAGGGTGCCGTAGAAGTTTGGCTTGATAGTGAAATGATGAGCGATGACTGGTCGCCACCGCCGATAAATGGCGTAGAGCCCAGCTAATGAGCGGACCTCCCCCAGCGGATTGAGCCCCCGTCGGTCGAGGGGGTAAGTAGCCACCCGGCACCCCAGGCGGGCGATCGGTTCCTCCCAGGGCCCTGGCGGCCCGACAGCCAACACCTCAAAGCCCTCGGCCTGGAGCCCGCGGATTAGCGCCTGCCGCCAGAGCCACAAGTCATGGAGGTTATTCACCGTGAGGGCGAGAATTTGCCGCATAAGCCAAGCGTAGCCTCATATACACATACCGTCTCCTCTACCATGCGTGAAGCCGAGAAAAGGGTATAGACCCGTTCTTTTCCTCGCCGTCCCATCGCACGGGCCTCCTCTGGATGAGAGAAGAGCCAGATGATTTTCTCGGCAAAGGATTCTGGACTCTCCGACTCCGCCCAGAAGCCTGACTCGCCATCTACCACAATCTCTGTCAGCGGAGCAATGCGTGAGACGACTACAGGCTTGCCGGCGGCCATTGCCTCAATGACAACTTGTCCGAAGCCCTCGGAGCGGGAGGCGAAGGCGAAAACGTCCAGGGCATGAAGGAACGAGGGCACATCGTCCTGGAAGCCTAAGAAGCGGACGTGCTCGCCCAGGCCGAGCTGCGCGGTCAACCCCTTCAAAACCCGTCCATAACCCCACGGATCGTGCCCTGCGATGAGCAGCATTGTTTGTGGAAATCGTTGAGCAATGAAGGGCATGGCGCGGATCAAGAGGTCGTGCCCTTTTCGGGATTCCAACCGCCCGACGCTCCCAACAAGAAGTTTCTCGGCGAGTTTCCATTCAAATCGCAAGTCTCGAGAAGGTGAACACCATCGTTCAGGTTCAATTTCATAGTAGACAACTTGAACTTTCTCGGACTCAAGCCTATAGCCCTGCACTAGCCAACTCTTCACAGCCTCCGAGATAGCGATAACTTTATCGGCCCGGCGCCATACCGATCCGAAGAAAGGAAGTGCCCAGCGTCCCCTCCAGGATTTAGAGTGGATATCATGCACGGAACAGACCCACGAACCCGAGAATCCACTCAAGCGAGTCAAGAAGCCTAATAGGTCGGCACGAGGTAGATGAGTATGAAGGATATTTGGCTTTTCTTGCTTAAGTAAGCGATGCAAGCGGAGCCATGGTCGGATGAGATCCACGCCCTCGCCCCCAAGGTAGAACACCGGGATACCCGCTGCCTCAAAATCAGGACGAAGGGGACGAGAACCTCGCCCTTCTTTGAGGTAAGCCACCCTCACCTCTACCCCATGGTGCTTCAGATGCCGACATAGGGTCAAAAGGTGTAGCTCCGCGCCGCCTGCAGACAAAGTGTTGATGAGGTGAAGGATTTTAAACGGTCTCTGCGCATTAGAATGTTTGTTTTCCATACTCCTCCACTTTCAAAATGGGTTTGAGTCGGTAAAACTATCCCTATCAGGCAAACCCGTCCGGCGCGGGATGATCTCCTTGCTCCTACAAAGCCAAAAAATAAAGGTTGTAGTAAAAACAATATAGGCTGGGAACACAGTCCCATTTAAGAAATCGCCTCTTTGTTGTATAAACAACCAGGGCAGGGAAACGCTGTAGAAACCTAGATATATCGGACTGTTAGACCGCTGATACCGACGATACAAACTTCGACAGATCAACCCGAGAAGGAAGTAAAAAAATGGAATTGAAGGGTAAGAGAAATTCGCTAACAATTCTCCTACGGGCGGTATACCCCATCCAACATTGACAGTTTCATAGGAGGGGCCATAAACATCTAAAACCATTATCCTACCAAACCCGCGTAGCTCAGGCCATACGAGTCTCAGAAAAGGCATGCTCACCAAAAAGCTTTTTCCAAATAGATAATTTCCCTCATTGGCATACATCTCTATTACATGAAGAACTATACCGTAACCTTCCGGGTTAAACAAATCCAATGTGGCCAACCGATGTAGTAATTCGCCTTTAATCATTTCTAAAGGCACTGATTCTCCCTGAGAAATAGATCTCTGTATCCCAATTTTACTAACCAAGCTAATGACAGCGATTAGGGCAATCAGGACCGCCCACATCAGAATTTTACGCCAAGAAAGTCTTTTTGCCGGAATTGCTTTCTCTCTTCCTGCTCGCTCTTTTATACGTTCAAAGTACCAAAATAAAAGCGCAAACAAAGGAAATACAAAAGTAATATTAGTCATAATAATCGCAAGTAAAACAACAATCAAAAGGACAAGCTTTAATATTATCCCTGTTAAACCTCGCAAGTCCTTTCTTCGTACTATCAGGATGTAGCTAGCGCATACCGCTGCCGTGGGAGTTAGGAATGTTATTAAGAGAGGCAAAAAATTGAATTTGTAGATAAGAGAAATCTCTTTTTGAAACACATACATACTCAGCAGTCCAATAATACCCATACATGAGGTGACGAGAGCCAATCTTTTCACGTTAACGTCGTAAGATTTCGTCTTATGACCTTTCTGCTTTTCTGAAGATCGTGTGTGAGGCAAATAAGAATATCCCACTAAGAAGAATATAATGGCAGCAAGGATACAAAAGGTTGCCTTAACGTGTGTAATTTCCTCAAAATAGGGCCTCACTTCGTAAAATTGGTAGCCAAGTAGTGTTCCCATTTGACCTATCAACAGCCAATGTACCATTCCATACAAAACATAAACACGAGGGTCAAATAGCGCCCCCTTGAAGAAAACAAGCCAAACGAGTATGCCAACCACCAAGCCTGCTGTTTCGAAGGCAAGCATATTAATGAGCAACATGACCTGTCCTCTTGTGGAAATTGAGAAATTCCTTTCCCGACTTACTATATATGTGTAGAGCGAATGTTTCGCCGGAAGGAGAGTCATTACGCTCCAGAACGGCACAATAATAGTAAGCGAACAAATTAACCCCTATGTCGCCCCGACATAGGATTTTCACAACAGCAGTATAATGGCGCGGGGCAGAAGTTGTCTGTAGCTGTAATATCCAATGATTTCCTCACGTAATTTAAACCCTGATTTAAGTGCTCGCTCTTGAACAAAGCAACAGGCCTCTTTGAGCGAAAAAAGCCAACGATGACGATCTTGAGGTGGCTCAACTGGCAATCCGTATTTTCCCGACAGCCTCTTCCCCATTAAGAACATAACTCGAAAACGCCATTCGTACATATTTGGAAGACCAATAATAACGTATCTTTGTGCTACTCGGCACAACTCATCAAAAACGTAATGAATATTGTCTAAATGTTCCAAAATATCAAAAGCAACAACAGTATCAAAACTCCTATCTCTAAAGGGGAGCCCATGCTCTACATTTACAACTACATCTGGCGTCCCGCTTATGTCTACGCCTAGGTACGGGCCTGTAACCACCTGGGAGAGAGACCTCCGGTCGCATCCGACATCTAGCACACTCCCCTGCAGGTAATCTAAAAATATCTTCCCTAATAAAACCAATTTATCTTCTCGCCCACGAAATTGGACAACTTTCAAGACTATCTCTCCTTTGAAGCATACAACATATAACTTAGAGGTAAAGATTGAACTAATTCTACACCTTTCTTTGACAATCTTGTAACTACTACCAAGGTATAATCAAGGATAACGGCCATCAGTGCCAAAGAAGCTCCCAGAATCGGAATGCGAAGGAAAGGCCAAAGCAAAGCGACCACACAAAGAAATGGTGTTCCACCCACCCTTATTACTTTCACACGCCTAAACCCCGCAGTTTTGGCCAGGTGCATAAGTGCTGTATCTGTAAAGCGCCAATAATCAAAGGGTGAACTATGGAGGCGATGGATGAAAGGGGTAGTTACCACCCAAATCCCACCTTCAGCTAACACACGATATGCTTCAAAGAAGAACCTCCTTGGCTCACTTAAGTGTTCAATTACCCAAGTTGAAATAACTATGTCAAATGATGAGGTCTTAAAAGGCCATGGAAGAGTAAGATCTGCCACTACATCTGGAGCAGATTCGTTGCTTATATTTACTACCGTGATTTTCATGTCTGGGAAATTTTTCTCTAACTGTTTTACAAAAACATGCTCTGATCCACTTCTTACTCTTGTCCCTCCAGCAAGCAAAATGCGGGGCGCACCGCGGTTCGCATCGCTACTCGTCATTTGCCACGCTACCTCAGAAGCTATCCGTTCTAATTGAATTTCGGTTAGCACCCTGACTAAGGTTGCTTTACAAAAAACCAAACGATACAAGTGTTTCCAGGAGATCAATGACATATACTCCCCCCTTTAATCATGCCGAATATATTGGTAAGCCTCGTAACAAGTTTATCTAAGGAGTGCAGTTGGACGACCCGTTCTCTGAGATATTGGCCGATGCACTCCCGTTCAGGAAAAGGAAGGTTGAATATTACACCTAACTTTGATGCTAAATCAACGCTGTCGTTATAGCGAAAGAATAAGATATTCGAATAGTCGCCCAAGGTCTCACGAAAGCCTTCATTAGCTACCAAGCAAGGCTTTGCACATGCCATAGCCTCCCAAGCCACTTTGTCCCCAAAGCCAGTGGGAGTCAAATTTACATGGACGATGCAACGCCGATACCAGTTCGGTAAGGCGCTCTGAGGGACAGGCGGATGGAAGGAAACAATGTCCTGCAAATTAAGTTCCTCCACCAACTGATGCAGGGAACGAACATAAGGCTCATCTTTCGGTCTAGCAGGTCCACCTAAAATGACTACCCGAAAGGGTTTTTTCAACCGCTCCCGCAACAAGGCTGCCGCCCGAATCAAGGTTGGATGATCTTTCACAGGCGAAAGCCGCCCCACACACAAAATCATTGGAGGTTCCTCTGGAGGAGAGCCATCCGGGCAGAAAAGGTCAGTATCAATACCCTGTCCAATTACCACAAGTTTGTCCTTACGGTAGGGATAGGCTGTGGCGACACTGGCTACCATCCGATCTGATAGATGATGTGCGAGTTTCAATATCCATGTCAGGCTAGGATGGGCATACCATGTCACGATCGGAATTTTCTTCACCTTCAAAACAGGTGCTGCCAAGACAGTGAAAATGGGAATCATGTGCGAGAAGCAAGCATCAATGCGGTCTTCTCGCAGGATATGGAACAAGTGCCGATAGAACTCTATTACTCTGCGTGGCTCACTATAGCCTTTTTCCTTGCCTACCGAGTAGACCCGAACATTTTCAGGCACTTCTATCCTCCCTGCCCGCATAGTGATGACATGGATGAACTCTACTCGCTTTGCCAATGCTTGAATCCAACGAGTGGTGAAGCCCAAGATAGGATCGTCGGCATCTGTTGCCAGATTGAACAGAAGTAACCTCATAGGGACTTTAAAACCTCCTCAGCCATCTCAAACAGACGCCGGTAACCTGCAAGGTAAGCCTCGGGAGAGAAGAAAGAGCGAGCGAATTCCTTGGCGCGATGACCCATTGCTTTTGCCTCCTGGGGATGTCTTAGCACCCAACGCAGTCGCTTTGCTAACGCTTCTTCATCCCCTGGAGGCACTAAGAAACCTGTTAAACCCTCCTGCACCATCTCAGGAATGCCATCTACATGACTTCCAATCACCGGTGTCCCCGTCGCCATTGCTTCCACAACCACCCGTCCCAGCCCCTCCGAGAGAGAAGGCAGAACAAAGGCACAAGCGCGACGAATCCGGTCCGCCATTTCCACCTGAGAAACCTCGCCCACGAAGGATACTCGCCCATTCAACCCAAGCTGGAGCACCTCGTGCTGCAGTTCCTCAGCATACTCCGGGTTTTCGTCTCGCCCTACTATTTCCAACCGGACTTCAGGAAATTCTTGGGCAACTTTGGCGAAGGCGTGAAGCAAATGATGAACACCCTTCAGAGGAGTTAACACTCCTGCGTAAAGGACTACAGGTTCTCTTACTCCATCGTCCTCACCAGCCTTCAAGAAAACATCAATGTCTGTCCATGCAGGAAACTGGACAATCGGTTTTCCGGGCGACCAGGTTTCCAGTTGCTTTCTGGTTGAATTAGAAACAGCCCGCAACAAGTCAGCGTGCTGAAGCGCAAAGCGAGCCGTTCTCTGCATTAGCCAGCGGTAGAGGTTCTGGCAACGCACCCGTCGCTGAAGGAAGAGAGAGACCTCAAAATCCCCATGGTTCTCCACAATGAGGACTACTTGAAACCCAACGAGGCGAGCCAGAACCTTTGCTACTGCTGCTGCAAAACCTTCATAAGGGCTTTGAGCCACTAAGATTCGGACACCATGCCTCAAGATCAGCCAGAGGATAAGGGCTGGACCAACAGTAAACATGGCAAGGTAACGCAAGACAGGCAGCGGAAACTTAGGAAGCAAATAGAAATGGGCATGCTGGGTAAACCTTCGCGGACGCAAATCCTGTGAAAAGCCGATGACGAACATCTCTCCTAACTCGGAAAGAAGTCGCCACTTCTTCTCACTGGTCCTATCCAGTGGTTGGCTGTAGCGAGCCCCACCGATGAAGCACACTTTCACGGGAAATTAACCTCCTGCCTTTTCAGCAGAACAAGATACCATGGAGAAAATAAATTTGGAAACCGGCTCACCAAGGCACGAGCAACTATAGAACTACGATGGGGACCAATCAGGCAACCTTCATCTTCAATTTCGAAGCCGCATTTGCGCGCTCTAAAATGGACAAACTGTCTCGCTTCGTTAAAAGAGAAAAGCCATCGGTGCCGATCCGTTGGGTGATCGGGAGGTAATCCGTATTTTCCAGAGATGGGATGACCGAGAAGAAATTTAATGCGTCCCTTCAGTTCATAGATATTTGGTAAGGTAATGACGACGAACTTACGGGCAATACGACAAAGTTCATCAAAGGCTTTGTGAATGTTATCTGTGTGTTCCAACACATCCAAAGCAACCACCACATCAAATGTTTTGTCACTAAAGGGCAATCCCTTTTCCAAGTTGGCAATGATATCTGCAGGAGGGGAAAGATCCAACCCAAGATAACGAACTCTCACGCTTCGTTCCTCGAGCACATGCTTGAGATTTCCTGACCGGCACCCAACATCTAAGATGCATCCTTCCCAGATATCTGGGAACGCATCAATCACTCCATGAAACTTACCTGCCTCATCTGGCCGAGAGCACAGAAAAACCTTCATTTCTTCCACTTCACCTTACCCCAGGGAAGTAAAGCAAACATTGAGAATGTGAACAGAACTTTGCCTACTGTCATAAGACAACTCAGACCGAGGAATCCCCATTGTTTAATGACAAACCAACCTAATCCAATAACTAAAATAGTGTAAAGAGCATATCCACTTACCCATAAATTGATTCTTTTTGAAGCATAGTAGAAAGAATTCAACCAAAAGAATGTAGCACTAATAGCAATTCCTAGCATTATCACTTGAACACCCGGAACTGCGGGACGATAGTCATGCCCAAACAGCAAAGGCAAAAGCCACGGGAAAAGGATTGTTACAAGGACTATGGTTGCACTAATGGGTAACCCCACTTTTAATGTCCATCCCTTTAAGGTGCGGACAATTCTTTCTTCCCCTTCTGAACTCCACCAAGCAGAAAGGGTGGGGTAAGTAACGCGCCCAAGCGAGGTTTCAAGATACGACCCTACCGTCCCAATGCTGAGAGCGATGCGGTAAAATCCTGCTTCCTCAGGTCCTCGGAGGCGTCCTAACAGCATCACCGGCAGTTGGACCACCAAACCACTTAGGGTCACTAAGAGATAATTCCAGCCAAAAAAGCCCATAAGTTCTCGCTTAAGCGAAACCACCGGCTTTAAGGATGCCTTCCACCAAGTCCCAAGACCTTCGCAAAGGAGAAGGTCTGTAGTGGCTATCATCATGATAAGCCCGATACTCGCTTGAGCAAGCCCCATACCAATCACTACGCCAGAGACGCCAAATCCGGCTACGATAAAACCTACCGTTAGGCACAATTTAAGGAAAGGGTGTAAAACTTCAAAGATAGCCAACAATCTAAAGCGCTCCCACGAAGATAAGACCGCCCAACTGTTTCCTGTCAAGGAAAAAAGCGGAAATGATCCTGCGTATACGACCATTAACCACGCGAGATAAGGCTGCCGATAAAATCTTTCGCTTACCCACCAACTGCTTATAGCCACCAAAGTCAAACCTATTAGGGAAACAAAGAAATCCAAACTATATCCTAACTTGACAAGTCCTTTCAGTTTTTCGGGTTCTCTCCTTGCACGAAAGATTGCTACATAGCGTGTGATTATTGACATAGACTTGACGCTTACGAATGACCAGAGCATCGTGGGATAGGCAACGGCTAAAGCAACGAGACCGTAGTCGGTTGGTCCCAGTAGACGCGCCATCAGGATGTTTGTTACTAAATTCAATGCTACAGCTACATACTGCGAAATTGCCAGCAGACTTGCCCCTTCAATCAACCGATCAGGAAAAATCACCTGCGACCTATTGGTAAGCACTTTTGACATTTGTGATATCATCTTTTTCACCGATATCGCTGTCTTGGGTTTCCTTTCTCGCAACGATCAGATATGCTCCAGCGAAAGAACAAGGTTTTTGTCATTTTCGGCTGAAGTGTTTTGTCTAACCGCCAAGCCATCTCTCGTATGAAGCGTTCCAGAAAGCCTAAACCTATGCACTTTATCACTTCCATAAAAACCAACTTAAGGATGCTGAAGACCCAGAGAGTAGTATCAAAGCGAACCCTTTTAGAAAACGCTCGGGACACATAAATGGGACCTACCAAGTCTAAAGCAAATTCCTCTCTCAGGAATTGGCTCGGGCAACCTATGAACATCCGCACTCAAGGCATCCCCACAACCTCCAACTCATTTAGCAACACCTTTTCCGTAGAAGTAACCATGACTTGAAGGCTCATATGCTCGCGAACCCATTTTTTCGCCTTTTCCCCCAACCGTTGCCTTGTCTTCTCATCCGTCACGAGAGCACACAATGTCTTTTCCATTGCCCTGTTTCCTGAATGGATCAGTAAACCCGTCTCTCCATTCCGCACCACCTCCGGCGTCCCGCCCACCGCTGTGGCGACTACGGGAAGCCCCAACGCCATCGCTTCCAGCACCACGTAGGGGAGCCCTTCGTGAGCGGAATTGAGGACGAAGAGGTCGCAGGCGGCCATCAAGCCCAATGCTTCTTTTTTGGATCGCTGCCCCGCGAAGTACACCCGATCCGACACCCCCAGGTCCCGGGCCAGCCGCTCCAACCGGGGCCGCTCGGGGCCATCCCCCACCACCACCAAGCCCAGGTCGGGCAATTCCTTCAACGCCTCCAGTAGCCCGTCTACCCGCTTCAGGGGAATGAGCCGCCCCACTGTGACGGCCTTGACGGGCGTCCGAAGCGGAACGGGCAGGGGCTCCACGCCGTCCACAGGCTCCACGGCGTTGTAGATGACGACGATTTTCTCCTCCGGCACGCCCCAAGCCGCCACCCAGCGCGCGAGATACCGGCTGGGCACGATAACCCGGTCCGCCCGCCGGGTCCACCAGGACCTCAAAGCCTTGAGGAGTTCTATCTGCAACCCGTATCGCCTCTTCTGGAAGGTCTCAAAGTCATCCACCGTCCAGCCCCGGCCCGTGGCCCGCTCCCAGGCCAGGTCCCCCACCACCTTCATCACCA
>Ga0123519_10016267_pt1 | contig 10353 bp, 13 predicted proteins | sample YelNatPaOPRAMG02_FD_87396 | JGI IMG/M metagenome (GOLD analysis project Ga0123519, IMG submission 87396) | Hot spring microbial communities from Yellowstone National Park - Yellowstone National Park OP-RAMG-02 (version 2) | ecosystem: Environmental > Aquatic > Thermal springs > Hot (42-90C) ...
CCTCCAAACATTCACCCATATCACACTCCCGTTACTGCGGCCGACGATAGCGCTGGCAGCATTCTTCAGGACCATAGATGTTTTACAAGCATTCCCCGAATTATGGCAATTGACCTTTGGAGGCCCGGCCTATGCAACCACTATTCTAAATATTCTAATTTACATAGCCACCTTCAGTCTCTATGATTGGAGTTACGCATCTGTAGTATCCCTGCTTCTGGTATTCATCGCTGTTGCAGTTACATTGACATATTATAGATTGAGGGGGAGGGAATGAAGGTTCTTAAACTCTTACAGTATACTATCGCAGCAGCCACCATTGCGATAATTCTTATTCCAATAATCTGGATCCTATTGAACTCTTTCAAATTTTTCAAAGACATTGTGTCGATGAATGTGTTCAGCGGCGAGTGGACATGTGACAACTACCATCTCATATTCTTCAGTCGCGATGAGAACATAAATGTACAGATTTGGAATAGCATCGTATACGTTGCAATGACACTCTTGATCACTATGCCGATGGCTATCTTCGCCGGTTACGGTCTCGCGCGACTTCCACGTGCATCGATGTTTAAATGGGGTATACTCAATTTTCTGGTTTTTAGTCGAGTCTTGCCAGCTATGTCGATCGCTCTACCATACCTTGTACTGTACAGGTCGCTGGGCATATATAACACCGCTATCGGGCTTGGCTTTGTGTATGTTCTTAAAACGTTACCTCTGGCCATATTTATGATCATGACGTTCATAGAGGAAGTTCCCATGGAGATAGAGGAGGCTGCTCTGATAGATGGGGCATCATTGAGCTCATTACTGGGTAAGGTAATAATACCATTAATATCGCCTGGAGCCGTAGCCACAGCGATCTTTGTATTCATATATACATGGAATGATTACCTCTTCGCGGTGTTCCTGGCAGGTAAGGAGGCTGCGAATTTGCAAGTTGCAGTCGCTGGCTTCAATGCTGAATACTTCATCAGATGGGGTGAGATGAGCGCCGCCACTATGCTTTCGATAGTGCCGGTCATCGTATTCACAATCCTCACACAGAAGTACCTGATTAGAGGGTTAACCCTAGGAGCTCTAAAGCAATAGAATACCCTAAGCATTACAGCTGGTCTAGTATACATACCATTCGGCTCCAGCTCTAACGCCCAACTCGTAGCTTGGCAATTCTCCCCTGGCATCTTCTACGATCTTCTTGAAGAGCTCATCAACCTTTACGCTATCTTCGAGGGCTAGATTTCTCTTCTCGGCAGGGTCCCTTCTCAAGTCGTAAAGTTGCGCCTCCGTCTTGTCGGTTTTGCATATTAGGGCATAGCTCCCATCCATATAAGATACATACTCTCCAAATCTACAAGTGACGAAGTCTCTGAAGCCCCCATCGCCCTTCTCAATAATTTCTTTTAAACTCCTTGAATCTACCTCCCAGCTTATTTTAGTATCCAAGAGGTCTAGTATCGTGGAGAACACATCCAGATTATAAACGAAACCTTTTACTCTTTCACCAACAGCGACGCCTTCAGGATGTCTGATGAATAAGACCAGATCCATAAGTTCAGGCCACATCCCCCAAGGAACCTTTCCAGTATAACCATGATCGCCGAGTTGGTGACCATGGTCCGATATAACTATGAAGATGGTATTCTTAAGCAAGTTGAGTTCATCAACCTTTTCAACGAAGCGGCCAAACCATTTATCAACCATTGTCACCTCTCCAGCATAGTGAGCACACATATGCTTCAACTCTTTTTCATCAAGATAATCCGTCTTCCCATACTCCGGTGTTATAACATGTTTCCCCTCGTACCCAGGATCGTACATATCCACAAATTCATGGGGAGGATCCCAAGGTTCATGTGGATCGAATGAATCCACCAGGAGAAAGAACCTTTCCGCATCTCTATTCTCCTCTAGCCATCTAATACTCTCCCTGAAGACCTGAGGTGCAAAATACTCCTCCTCCCTCCTTCTCTCAGATGTGTTGGCAGAATATTTTGAAAGAATGGCCTCCGCCCGTTTGCCTCGTGGCTCCTTTATTACCTCGGCGAGAGACCTTTTCCTTTCATCCTCTGTGAAAAGCATTCTACTTGTGAGGTATTTACCCACATCAAATGTAACGCTCTTAGACCTATAATGGTCAACCTCCTGCCCCCTTATCCATACCCATTCATCGAACCCCCTGTGAAAGTTCATACTCGGCTTGAACATGTGGTACGTGTCCGTTATGAACGCTGTCCTGTAGCGTTTAGCGCTCAGAATCTCTGGTAGGGTAACATGATTCTCCGGTATCGGCTCCCACCCTGGAATAAGAACCTCATCACCCTTCCTCGGTGAATAATCCATAATTGGAAAGACTCTTTTACCGGTCCAAAGTGATCTTCTAACAGGTATAGTCGGTAAAGACTCCGGATAAGCATTCTCAAACATTGTGCTTACTTTGGAGAATCTATCTAGGTAGGGTGTTCTTACCCATTGACTACCATAACAGCCTACGTGATCTTTCCTCAAAGTGTCTATTACAACTACTATCACATTGTATCTATTCAAGTAGGCCACTTTTAGATTTGATTATGAAACCTTCATTTAACTTTTTCGAGAAACCTAATGCTCTCAAAAAAAGGTTTCCAGCTCACATGTTAAATATCTCTACGCAATATCTATTTCTGTTTAGACTATGTCAAGTGTAATTGAGAAGGTTGAGTCGATACTGAATTAGATATTTAACAGAAATAGCGGTCGGGATCGTTTCATTTCTTATGTTTACAAGTAATGGCGCCATTACTCAAGAGTTGAATCTTCAAGAGTAAGCTCTATCTCCTCCGATCTGCTTTTATCTGTAGGCTTTGAATAGTGGATTTGTGGCAGAGGATGCCTTTCTGTCTGAAATGTGGGAGAGAGCTGGTTGATGAAGCTAGGTTCTGCATCTCATGTGGCGTATCATCAGCTGCGCAGCTTAGGAAATCGCAGATTGGTAGGAGAATCCTACTTGGCTTTGTCCTACTGGATCTCTTGGCAGCTGGGGCTCTAATGTTCTTTTTGTTTCAATCCCAAGCGCCAATATTGAAAGTGACGCCCACGCCCACAGAGACTCGGAGGCCGCCTCTCCAGCCTCCTCAGACCACCACTTTGACACCCAATATATCCCCCCCAAATTCGCCGCCAGCCCCGACTGAAGGCGAGGAAAACCGTATCCGAGAGATGTTGGTGTTATTTTTTGACGCGTTAAATAGACATTCGGTGGATGAGGTGGTGATTTATTTTTCAGATGAGGTTGAGATACTGATCAACCATGGTAAAGATTACTCCTATAGGGGTTCAAGGGAGGATGTGAAACAGTATCTTCTGGTCGCCTTCACACTAGCGCCTGACGCTGAGATAAAGGAGGTGAATATCAGCAGCTTGGAGGTTGGGGATTATGAGGCGAAGGTTCAAGTGACCTACCTGGTCTCACCCAAGAGACATAATCTCTCAAGAACCGTGTTTGAGCAGTTTGAGTTGGCGAGAGAGAACAACTTATGGAAGATCGCTAGGACAGATATTGTCTATTAGATCTCGACGAAGCCAATCTTATCATAAATGGTGTAACATTTCATTTACTTTCATTTATCTGAAGAATATTGATAGAAATTTTGCTATTACTTTCCTGTACTCACAGGTGTCCGGGGCGGTTGCTTTCTCCTGAAAATTTCTGGTTCAGCGAGTCATTGCCCTCTCGAAGATCGGTATTGCTGCTGTAAATGTTACGAGCGCATAGGCTACAAGAACCATTAGGTCCATTCCTATCACGTTGAGGCCAGCATTTAGTATAACTACTTTTCTGAGTGCGTCGGCTGCATAGTAGAGCGGCATCGCTTTTCCTATCAGCTGCATCCAGCTGGGAAGGGAGTTGATGGGGAATACTATGCCGCTGAGGAACATCATAGGAAATTGCATCAGCATAATTATCATTTGAGCAGTCTCTTGTTCTGGGGCAAACGATGTGAGAATGATTCCGACCCCCACGAAACTCGCCACTCCCAAGACCATTGTGAGAAGCATGAGTAGGGGGCTCCCGTAGATCCTGACTCCGAAGAGCAGGATCGATAGCCCCAAGATTAGAAAAGCTTGAATCAATCCCCGCACAGTTTGAGAAAAGACTTTTCCGAGAATCACAGATATTCTACTTATAGGGGATACCAAAAGACCATCCATGGTTCCTTGCTCTCTTTCTCGTGATATTGCAAAAGCAACTCCCGTCAATGAGCCGGTGACCATTGTCAGCGCCATGAATCCAGGAGCAAGGAATTGGAATGTCGTCGAAGGCCCAGAAATTAAGGGGGTGTGGATAATGGAGATTGGTTCGAGAAGGCGGATTGGCTTGGCGTCGTTGCCCATTGTATCTTTCATAGTTGTTGCTGAAATACTTGACGAGATTACACTGAAGATCGTAGCTATTTCAGCTTGGACGACCGACGCAATCTGTGGGTTAGTTTCGTCGACAGTGACTTGGACATTCGCCTGCATCCCAGCCATAATCGCGGCTGTGAATCCATCTGGTATGACGACGATTCCAGAAATCGCGCCAGCTACAATGCTGTCCCTAGCTGTTTGATAGTTGGACATTTCCAGCACTCGGAAAAGTTGCTGTGCTTGGGCGATTTCTATGAATCGATTCGCAATGGTGTTTGCAATAGGCCCCTGGTCCACCAAGACCAGTGCTACCGGTAGGTTAGGGTAAGCTGTGGGTATGCTACCAACGGTAGGGTTTGCCTTAGGCACTGTTGGAAACATGTATCCAAACATAGATATCAACAGGAGGGGCATGAAGAGGAAGGTGAAGAATAGTATCTTTGCCCTCCATAAATCTAGGAGGTCACGCCGCGCTATCTTGAGAGCAATTGAGAAAGTTCGGAGTTTGCTAGACATGATGCTAAATCCTCCCCATGACTCTGCGCATGGGAACACGCTCAGAAGCTGAGTCTCTTAATTCGCGGCCTGTTAGGGTTAAGAATACGTCGAGCAGATTGTTTGCTTTGTATTTGTTCTTGAGCCCTTGAGGCGTGTCAGTAGCTATTATCTTGCCATGGTCAATTATGCTTATTCTGTCCGAGAGTTCATCAGCCTCTTCCATTATATGTGTGGTGAGGACGATGGTGTGACCCATCTCCTTAAGTTCCTTTATGAGGTCCCTGACGAAACGTGTACTTTGAGGGTCAAGCGCCATTGTAGGCTCGTCTAGGAAGATTATTTCTGGGTCATGGAGGAGCGCTCGAATCACATTGAGTCGCTGTCTCATTCCACTTGAGTAGCCGCCCACAGGTTTATCCTTGAACGGGGTGAGTTGAACCATGTCCAAGAGCTCGCCTACCCTTCTCCGCAGCAAATCCTGATCCATTTCGTATAGGCTGCCAAAGAACATCAAGTTCTCAAAAGCTGTCAGCCGCGGGTACATTATCAGCTTCTCAGAGACAAGTCCAATCTTCTTCCTGACCTCATTCGCTTGGCGAACAATGTCGTAGCCAGCAACCTCAGCACTTCCAGATGTGGGTGTCAGTAGAGTACAGAGCATTCTTATCGTTGTGCTCTTTCCCGCTCCGTTTGGGCCTAGAAATCCGTAAATCTCCCCTTTTCGCACGTTAAGGTCTATATGGTCAACTGCAGTGAAGGTGTTGAATCTTTTCGTCAGACCATGAGTTTCAATAGCAAAATCTGAATCCATTATTATCGACTCTAATTCCTACTTTTTGGTTCCCAGAAAGTTTCTCCGTGAGATATTAAGCTTCCCAACTTCATACTCGGATATCCTACCAGCCTGTAGCAGAAACTTGTTTTCCTCAACTTGATTAGAAAACCTATCATATTTCGACCCCCCACTTGCCTTTCTGAGATGAAATAAGATGTAGCCGAACAGGTTAGACGATGATTTTCGGGTAGAGTTGAGCTGCAACAATTATCATGAAAGTTGTCACCGCAAACAAAATCGCCAAATCCTATGTCAAACCATACACAGCTCAACCCTACAATGAGTTGTCTTCATGAGCCTGGAGAGAGAAGATACTCTCTATCACTCTACCTCAGCGAAGTCTTTAAACCAGTCATCGCTGACAAGGTAGTCTTCAACCTAGTCAACAATCGAATCATTAAAGAGCATCTCTTCGAGGAGCTTAAAGGCTGCTAACTCAACGATCAAGATAGGAGAATATTCCTCATCGTCTATTATAGCTATTCCGCCATATTCCTTAGCTATTGTTAGAACCTCAGCGTCAGTCATGTGAAGCCCTCTCGTCTTCAAAAGGCTCTCTAGAAAATTCTTATCTTTAGACTCGACAATCTTGAATACGTCTTTTAGAAAATAGCCCGTCTAAAATTATTGTGTCTGCAACGCCTTTACGTTTCCACTCATCCACCATCTCTTTTTTAACGCTCGGAGAGATTAGCTTCTCATCTTTCAACTGCTCAAAAATCTTGCTGAGTCCTATCTTTGTCAAGTAGATTAGCGGAGTGGCATTAAAGACGAGCGGTTTCACTTGGACTCCGCCAGAGACGCTTCCTTAAACTCCCTCTCTATTTCCTCAGGCGTGTACCTAACCCACTCGATATTGCGCTGCTTTACCAGGTCAGCGAACTCCCAAAGAGGAAGCTTGGCTATTTCAGCGGCCTTAGCAAAAGTCACATTTCCATTACGCAGTAGCTCCAAAGCTGTTTGTTTGCGCCATTCTCCAATACCCAATTCAAGAAGGGCCCTCACTGCTGTAGCCTTATCCAAACCTTCCCGCTTAATAACTTCTTGAATTTCTTTCTCGATCTCTTTGGGGATCCTAACAGCTAAAGGCTTAAGGGTCAACCAGTTCACTGTATACAAATGATACCAAAAGCATACATAAGTGTTGCACACAGATTAAGAGTAGGCTATTTTCTCTTTTCCCTTAAGCCCTAATTGGAGGGCATACACATAAGATGTGTGTCCGAAAAACTATAAAGCATTAGTGTTCTATTTGCTAATTTTGGAGTGAGAATTTACCTAATCACCGAATGAACCTATCCGCAAGTCCCTTTCTGCCTTCTATTTTTTGTATTTACTTGCAGCGTGAGCATTGATGATCTTCTAAGCGTTCTAAAATAGTTTTAATTAACCCATTCAAGCCAGATCCTTTTGACTTCTTCAACTCTGTTGAATTCTTCATCTTCAGTCACTATATGGTTAACTCCAGCCTTTTCCATTGTGGCTAGATGTATAGCATCAGAAGGTTTTAAGCCATACTTCAAAAGATACTTCTCAGTAGGCTTCAAATCTTCTTCCTCTATAGGTATGATCTCAACGTATGGCAGCACTATCTCTCTGAGAAAGTTTAATGTGATGTTGTATGGGACTTGGTATCGCTTAGACGTGTAGAGCGTCTCGTCTATCACTAGCATGTTTATGAAGAGAGATTCCTCTAAAAGTCTTCTAAAGAGTTTGTCAACACCTTCTCTCTTATCATCTGTCATAGCATTCACATATATCAGAAAATTTGAGTCTAAGAATATCTTCAAGCGATTTTCTCCTCAAACTCTATTTCGAGGTAAACCTTCTTTAAATCACCCAAGTTTGGACCGGCTATACCCATGCTCCTAATTTTATTTATGTGCTCTTTGAGTTTGGTCAACGCCTCTGCTGGCTGCGCCCTTCCTTTTATTAGAAGACCATTGGCAGTCGGTTCCATCATAACTGGCGACCCCTCCTCTATACCATATTTATCTCTGAAAATCTTTGGAATGAGTATTTGTCCTTTCTTGCTTACTTTAACCCTTAGTTCAACCATTGTTATCTAAAGTAAAACCAATGTTTGAAATATTTAAACATTAGTTGGCAACTTATTCACTTAAAGGTTACCGTTACAGGGTGAAGGAACCTTCGTTGGACGAATTGCTTTTAGAGTTTTCGGCCTTGTCGGCGTGATTAAGGTGATTGCTGATGGCGATGAGATTGAAGCTGAAGCCCTTCCCAATAGTAGTTATGGGCCCCTACACCACAACTACTTTTCCAGTCGTCTAACCATCTACTGGCATATCTTTCTGAACTACACTTTGCGGATGAAATTTCCGATAGGCCAAGATATTCAGATGTAGAAGAGCTTGTACTTTGAGTCGCCATCAGCCTTCACAGGTGTAACTTCGGCCAACCCTATTTTATGCCTTCAATCTCTTTCAATCATGTAGACAAGGTCACTGAGTAGAAAATGTATGTTTCACCTCTCTCTATTATCGGAGGACCCTTAAGCCAAGAATGTTTAAACGTATTCTATGGGCCAGCATCATATTTCATATGACCTTCAGTAGGGCGCGATCTTAACCTTGATTATCGTGAAGAGAATCCCCATGATTATAATATATACTAGGAGGAGAATTATGGAGGTTGCGAGGTTTCTCCTCCAATTCTTACTCCAAGCTACACCGAATGGTAAGCCTAGGATGAAGCCGATTATATGTGATATGTAGGCTACGCCACCAGAGACTCCGTAGTAGATTGAGGCGATATTGTATAGAAGGTATAGTAGGGCGACCGCCCCTACTGGTGCAAGGAATATTATGGAGAAGGTCATGGGGGTTATCAGCATGTCGGCTGAGGCTACCGAGAAGATGGCGGCTGATGAGCCGACCATAACAATATCCCGCCTGTAGAATGGTATGCTCAGAATGAAAGAGAGTATTCCTCCTGTAAAGAAGACTGTTAGGAACCTCGCCTGGCCCACAATCCTTTCAAGTGTTCGGCCTAGAACGAATAGGAATACCATGTTGCCTAAGAGGTGAGGCATACCAGAGTGAAGGAAGAGAGCTGTGAAGAGAGTCCAAAGTCTGAGGTGAGCCAGATCCATCGGAGTGAAACCTAGCAAGTTTATAAGGCTTGGAATATTGAGTGTAACTAAAGTCATGGTGAATGATAGGATTATTATCCATGTCGAGGCTCTCATGGCTCCTTCACTGAGTGCTCAAATTATGCTTTTACAATGTACGGCGTGAAATATTTACTCATATCTGAAGCCAAGTCTTACTAGTCTAGGTTTCGATCTAATGTTTTGATAATGTTTGATAAGACTTTAACTTGCGAGGCCTATTACTAACCGTTCAATTACATAACCTTAATCATATGGATGTGTTGTTTAAACTTTAAATTTTTCAAGTATTATGGATGGACAGATCTTCTTCACCCCTTCAATTGCACCTAACTTTTCAGATATGATCTTGGATAGTTCCCTTCCGTCTCTGGCCCAGATCTCCGTCATGATCATATGGTCTCCTGTCGAGGTTGCTACATATCTTGCCTCTTGGATTTCGCATAGTCTCTGGACGGCTTCGAGGAGTCTTTGGGGTTCGACATCTACTCCCACTATTGCCACGGTGTTGAAGCCTATCTTCGACGGCTCAACTATTACAGTGAACTTCTTTATCACTCCCTCCTCTTTCAGGGTTGCAATCCTCTTTCTCACTGTGGACTCGTTCAGTCCGAGCCTTCGGCCTATTTCGGTGTAGGTCAAGCTGCTGTCCTGTTGCAGGATCTCAAGGATCTTTATGTCGAGTTGGTCAATCATTTTCCTCCCTCTATTTTCCGTTTTCTGGTCTATTTAATATGTTTTTAGGACAAAAAATTTATAAATTCATACCAATCTATAAACATAACGGATTATCTAGATTAGAGAGGTGAATTTCTCATATGAAAAGGGTATCTGAAGAAAATTTGAGAAGCGCCTATGCAGGTGAAAGCCAAGCCCATATGAGGTACCTGATCTATGCGGACAAGGCTGAGAAGGAAGGATACGAGAATGTAGCCAGACTCTTCAGGGCAATAGCTTACGCGGAGCAGATCCATGCCACAAACCACTACAAAATCCTGGGTATGATAAGGGAGACAGGAGACAATCTCCAAACAGCAATCGAAGGGGAAAAATATGAGGTTGAGGAGATGTATCCAGCCTACAAGGCTGTTGCTGAGTTGCAGAGAGAGGTAGGTGCCGAGAAAGTATTTGATTGGGCCCTTCAAGCAGAGAAGATACACGCCAGCATGTACCAGAGGGCTAAACAGTCCGTTGAGGAAGGCGCAGACATAAAACTTGGGCCAATATATATCTGTGAAGAGTGCGGATACACTGTTGAAGGTGAAGAACCAGAACGGTGTCCAGTATGCAAAGCGCCAAAAGACAAGTTCAGAAAGTTCTAAACTTAATTGTATGTTCCATAACTTTCCTTTAAACCAAGAATTCACCCACAATACCATCGAACTTTTTTTAATAAAAAAATAAAACTTATAATCATAACACTGAACATTCTGGGTTTTAAGAGGTAAACTAAAAAATTAACATGTACGTTGACATTATTATCAGATTCCACATA
>Ga0123519_10016268_pt1 | contig 10353 bp, 5 predicted proteins | sample YelNatPaOPRAMG02_FD_87396 | JGI IMG/M metagenome (GOLD analysis project Ga0123519, IMG submission 87396) | Hot spring microbial communities from Yellowstone National Park - Yellowstone National Park OP-RAMG-02 (version 2) | ecosystem: Environmental > Aquatic > Thermal springs > Hot (42-90C) ...
CATTACAATGGAAATCATATACTAAAAAAGAGTCTGCAAATTTTGTCTCCTTTTGCGGAAGTTATCGCAAAATAGACCGTATTCTGAATTGTATGTATCGCAAGGGGCATCGCACAGAGTGGACAATGAAAAAGTGGAAGGTTCGTCGGACTGGGAGCAAGAATTTCATAAATGATTTTTTCCTATCTACATATAGATATAATGCAGGTTCCTCTACTGCCTGGTTTCATCTTAGGAAATGAGTCTTATAATCGTCTTACTAAATTTGAATAAGGAATCCTTGTAGTAGACGTTATGAGCCCATGCCTTAGGGTAGGTGGACCGATCTGGGAATAAGGCAAAGGAAGTTTCCAACAGCAGAATCAACTGATAAAGGGATGAGAAAAATTCATGTTGCCCTTGGACCTGAATGCTCTCCATCCATCTCTCAGGTTGTTATGATTGTTGTCGGGAACTACAGTCTCCTCGAAAAAATGATGTATAATTCAACACGTTTCGAGGAATACACTTTATTTTGTCCGTCACGTCGCCGGTCTTGTTAGGACTTGGATGTCTTTGTTGTGCAGAGGTTGGCCAAGAGATGTCACTTCTACTATGAATTCTACAATCTAGAGAAGACATCAACAAATCTTTTATTGAATAAGCATATTTAAGAAAATGAGTAGACCTGACTGGGGAGTAGTAATTGTTGGTTCAGGTTTGATGGGTCTATCATCTGCATACTATATTAAACAGAAAAACCCAGAAAAGTCAGTATTGGTGCTTGAAAAAGAACAGTCATATGCTCAAGGTAACTCTGGCAGGAGTGTAGCTGGATTTAGAGATTTTTTCTCTACAGACATCAATTTTAAATTGGCAAGATCGAGCATTGAATTTTATAGGCATATCCAACATGAACTTGGTTATGATATAGGAATGAAGAAAGTCGGCTACTTATTCCTCATGAGTTCTAGGAAGTTCAATTCAATGAAGTCAATAATAAGGAAGCTTCAGAAATCGACAGAAATGGATATAATCCACAAAAATGAGCTTGCAAAGGTGAGAGACTTAAATTTTGAAATGAAAGAGGACGAGCGGTCCCTTCTGTCCCTTGAACCCATGGAGATAGGCGTTCTCGGAAAGAATTGCGGGATCCTCGATATCGAAAAACTGTCCTCCTTTTATTACGAACAGTGTAGGAGTGCAGGCGTTGAATTCAAATTTAATTCGGAGGCAAGGGATTTGATAATCTCCCCCACTGAACAGGTTGGCTATCCCGGAGAACCATTCTTGTGGCAGAAAAAGAGGGTATCCAAAGTAGCAACTAAAAATGAAGAATTTACCGCCGAAGCCTTTGTCTTAACTACAGGAGCTTGGACAGGCAAGCTCTTAGATAAGATTGGGGTGGACAGCCACATGAGGCCAAAGAAGAGATATGTGTATCAGATAGGAGGAGAAAGGATCAGGGGGATGATCCATAATTCATATGGATTGAATCAGGAATCAGTTTTTCCGTTCACAATCTTTCCTTCACATGGTGTATACATCCGTCCATATCCACAAAATGGAACCTTCTGGGTCAGTACATCTGGAACAACATCAGATCAGGAAATTGGCGAAACTTTCTCTTATGATCCATCCGATAAGATTGAATATGTTCAGCCTACTGAAGAATATTTTACTTATAACATCCTTCCGATCCTCAGAGCTTATATTAGGGATTTGAACGACATTAAAGTGAGTAGTAGCTGGACGGGATATTATTCCCTAAATACCCAAGACAAGACCCCATACATCTTTAAATTCCTGAACGCAGTAGTCGCAACCGGTGGAAGTGGTGCTGGGCTCATGAAATCAGATTCAATAGGAAGGATTGTATCCTCAATTCTGTCTAATGAAGAGTCTACTTTACTTTTCGATCACTCTAAGGTTATAAATAGTGATTTAGGGGTTCTTGACAGGAACGTAGGCATAGAATCACTTAGGTTTTAGCCGTCTATCCGAGATACTCCCTTCCGTGCCTTTTGGCAGCGCTCTTCCATTCAGGAACTGGAGGAACAATCTTATCTTCTGGTTCCGTCACAACCTCCACGATGAATGGTCCGGGCGTCGAGATTGCAAGCTTCATTTTCTCTTGTATCTCTGAGTCATTTTGGACGACTTCATATGGAATGTTATGTGCTGCTGCAATCTTGGAGTAATCCACGGGAACAAAATCGGCTCCAGGGATAATTCTATCGAAGTGAGATAGCATGGTGGCCCTAATCCAACCGAAAGACCCGTTGTTTACCAAGATAACTTTTACTTCTGGCTTGTAACGAGCAAGCGTTTCCAACTCGCCCTCAAAGAAACCGAAACTTCCATCTGTGGTAAGAGAAAGTGTTGTTTTGTTAGTTGCGAAAAAGGCTCCTATTGCTGCAGGCAGCGAGAATCCTAAGCCGCCGACAGAATAGTTGAATATAAACTTCCTTCCAGGCGACTTGATCTTGAAATAAGCGGAGCTATATATTGCTCCAACTCCAGGGTCGGCGGCAATGACAGAGCTGTCGGGTACGACTTCCTGAATTACCTTTATAAGCCTCATTGGGTTCGTTGACCTGAATTTCTTGTCAATCAGTTTATCTTGAATTGCAAGTGCTTCCTGTCTCTTGTCGCTGAAATTAGAATGACTGGCTCTTCTTAGGCTAGCAGTCTTTGCCTTGTTTAATAGCTTGGTGAGAATTAACTTTGCGTCCCCCAGGAGAAATAAATCTGTTGGGTAATTGTTGCCAAGTTCAAACTCCGATATATCAATGTGAACTATCTTCCTTCCATTTGCGAAGTAAGGCGGATTTCTCCATTCAGATGTTGAGGCGGAGTCTGCATTGGTTCCAACAAAAATGATCAGGTCGGCAGCAGATAGGACATTGTTGGAGAAGTCAGTTCCTCCCCTGCTTCCCACAACACCAATTGAGAGCTCCCATTCCTCAGAAACTGCGCCTTTGCCAGATATGGTCGTTCCAACGGGAATGTTCACATACTCTGCGAAGTCCTGCAGCTCATTTTCTCCGTGTGACAAGAGTACTCCCTGTCCTGCTACAATAACCGGGAAGCTACTTCTTTCTATAATTTTCAAAAACTCTTCAATGAGCTGATCATCAGGGCTTACTCTTAAGGAGGGGTAAGTAGAAAAGAAACCTTGTGCATAAATTTCCTTTTCCGGGACGTCTTCCTCATAAACGTTGATAGGAAATCTGACAAATACGGGTCCCATTCTCCCTGTGGTTGTCGCCCTAAATGCCCTCCTAAGCAACCTTGGAATGTCATTTCCGGTATTGACGGATATATATTCCTTGGTCACGCTTCTGAAGATCGCGGATTTATCATATTCAGTTAGGAAATTCCTTTTTTCTGACGAAAGTGAGATGTCGCTTGAAAGAATAATCATGGGGGTTCCAGAATTGTTCGCTTCAACCATACCTGGCAGGATGTAAGATGCGCCGACCCCAGGTACTTCACTTATGCCTGGTTTTTTTCCAGCTCTCGAGTAACCGTCCGCCATTATTACTGCATTTCTTTCATCTCTTGCTAAGATGTGATTAATTTCAGGGTGTCTAGTCCAGCTTTCATACAAAGGAAAAGATGTTTCTCCTATAAGACCAAAAACGTGTGATACCGAGTATTCCGCCAAAATTTCCAGTATTGCGTCAGCCCCCTTCATTTCTGATTATACGGGTGATGCTAAATAATTTTATCATTGGTCCTTGGGTAGTTATCTACCACTTTCTAAAACCCTCTTGTAGGTAGGCTTGAGAATTAGCTGCAATAGTAGTAGGCTGGATTGATTTGATCATCCTTTAATTCTCCTCGGGGATTATCCATACAAGTCCTCAGGTCTCTCTCCCCCATCTAACGACCGGTCCAGATCCTAAGGGATATAGTCACCGGTCTCTTGAATTTAATTCTGACGTATAGGCAGTGCCTTAGGGCAAAGCATTTAATGTAAAGAGAGACCGAATGCATACTGGACAGCCAAGTAACATAAGGGGGATAATATATAAATTGGCACGTGAATACTTGTAATTACAAAGTGCGATCTGGCAATGTTCCTGAAAGGCGAGCATCCAACAGGTATTTCTAGGAGGTACATCATACCATTGAAATACACAGGTCGACAATCTACACAAAAATGAAAAAAATAAAGATTCAGTAAAGGCAACGTGCAATTGACAACATTCAAGAGCAACTGAGAATGAATAGGAGATAATCTAATCTTAAAAAATTCAGGTAGGTCGGAGACGCGCGCAGTAGATTATAGAAGACATTAATCGTTCCATAAAATTTTCACCTAGATTAAGAGATATTTCGTCAAAGACGATAAAAATTAAATACGGCAACCTTCATAAGCAATCTTATGGAGAAAGTGCAGAGAGAAGTTCTATCTGCAGCCATGATCGGAACTATTTTGGAATGGTATGGAATTTTCCTTTTCAGTTCAGGGGCTGTGTTTATAGCACATGCGTTTTTGCCAAAGGGAAACCCGCTTGCGACAATTGCGGAAACGTTGTTCCTATTTGCGATAGGGTTCTTCATGAGGCCCGTTGGAGCTGTCTTTTTTGGCCATTTTGGCGATAAAATGGGAAGGAAGAGGATGCTACTGTATACGCTGCTGATTTCTGGTATTTCAACAGGTCTGGTCGGCGTGTTGCCTACATATGCTACATCTGGGGTTTTGGCAATAGTACTGCTTATTATCCTTAGGCTACTTCTGGGATTCGGACTTGGAGGAGAATGGGGAGGAGCTATGCTCTTGGACCTTGAAAATTTCAAGAGCAAAAGAGGGCTATGGGGATCCTTCGTTCAGTCTACTGTCGGCATTGGGCTCATACTGGGTGCTCTTGCGTTTCTGATATTAACAACAATTTTGCCTTCGTCAGCAATGTACTCATATGGGTGGAGAATACCTTATTTACTTGCTTTTGCAGTCTTGATTGTGGGCGTATTCATCAGGCTCAGGATACCAGAAACGCCGATATTTGCTGCTGCTCAAAAGGAAAAGAAAATTGCTAAATACCCAATATCAGAACTCTTCAAGAAGCACAAGCTTAACCTGTTGCTTAGCACCCTGATTGTGGCATCATCCGGCACAATTTATTATATAGGCGTCACCTTGCTTCCGACTCTATTTGAGGTTGAAAAAATTGTCACTGTTCATTTCGCGCAATTTGCCATAATAGGCTTTGCACTTGCAGAAATATTTTTCGTCTTCATAGGCGGAATACTGTCTGATCGCTACGGGAGGAGGGTCATGGCAATAGTTGCAAACATTATCTTCCTAGTAATCGTCTTTCCATCTATTCTTTCGAAGGCCGCAGCAGCCCTTGTGATTTTCATGGTCTTCTACGGTATAGCTCATGGGATAGGTTACACAGCAGAGGGGGATATTATTTCTGAAATATTCCCAACTAATGTTCGATATACTGGGAACTCATTTGCGTATCAGTTCGCAAATGCATATGTAGCCGGTCCTGCACCTTATGCTTCGATTGCACTGGGTGCAGTGTCCGTGTTCCTATACCCACTGTACGGATTAGTGTTCTCTGTCCTAGCAATCGCTTCTGCACTGAAGATTAAGGAGACTAAAGACGTGACGTTAAGTGAAGAGGTTTCGGAGGCGCCAGCTACTCAGAAGGCCCTTTAGTCTCTAAATATATGACATTTTTATATTTTCTTTATTATTTTCTCTTAGCAAGTAGTGAGCATGCTTCTTAAACTGGCAATCTGCTCAATTCCCGATGGCGGTTGCACTCATCGCAAGAACGATTTAAATAAAACAATGAGATAATGATGATTGTTATGTCGGGTAGATATTACATTGGAATTGACATTGGAGGAACATTCACAGATGTCGTAATTTTTGATTCGGTGACAAAAGACGTTCAAATTTTGAAACTTCCAAGTACTCCTGATTTTCCTGAAAAGGCAGTGATAGATGCACTAAAATCTCTGAACATAGAATACGGGAATATTGCGTTAATAACGCATGCAAGCACAATAGCGACAAATGCGCTACTCACTAAGATGGGCCTGGCAAGAGCTGCCCTCATAACAAATAGGGGGTTCAGAGATGTATTGGAAATTGCGAGGCAGAGAAGATCAGAGATTTATAACTTACATTTCGCACGTCCGGAACCTCTCGTACAGAGAAGGTATCGATACACAATCTCCGGCAGGACTTCATTCGACGGAAAGGAGACAGAGCCAATTAAAGTCGCCGACATTGACAAATTAAGAAAGAAGCTAAATCAGGATAAGATAGAGTCGCTCGCTATTTCACTTCTAAACTCATATGTGAATCCAGCTCACGAGATCTTTGTTAGAGAACATCTAAAAGGTTTCAAGGGCCATATATTCCTCTCGTCAGATATTAATCCTGAATTCAGGGAGTATGAAAGAACAAGCACCACGGTTGTAAACGCCGTCCTTGCCCCGCTTGTGTCCGATTACCTGAAGAGCCTCAAAGATAATTTTCAAGACATGGGCATTAGTGCACCTTTTTACATGATGGGTTCTAACGGGGGTCTTAATACATCTGAATACGCTTCTAATGTTCCCATATCGGTCATAGAGTCAGGCCCTTCTGCTGGAGTCATAGCATCAAGTTTTATTGCAAGAATCATGAGTCTTGACAGGGTTGTCACGTTCGATATGGGCGGGACGACGGCAAAAGCAGGAACTATTATCGATGGAAAACCTGACATTTCATCCGAATTCGAAGCTGCAGGAAAAACTCACAGTGGGAGATCAATAAAGGGAAGTGGCTATACTGTCAGATTCCCTTTCATAGACCTTGCTGAAGTCAGTGCAGGTGGAGGGACGATTGCCTGGGTGGATGATGGCGGCTCTCTGAGAGTTGGTCCAAAAAGTGCGGGAGCATCTCCCGGTCCGGCAGCTTACGGAGGCGGCGGGGAAGAGCCAACAATAACTGACGCCAATATAATCCTCGGAAGGTTGAACCCTCATTATTTATTAGGAGGCAAAATGAAGATTTTCAAATATATGTCTGAAAATGCGGTTAAAGAAAAAATAAGCAGAAAGCTTGGAATAGATATGATTGCAGCAGCTGATGGTGTAGTTAAACTTATAAATAATGCTATGGCCAAAGCCATATCAATTGTCAGCATAGAAAGAGGGAGGGATCCAAGGGATTTCGTAATGATGGCGTTCGGCGGGGCCGGGCCAGTTCATGCGTGTGATCTTGCAGGAGAAATTGGGATTAAGGAGATAGTTGTTCCTCCTAATCCCGGATTATTTTCCGCTTATGGTCTTTTGACAGTTGACGTAGTAAGACCGTTTTCAAGGTCTGGGATAGGACTTACTATGGAAAATTTGGAAAAACAACTCTCCGCCCTCGCTCGAGAGGCGGATGAATCCCTTAGAAGAGAAGGTTTCCAGAGTATAGAGACTGAAAGGTATCTCGACATGCACTATTCCGGCCAGTCTTACGAGTTGACAGTTCCCTTGACTGGAAGCTCTGATCCGTTTGTATTCTTCAAGAATGAACACAAGAAAATATATGGGTATTTTTCAGACGACCCCATAGAGATAGTTAACACGAGGGTGATCGCAAAGGCAAGTGTTCCAAAGATTGAGATAAAGGAACATAATAGAAACGGGCCCCTGAAGATCGAATCCAGAAGGCAGGTTTACTTCAACGGCGACTTCGTAGATACGCCTGTGCTCATAAGAGAGAATGTTCCTGTGGGGGCAAAGGGTACAGGTCCGGCAATAATAGAAGGTTACGACTCCACAGTTGTAGTAAATCCTGGATGGTCTTGGGCAGTGGACAAATATCTCGACGTGATTATAAGGAGGAATTGAGATGGATCAATTTTCAAGCCAGATTATCAGAAATTCATTGTTTTACGGAAGCGAAGAGATGGGAATCGCACTCAGAAATTCCGCTTACTCCCCCAATATCAAGGAGAGGATGGACCATTCAGCTGCTATTTTTGATTCAGATGGCAATCTGCTTGCCCAAGCGGAGCATATCCCTGTCCACCTCGGCTCGCTTCCCTGGGGATTAAGAAATACTCTAAATTATCTGAAAAAGGAATCTCTAGAAATAGAAGAAGATTCCATGATTGTTGTGAATAACCCTTACATAGCAGGGACTCACCTCAATGACGTAACTGTAATAAGGCCAATATTTTTCAAAGGTAAACTGATAGCTTTTTCGGCTAATAAAGCACACCACTCTGACATAGGCGGAAAAGTCCCCGGAAGTATATCGTCAGATGCTAAATCTCTTTATGAGGAGGGTCTGATCATTGACCCGGTCTTATTGATTAGAGGGAACGAGTTCAACAGGGATGTTTTTTCAATGTTTTCAATAAATTCAAGGAACCCGTACGAGAGAAAGGGAGATCTGAAGGCCCAGATAGCTGCAAACCTCACAGGCGAAAAGAGAGTGAAGGAGATAATAGAAAAATACGGGATAGATGCATTTACTGAAGCAAACAATAACGCCTTCCAGTATGCGGAAAGAATGACACTCTCAAAGATCAAGAATATGAATAAAGGTTCATATCATGCGGAGGACTATCTGGAATCCCCCGATGGAAAGGACATTAAGTTGAAGGCGACTGTCACTATAAGAGAAGATGGCATTAACGTGAATTATGCAGGAACTGATAAGCAAGTTATATTTCCATTGAACGCTGTGTTGGGGGTTACAATTTCAGGAGTGCAATTTGTGCTCAGAAGCCTCCTTGGTGAAGATGTACCCGTAAACTTTGGAACATTCAAATCAATAAACATAGAAGCCGAGGCAGGGACAATCCTGAATCCTGTCTTTCCCGCACCAGTAGCAGGTGGAAATGTGGAGACCAGCCAGAGGAATGCAGACCTTTTATATTTAGCGATGAGCAAAGCTATGCCAGATCTAGTTCCGGCCGCCGCGGGAGGATCAATGAACAATATCATGATGGGAGGCATATATAAAAATAAAACTTGGGCTTTCTATGAAACCATAGGAGTCGGACTGGGCGGGAGAAAAGGAATGGACGGAGTAGATGGTGTCCACTCCAACATGACTAATACTATGAATACTCCGATAGAAGAGATAGAAAAGAATCTTCCGCTCCTGATAACTCGGTATGAATTTAGAACAAACAGCGGTGGGGAAGGGAAGTACAGAGGAGGATGTGGAATAATAAGATCTTACAAAGTGAGGGAAGGTTCGGTCACTGTAACAGTTCTATCGGAGAGGGGAATTCACAGACCTTGGGGTCTGTTCGGTGGATTGCAAGGAAAGCCAACTGAAGTTAGGACGATAAAAGGAGGGAAGACTAGTAAGAGGGGAACCAAGGGGACCTTTGAACTAAATGAAAATGACATTTTTGAAATAAGGACAGCGGGAGGAGGCGGCTATGGAAACCCTTCGAAAAGGCTACCTTTCTTAATAAAGAAAGATATTGTCAATGAATTTGTATCTAGGAAAAGAGGCGATAAAGATAAGGGCAGTCTACATTAAAGACTGGAATAGAAGTACGTCAATGTAGCTGTCGGCAAAGGATTAAATGGCTCTTATAGCGTTGGAAAGTTTCCCTTATCATTCCATTCCTTCATCTTTAAGTTCCTTCATTTTACAGATGACTGAATATTTCTTTCTTTAATTAGAGAGGGTTTCTGCGAAATGACAGAAAAAGCAGGTCTGCCTTCCTCCACCAGTACATACCTCCCTTCTCGTTGTCCTTCACTATCAAAATCTGGTTTCAATTTGAATGGACCTTTTATGATCTCTGATGCGAAACCTAGATTTTCGTAATATCTTAGTTGTTATAGGCAAAGTCCATAAGAGACCAGAGAATTAAATGAAATTTCTACTAAGCCTATTGGGTCTAATGCATTTGGGATCAATTGGTCAGAATGGGCAGCAATCTTACTTTGTAAAATTTTCTGAACCCGCATATAATATGTGGTATCCACGATTTACCACAATTTGGGATACTGCTTTAAAAAAATTTGTAACTGAATTTATAGGATTTTTGGGTACTTTCTGCGTTACCAACTTGAATTTTTTCTTGATCTCGAAGAAACACTCTTCTGAAGGGAATAATTTGACGCAACAGAGAGAGGGACCCCAGTTCCTGCTAAGCGACTTGCCTCAAGGACATAATGAAATTCCTTTCTTTTTTCATACTATTCAATGCAAAGGCTAATCCTGCGATTCCGCCGAGAATTGAGATCACAAGGATTATGTGACCGACCGTTCCCTTCGTCGTAAGAAGGGCAAGGATTGACATGATAACGCCAGCAATGCTTCCCAAAATTGAATAAATGAAAAAAATGAGGGTTGAAACCCCTGATTCAAGCCTCTTCATGAGTATCATC
>Ga0123519_10016272_pt1 | contig 10352 bp, 8 predicted proteins | sample YelNatPaOPRAMG02_FD_87396 | JGI IMG/M metagenome (GOLD analysis project Ga0123519, IMG submission 87396) | Hot spring microbial communities from Yellowstone National Park - Yellowstone National Park OP-RAMG-02 (version 2) | ecosystem: Environmental > Aquatic > Thermal springs > Hot (42-90C) ...
CTTTGTGGTGGTTTGCCGCCGTGTTATTGAAGCCACACTATAGGGGAGGAACGTGTTTCATTCACAAAGAGGAAGCTGCAAGCTCTCACGTTCGCCAGAAGACTTTCATTCGCGTGAAGAGCGCGACGATCCATGCGAGGAGCAATGTCAGAAGGAACCCGCGGAGAGTGCCGAGCCATGCTCCGGGAAGGAGGCGCTCAAGGACGGGACCTAATCCCGTGAGGGAAAGGATCGGCTCAATCAAGAGCCCCATCCCTACGTAGGCGATCATGGGATTTTGTCCGTTGGCCACAAGAAGACTCGTGCCTCTCTTCACGTGCCAAAGATCAAGCGCGATAGTGAAGGAGATGATGAGGAACAGCGCGAGACCTGTCGTGACAAAGAAATAACTCATCGTGTTGGGGTCTTTCTTGATTCCTCCCTCATACGGTTCGAAAGCCATCCCCAGAAGAAGCCAATAGCCGCCCCAGCAGGCGAGCTCTCGCAAAAAGCTTTCAGTATGGTTCTGCGGCGACCGGGTCAGCACAAGGCTTACAAAAACCATGACAAAGTCGAAAATGACAGTTGCCTCGACCCATCGAGCTTTGAGCCCTATGAGATTCCCGACCGTAAGAATGATTCCTAACGCAACCAGAAGGCCGTATTGAGATTTTTTCCACCCCGACGTCGTGTCCGTATCGCGCACGGCAAGCCATCGCAGCATAAAATCGCCAGCAATTGTGCCGGGAAGAACTATGAAAAGATAGTGGGCATAGGTGAGATGCCATATCTTGGGGATAGAGACGAAATCCGTGAGAGTTTTTACCCAGCCTGGGTTCTCGCAAGCGAGGCGATGTGCGAAAAGAAAGCCTAAGAGTCCCAAGCGCAAGAGAAGATTATCACGTGTGAAGAGCCACGCGAGAGAACCAAATACTGCGGAAACTGTCAGCAGCATGAGAATGATATTCGAACGGTACAGACTAAACGTCAGTGGCTCGTTCTTGTACTGAAATCGGCTCAAAAGAATAGCAGCGCATCCCCAGCCCACTCCTCGGATTATCCAATGCCACACTTTGGGGAGGTTATCCGGAAGTCGCATCATCATGGGAAAAAGTAGTACAAAGCCGATAATTCCATAGACGTTGGAGAGCCATTCGGGATCTGTTTTCAAATTGTAGGGGGCAAAGTGTGGCTGGTAGATCGCAAACGCAAAAAGCAGGGCGCCACGTTTGAGGATGATACCTACGGCCTGCAGATTCGTCAAGCCACGTTCAAGCCGGCGCTGGAGTGCAAATGGAATAGCGGCGCCGAGGCAGAAAAGAAAAAAAGGAAAGACAAGATCGACCCACGTGATGCCAGGCAATTGCGGATTGAATTTGTGATCAGGCGGGGGAACCTGGCAATGGTACATCCACGCAGGGAGAATCTGATAAGGAATTGCTCCCGAAAGGACCATCGTGAGGATGGCAAAGCCGCGCAAGGCGTCGAGAGCAGCGAATCGCTTGAAAGCAGGTGACGGGCGTAACGGTTGTGTATCGTTCATATCCTACAATGAACGCGTTTTGAAATCATTCTTTCAAGAACAAATTATTGTGCGTGAAAAAGTTGGGGAAGCCTCGTTGAGTGGTGCTACCTGCCGCATGAGACGGGCGCGTTTCTCAGAAATGATCGATGAGAATACGCTTTATCTTGCCTGCGACTTGAGCTTGCTTTCGTGATTTGACGCACATGAGAAGTTTGTTACTATTATCGCTGAGAGGGTTACGATGAGCCAGAAAAGTTTTCCTATTGCTGACCGAGTGGCGAACTTGGATGCCAGCGGTATTCGCAAGGTCTTTGACCTTGCCGCGACGATGAAAGACCCTATCAATCTCTCAATTGGACAGCCGGATTTTGATGTGCCGGATCCAATAAAAGAGGCTGCAATTGAGGCTATTCGAAGTGGGCAGAACAAGTATACGCAGACACAGGGAATAGCTGAACTGAGGGAGGCAATTGCAGAGGATCTTCTGCGCGAGTTCGGGTGGAGCGAAGTGCCGCCGATTCTTGTCACAAGTGGCGTGTCAGGTGCCCTCATGCTCGCGTTTTTCGTCCTCGTAAATCCCGGCGACGAAGTTATCATTCTTGATCCTTATTTCGTCATGTATGTTCACCAGGTAAGGTTAGCCGGTGGCGTTCCAGTTCTCATAGACACGTATCCCGATTTCCGGCCGCCTCTCGACAAGATCGAAGCGGCTATTACGCCACGCACGAAGCTTCTCGTTGTGAACAGCCCATGCAATCCAAGTGGAGCAATTTATTCCCGCGAAGAGTTGGAAGCAATTGCAGAGATTGCGCGGCGCCACAATCTTCTCGTCATATCAGATGAAATTTATAATTTGTTTTGTTACGATGCTCCGTTCGTGAGTCTCGCATGTCTGTACGAAAACACGATCCTCATGCGCGGATTCTCGAAGAGCTATGCAATGACGGGGTGGCGCATGGCGTATGTGACTGGGCCCAAGCAAGTCATCGACAAGATGACCACGCTCCAGCAATACAGCTTTGTGTGTGCACCGAGTATGGCTCAGGCAGCTGGTCCTGTTGCGCTGCGTACCGACATGTCCGCTCAGGTGGCTGCCTATAAACGTAAACGCGACATGGTTTATGAGGCTCTTCGCGACAGTTTCGGGCTAGTAAAGCCAGCGGGGGCTTTCTATGCTTTTGTGCCCGCGCCCAAAGGGATGACTGCTACGGAATTTGTCACAAAAGCGATCGAAAACAACGTGCTCGTGATCCCTGGATCTGTCTTTTCCCAGCACGACACACATTTTCGCATCTCTTACGCAACAACAGACGAAAAGCTCGCCAGAGGGCTCGAGATCCTCAACAGCCTAGTCTAATCTAATACAGAACAGAAGCGAGAGCCACGAGAAAATAAGCTGGCTACTCGTCTTCCTCTTTGGGGGGCTGGCGGAGCTCCTTGAGCTCGGCGATGTGCTTTTTCATGGCAAGGATTTTTTCCTTGGCGCGTTTAGAGCGTTTGCGTTTCTGGCGTCGGAGTTTGGCAATGCGTTGCTGCTCGGCGCTCTTTTCCTTCAGAAGTAGCGACTCGATTTTATCCGCGAGTATTCTACGCGCGAGATATCGGTTAAGCGCCTGCGAACGTTCCCGCTGACATTTTACTTCTATGCCAGTAGGCTGATGGCGCAAATACACGCACGTTGAGGTCTTGTTGACGTTTTGTCCCCCATGTCCGCCCGAGCGAATGAATTTCTCAACAATGTCCTCCTCTCGTATTCCGAGGCGTTCCATTCGCTGGCGCAATTGATCTTCTTTTTCCGGGCTGACACCAAAACCTGGCATACCTCGTCAACCTTCTCCCATGAATTCACTTGTACATTGTGCTATGAGGTCGCTTTAATTCATAGTGAGGTAAGACCATGGGAAAGAGGAAAGAGATAATCACCGCTCATCTTCTGCCTGTCTGTGTGTGCCTGTGGGCTATGCTGATTGCGGCGAGTGTGTGCGGTGGCACAACTTCTCAGCGCCAAGTTCGCCCTCCTGCAGTGGCAGGTGCTTTTTATCCAGCCGAGCCAAGCAAATTGCAAGCGATGGTGGATACCTTCCTTTCCGGAGCGGAGGCGGTAACGACGACGGCTCGATTGCGAGCGCTTATCGCGCCCCATGCGGGATACGTGTATTCTGGGCCAGTTGCGGGGAAGGCATATGCCGCCGTCAAGCCCGGCGCTTATCACCGAGTCATTGTTCTTGCGCCGAGTCACTTTGCTGATTTCAATGGCGTGGCTATCACCCCCGCCGATTACGAAACGCCACTTGGGCGTGTGGAACTCGACCCGTTGTGCGAAAAACTAGCGACAATGCAGCCGTTTTCTTTCTCGCCTGAATGCATTGTGCAAGCGCCACAGTGGGCAGTGAGGAGCGAGACAGAAAGACCCGACACGTACGAGCATTCGCTGGAAGTGCAGCTGCCTTTCCTCCAGAGAAGATTGGGAAAGTTCTCGCTTGTGCCGTTGATCTGCGGTCGGGTTCGGCCGCAGCCGGTCGCCGAAAAACTTGCCGAGTTTCTCGATGATTCGACGCTTGTCGTAGCAAGCTCGGATCTCAGTCATTACCATCCGTACGAGGTTGCTCGCGAGCGAGATCTTTCGTGTGTCAGGGCGATTTGCACTCTGGACGAAGAAAAAATGGCGGAGCAGGAAGCGTGCGGCAAAATCCCAATTCTCGTTGTCATGCATCTAGCGCGGAAGTTTGGCTGGCACCCAGTTCTCTTTGACTATCGTAACAGTGGTGACACGACAGGGGACAAGACGCGAGGCGTTGTGGGCTACGCTGCAATAGGATTCTATGCAGATGAGCAAACGACGACGTCGAGCATCGACGTGACAAAGTTCGGCAAAGGCGGTGCGGGAGAAGAGATTCAGAAGAAAACACAGGAGGTAAAAGCAGTGACTGCGGAAACGACTGTTGGTCTCACCCGTGAGGAAGGACGGTTGCTCGTGCGAATTGCCAGAGCTGCGCTTGAAGAAGCTGTGCGGTATCGTCGGCGACTCCACGTGGACGTTACTACGATCCCGATGACTCTTCGCGAGAAGAAAGGATGCTTCGTCACTCTCACCATTCATGGAGAGTTGCGCGGCTGCATCGGCCATATCTTTCCCAAGGAACCACTTTACGAGGCAGTGATCGATAACGCGTGGGCAGCTGCGCTCGAAGATCCCCGCTTCCCGCCTGTTGCTCCCTATGAGCTGCCACATATTGCAGTTGAGGTAAGTGTGCTCACTGTTCCTCGCCCGTTGCCATTTAGTTCGCCAGAGGATCTGCTCGCCAAATTGCGTCCACACCGTGATGGAGTCGTCCTCAAGATCGGTTCTGCCATGGCGACATTTCTTCCTCAGGTATGGGAGCAATTGCCTGATAAGGAACAGTTTCTTGCTCATTTGAGCAGGAAAGCTGGATGCGCAGCCGACGCATGGCGTGGCAAGGATGTGAGTGTGATGATCTACGAAGTCCAAGCATTTCACGAATCAGAGTTCTGAGAGCCAATGTGCGTGCACAATTCATGTGCAGACGCTCTGAATACACACCAGACCGCGGGGGACCGGAACAGTAGTTTCGTGCGGTTGCGAATTTTTGTCCTCGGGTTCGCCGCTCCGCTTGTGCAGTTTGTTCTTTTTCGCGAACTGTTGGGGGCTTACGGGGGAAATGAGTACCTCATCGGCATAGCACTCGGATTTTGGCTTTTCTTTATGGGAGTGGGAAGCCAATTAGCGAGGTTTCTCTGGCGCAAGGAGACTCGAGGGCATCTAGAGACATGGCTTTTCCTTGTTGTCGCGGTGCTTCCGAGCATCGCTATCATTTCTCTTCGCTTTGCTCGTTTTCATTTGTTCCCTGAAGGAGCAGGTGTCGGGCTTGGTCCACAGATAGTGGTCACTGTCTGGGGGGAAAGTCTCTTCTGCTTTTTTGTTGGATTTCTTCTCGCGCGCTTTGCGCTAGCACTCTCTCACACAGAAGCCGCTGGGGGCATCGGGAAAAGTTACCTTATCGATTCACTCGGTGGCATTGCCGGAGGACTTGCTTTTGCCTTTTGTCTCTCATGGTATTTCGGACATCTCCAACTCACCGCTCTAGTCGGTTTTCTGATGTGGGGAGTTATTGCATGGGAGGGTTTTCGAAGAACCTCTTCGTTTCTGCGCGTGTGTCCCCTATTGTTTATTGGATCCATCCTTTTTGCAGCTCTGTATGCAGGGGAGAGGGTAACGTTGTCGTGGCTCGTTCCGGTGGGACAGGTTGTCGATGAGGCGAGATCGGCTTACGGGCAAATTCTTGTGTCTGATCTGGGCGGACAGCGAACATATTACCGCAATGGCGAGCCACTGTTCAGCACCGATACGCAGGAACTTGCGGAACTGCGAGTGCATTTCGCGATGCTCAGCCATGAGCGGCCGAAAGTGGTTCTTGTGGCAGGACCCATGCGTCCAGATGTTGTCCGCGAGATTCTCCGTTATCCTGTTGAACAAGTTGTGGCTGTCGAGCCCGACAATGAACTGAATCGTCTCATTATGCGGTGGGAGAGTATGCGCGAGGACCCACGAGTTTGCGTCGTAAATGGGGACGTCCGGCGGTACCTGGCGACACATCAAGGGGAGTGCGACGTTATTGTTGTCGACCAACCGCTGCCGACAACGCTCCTCGGCAACAGGTATTTTACAAAGGAGTTTGCAGCCTTGGCACACAAAGGGTTGCGCAAAGGAGGAATACTCGCTGTTCCTCTGGGGAAATTTCCCGAGTACCCAGAACCTCTCCGCGTGCGCACTATCGCGTCGGTATATCGAGGATTTGCGCAATGCTTTTCTCATGTTCGTCTTATCCCAGCTGATGAGATTTTGTTATTGGCCTCGGACGAGCCGCTCCCGGGGGATTTCACTCGGGCTTTTGATAGTCGACGGTTGGATACTCTCATTGTTCGTCCCGGGTACTTTGCTAGTGTTCTCACGGCTGAACGGCAAAAGGCTCTTCAAGAGATGATTGCCTTGCCAGAGGCTGCAAACAGTGATTTTTTTCCGTTGGCAAGTCGACTTCAGCTCCAGCGCTGGCTGAGCGAGTACGGCTATCGGTTCAGTGTACTCGAATTTTTCCTCCTTAGCATAGCGATGGCTATTGTCAGTCATCTCAGGCGCACAGAGCTTCCCCTTTTCGTTGTGAGCTTTTGCTCGGCAGCCTTTGTCTACCTCACTTTGCTATGTGTGCAGATCCTTTTAGGAAATGTTTACTTCTTCACTTCACTTCTTGTTACTATATTTATGGCGGGAATCACTGTTGGAACACACATGAGCAAGCGCTTGCCACAGACTGCACCAACCTTGTTGCACTTAACGCTGGCAGGTGCTTTCATTGGCGCGGCTCAGATACTCGTTGTCCTTTTCCTGCATAATGTGGGGATGGGTGAGAGTTTCTCTTTTTACAGAGTATTGGCACAGGTTCTCGGAGCTGTGACCGTTGCAGCGCATGGGGTAATGCTGTTTATCATGGGGTGGATTACGGGCGCCACGTTTGGCGTAACAGCATTCGTCGCTTTCGAGTGTCCCGGTGACACATCGGCTCGAGTGTACACAGCCGATTTCTTGGGCGGTGCAATAGCTTCGGTACTTTTTGCAACGCTCATTACGCCCATACTCGGTATTGTGTGGTCACTGGGGGGGTGTGCGATGGCTGCTTTTGTTGTGTGGGTGCTGTTGCACTGGACGCACTAGAGAATTAAAAGTTACCGCGGGGCAGCCCTCGCCTGCCGAATGAGACGCAATTAGCCTTGTTCATAAAGGAGAAAGATAAGGGAACAAACCGTGAAGGATAACTTCGACAAGTTTCCCTGGGATGTTCTCCTGCAAGCAAGGGTGTCGCGGCGCGAACTCTTGCGATGGGGGATAGGTGTCGCGAGTTTTTCTTGTACGCATTCAGCGTGGGCGTGGCTTTGGAATTCTCCTGCAATCACGGATGCGACCCTTGATAATCCTGGCGTTTTCAAGAAAGGTGCACCGAGCGATACCATTTTCGATGCTTGGAAAAAAAGGGGCTGGGTGCACGAAGCAAAGTGGTATACGACGGAGGGAAAGATAGTCCACTGTTCGCTCTGTCCCAATCGCTGCACACTCGAGCCGGGAGATCGCAGCCATTGTCGCACTCGCGTTAACAAAGACGGTGTGTTGTATACGCTCGCTTACAGTAATCCTTGTGCTCTTCATGTCGATCCGGTTGAGAAAAAGCCACTCTTTCACTTCCTCCCCGGAAGTCGCTCGTTTTCTCTCGCCATCGCAGGATGTGTGCTTCGATGCATGAACTGTCAGAACTGGGACATTTCCCAGAAGCGTCCTGAAGAAACAAAGGTTGCCGATGGTCCTGAAATGCGTCTCCAAGCGAGGGATGTGGCGTTGGGGGGAGCTGTCGATGTCACACGAGTGACGGTGACTCCCGAGGAGGTGGTGGAACTAGCGCAAGCAAGCTCATGCAAGTCGATTTCGTATACTTATTCGGAGCCTGTCGCCTGGTATGAGTATACTCTCGATACAGCTAAACTGGCGCGCCACGCAGGGGTGAAAAACGTTTTTGTGACGAGTGGATACATTCGGAGCGAGCCATTGCGTGAACTGGCACAGGTCCTCGATGCCGCCCATGTGGATCTGAAGGGTTTTGATGATAATATTTATCAGAAGCTCAACGCTGGCCATCTCCAACCTGTACTCGATTCGATACGGACATTGCGCGAATGTGGAGTGTGGGTGGAAATCATCAATCTTGTGGTTCCGACCTATACGGATCACATTCCAACGATCCGAAAAATGTGTGACTGGATTGCTCAATCAGTGGGCCCGGATGTGCCCCTTCACTTTTCGCGCTTTCATCCTGCTCACAGATTAACGCATCTTCCGCCTACGCCGATTGACGTCCTTATTCGTGCGCGCGATGAGGCGCGTGCCGCCGGCTTGCGCTACGTCTACATTGGAAATGTCCGAGGCGTTGCCGATGCCCAGACGACGTACTGTCCTGCCTGCAAGAAAGCTGTGATCGAACGTGACGTGTACGCAATCTCGGCGTTCCATTTACAGGATGGCAAATGTGTTTTCTGTGGAGCTCCAATCCCGGGTGTGTGGAAGGCATAACGATCCCCAGAAACTTGGGCGACACGTTCCCTCTCTCACTTTACGCTTGCCATGGTACCTCATTCCTGCAGCCACTACACATAATCGGCTTTTTTAGGAGAGTACGAAATGTTCAAACATGTTCTCGTGACAGGTGGAGCCGGGTTTATTGGCTCGCACATGGTAGATCTGCTTATTGAAAAGGGCTACAAGGTACGCGTTTTTGACAATCTTGAGCCTCAGGTTCATGGACAGCGCACGACCCCACCCGACTACTTCAACAAGGAAGCAGAATTTGTCTATGGGGACGTCAGAGACCGGGACGCGCTGCGAAAAGCTCTCGAGGGCATAGATGCTGTTATCCATGATGCAGCGATGGTCGGCGTCGGGCAGTCCCAATATGAGATTCTTCGCTATACCGATGTCAACACGACGGGTACAGCAAACCTCCTCGATTTGATCGTTAATGAGTGCCGTCACGTCGAGAGGGTTCTTGTGGCCAGTAGCATGAGCATTTATGGCGAGGGAGCATATCGTCGGCCCTCCGATGGAAAAATCGTTTATCCCGTCCTGCGCCCGGAAACGCAGCTCGAACAGCACGATTTCGATGTTCACGACCCAGAAACAGGTGAAGTACTTGAACCCGTGCCAACGCCTGAAACCAAGCCGCTGTATTGTACGTCGGTCTATGCTCTCAACAAGAAAGACCAGGAGGAATACACCCTTGTTGTTGGCCGCACGCACCATTTATCTGTTGTAGCGTGCCGCTACTTCAATGTGTATGGCCCGCGGCAATCGCTTTCTAATCCATACACGGGTGCAGCAGCTATTTTCCTCTCGCGGATCAAGAATGGCAATCCCCCTCTCATCTATGAAGACGGCAAGCAGGTAAGAGATTTCATCAGCGTTCGCGACATTGTCGAGGCGAAGCTTTTCCTGCTCGAAAATCCTAAGGCGAACCTGGAGCCCTACAACATATGTACGGGGAAGCCTACTTCGATCCTTGAGCTTGCTAAATTGTTAGCAAAACTCAATGGTCGCGGGGATCTCGAGCCGCTCGTCACCAAGCGTTTCCGTGCAGGTGATATCCGCCATTGTTATGGTGATTCCACAAAGATCAACAGTTTGGGCTGGCGGGCACGCATCTCTCTCGAGGACGGACTCCGAAATCTTGTCGAGTGGTCTGCTAGTGTCGAGGCTGTAGACAAGGTGGAAGAGGCTCACAAAGAATTAGAAATGCGGGGACTTGTACGCGGATAGCGGGCTAAATCAACGCCCGTTTTATCGATCGCAACGAATGAGTGAGATGTGAAGAAAGGTGAGTAGAGTGGCTTCTGCACCAGGAATGATCTCAAGTGTTGTTAGTTCTCATCCGGATCCTGGGTTGGATTTGGCGCACCAAATTCAACAGTTTCTTGCAGTTCCCCATGAAGCGCTGGGTATACGGATCTGGCCCGGGATGCAGATTCCCGAGGTCATAGCTGCGCTTGTGGCGATCATCATTGGTTTTGCGGTGATCCTTGCATTTGTCAGCGTCACCGTAATGATTCTTGTTTACCTCGAGCGTAAAGTTGCAGGGCACATTCAAAGCCGTTTGGGGCCCATGCGGGTAGGCTGGCACGGCATACTCCAGAGCATTGCTGATGGCCTCAAGCTCTTCCTCAAGGAGGACATTGTCCCGGCATCTGCGCACAAAGTTCTTTTTACTCTTGCTCCAGCGGTTGTGCTTGTTGGGGC
>Ga0123519_10016273_pt1 | contig 10351 bp, 4 predicted proteins | sample YelNatPaOPRAMG02_FD_87396 | JGI IMG/M metagenome (GOLD analysis project Ga0123519, IMG submission 87396) | Hot spring microbial communities from Yellowstone National Park - Yellowstone National Park OP-RAMG-02 (version 2) | ecosystem: Environmental > Aquatic > Thermal springs > Hot (42-90C) ...
AAAAAGTTTTTAACATATGTTAAGCTAACAACTGTAAAGCTATATGCCTTCATTAATGGTTTTCTTGAGATTGAGAAAAGAAGACTATGAAGTTTGGACAAGTGCAAAAGAATACGCAAAGAAAAATGGACTAACATTAGGAAAGCTTGTTAGTTTATCTTTGCAGTACTACATGCATAGAGAAGACAGGCTCTTAAAAGAGCTTGAAGAAATAAAGGCTTTGTTGAAGAACGAAGAAGCGAAAGAAGAAAAAGAGAAAAGCTTAAAACAAGAAAAAATGGTGAAAGAAGAAATAGAAAAAGATAAAAAGTGAGATAAGAATAAAAGCTGAAGGTGAATTATTAAATGTCAAGAAGAATCCTTTTATTCTCTAGATGATTTTTCATTGATTTTGAAAAATAAAGATGAATTTGGATCTCAATTAATAGAGAAATTTAAAAAGGAAATAATTGGAGTCGCTACAAGAATTTGCGAACAAAGATAGGAAAAGTTTTATAAAACAAAGATACTGACTCCTAGAGTGTGACGTTTCATGAAAATGAGAAGCAAGTTTTGTGTATATGCCGTAATGTTGAGTTGCCTAATCATAGAAACTCTCGCTCTAATGACTTCCTGGATCCAAAATGAACGAATAACTCAAGAAACACTAGGCGAGGCCGCGGCGACGCTTACTCCAAGCACCGAGCTGGTAAAACTCAACGGAGTCAAAGTTTTGCTGTCCAATGGAATCCCGCTTCCTTCTCTCGAGCTTCAGAATGGGAGAACATATCTGTCACTAAATGGCACGTGGAAGTATTGGGCATTGAACACATCATCCATTTCGTTACAAGAACGGGATGACCTCACGATAAAATTGATGGAGGAGCCACGCTTTCATCTGCCCGAATTTGATGATTCTAATTGGTCAACGATTCCCGTGCCTTCCTCACCCACGAGAAGAGGAGGCCCATTAGAAAGGCATGAAGGAGTAATATGGTATCGAACTACGTTTTCTGTGCCCTCTGATCTTAAAAATAAGTCAGCTATCCTGATCTTCACGGGATCAAATTACATTACTGATGTTTGGCTGAATGGAAGATATTTGGGATATCATGAAGGAGGCTTCACGCCCTTTGCATTCGAGGTTTCTGAATTCTTGAGAGAAGACAAAGAGAATCTACTGGCTGTGCGAGTGGACAACATACCCTGGGGAAGCACACAAGCTACGGTTCCTTACAAAGTAGCGGATTGGTGGAATTACGGAGGAATCTTCAGAGATGTTTACCTTATGTTCGCTAATAAGGTGCACGTTGCTCGAGCAGATGTTAGGTATGAGTATGACATTCAAAGTACTCGCACAAACCTTTCAATAGCAATCGTCCTGAACAACTTCGACTCGAACGATAGAAATGTGTCAGTAATCGTCAGCATAGAGAAGGCAAAAGTCAATTCCCAGAACATACTCAGCTCCTATCCTTCCTCGTTGAGAATCCCGGGGGGCGAGATCGCGAAGTCCCAAGCTTTTAACGCTTTTCTGTTTGCTAGGCACTCTTCAGTGACCATTGTTAACTTTAGTGACCTACAACTTGAACCCTGGTCTCCAGAGCACCCAAATCTCTACTTGGCGAGGGTCATTGTCCAAGGGGATTCAGGTGTACTGGATGAGTTCTTCACTCAGTTTGGTATTAGGAAAGTTGAGTTCGGCAAAGACGGATTCAAGCTTAACGGAATGCCAAGGTTTCTGAAAGGCGTTGCGAGGCATGAAGACTACCCGCTTTTAGGTAGAACTGTTACTGACGACTTAATCCTCCGAGACCTTCAGATAATTAAAGAAATGGGCGCTGACTTCCTTAGGACAGCTCATTATCCAAATCATTATATGACGTACATTTTAACTGATAGGTTGGGTATACTGGTTTGGGAGGAGATCCCTGTGTACTGGTTTGATGAAAATGGTTTCAGGATTCAGGAGGAAAGGAAGGTGAGCTACCAGATGGCAGAGGAAATGGTTTTCAGGGATTTTAATAGACCTTCTATCGTTATCTGGGGGCTTTGCAACGAGTGTGGAGGAGATTCAGGAAGGGTTACCTATTTGAGAAATGTCTCAAAGTTGATTAGGTCAATTGATAATTCCAGATTGCTGACTGAAGCCATGGTTTTTAATATATACGATGATACTTGGAGAAGAGGCACCCTAGACTTTCCTGCGTACAATGTCTACCTAGGAGTCTTTGGAGGATCATTGGACATGTTTAATGGCAACATGAAAGTATTTGAGCTTATCCAACCAAACACTCATATACTGATATCAGAATTTGGATATTGGTCTGGGGGTGCATCTAGCGAAAGTGACCAAAGAGATTACTTCTCCAAGGCTTGGAATATCTACTCAAACCATAAGTTAGTTTCTGGTGTTGTTTGGTGGACGGCATTCGATTATGATTCGTTCATCACATTCAATACATTTGGTGCGTTGAACTGGGATAGGTCCCATAGAAAGTTGCTGTTCGAGACTATTAAAGAAGCTTACACTCACTATTCAGGGAAGAAGGTCACAGATGTCTTTTCAACGCTATGGATATATGTACTTGTTTTTCTCATTTTTGCGTTTTTAGTAATAGGGTATTCTCGAGTAAAACGAATGAAGCTCATTTCCTTTGAGAGGAATGATAAATATCAGAGACTAGTCTACAATGTCTTAGCGCATACGCTTTTCACATCCATTGACTGCAATGAGTAAAGAATAACTGAGCTTCTTTTGGCCAACATGAATGCGAAGGTAAAAAATCTATTCAAATAGTGAAAGACCCAAGAAGTACAGATAACGAGGTTTCACAGGCATCCACCAATGAGCTAGTAGCTTATAGGTCGAGTCTTGACTCTCACTCATTCTCAATTCGAAAACCTTTAAACTGTTGATGTTTAGTGGTAACTATAAAAGAACATAAGGAAAAAGGCAATATCACTTAAACCAACAATGAAATCTTCTGGTCTAACTGTAGAGCCGAACACTATTATAGATTTTTACTTCCACTTCAGTAGAATTAATAAAAGTACTTGCAAAGCAACAAAGCTGAATTTTTGAATTAATATGGAATCAAAGTTGATGTTTTTCCTTTCTTGCTGTAAATTTGATCAAGTTCAAATCTTGTCATAATTCTATCAGAACTCCCTACTCTTATGAAAGGTCCTTTTCTTTTACAAAATACGGCTTGTCTTCTCCTTCAGGACATTTATCAAAACAATTTTCCTTCCTTTATCTTCGATAATCTTTATATCATTATCGGTAACTTTAGGAGTTGGTTCACAATTATCTCTAATGACGTTATAAACCCATTCCTGAATGTTTTTTATTTAAGTAGCCGCTAAAATGAGTTCTTATACCTTTTTCTAGAACTTGGCTAAGTAGATAAGAAGCGATGAAGTAAAACTGCGGAAGTGAGCTATCTTGAATTCTTCAATGCTTACTAATTCCTTATTCTTTGTGTCTTGTAAAAGAAGTGCAGTTCTAGCCAAAGATTCTAACGTTGATATTGTGGCTTTGCTCTTTTGCAATCTTCAAAGTTTCACCTAGACCTTTAAGTATCAATAACGAAACATGGATTTTCTTGTATTCGTTTAGAGCAACTAAATCACCAGGATGTACTGTAGTGGCACTTAAACTTAGGCTAGAAACTTGAAAGTTTGGTTTTGGCCAGAGGAAGTATGCGGCGACTGCGAGCACTGCAACGGCGACTATTATTCCAAGCAAATACTCTTTTTTCATTTTTTATCTTATAACTCTTTTTTGGGTTATGTAGCCCTTTGCTGACTTTTAAGTGCTCTGTTAACTTAAGCTCCATACTATTACACCTCTAAGTTTTTGAACTATGCTAATTACTTCTTGGTTAAACAAGTGAAATAGATTAAGCTATCTTCAAACATGATCTAGTCTACAAACTTTCTTACTACAAGGGAATATAGTCATCAAAGTTTTTAGTTTTATCTTTTTTTATACTTCTCTTTCTATTGCTTCAAAGAACCAAATTCGTAAGTTTGATGATCAAGATTTAAACTTCTACAAGCTTCTCTATAGGAAAGAGCACCACCAGTATAAACAGGATGTTTTCCATGTAGCTTAATTAAGCTTCCTAGGAATTCCTAGTACTAGAAAGCCCAAGTACTTTCTTAGAGTATGGTTCATAGGCTACCTATGTTAGCTTTCCAGAAACGTTTATTGAAGTTCATTTACTAGAAAACTGAAACTCCACAATTACTTTGAAGATCTCACTGAAACTTAAGCTTTTGAACTTACTCCAAATTGCTACGGTACTAGACACTATAGCTGTAGAAGAAATTCTTTCAGGAAAACTGCAGAAGAAGTTCTGCAAACCTTACAGGAAGATAAAAATATAAAAAAACGACAAAAGACGAACTCAAAAACTAACGTGGCGAAAAGCTTAAATATTTTTATCAAGTTAAAAATAAAACGTGATAAAAAATATGGAGAAAGAAAAGATAAGGATTTCTGGATTTACGCCTAAAGTACTCGTGGCTGGCTTGGTAATACTAGCCTTCTGGGGGACATTCGGAATCTACTACACGGTGATGGGGACCAACAAGTTAGTTGGTCCGTGGTCTAGATACGCATGGTTCGAGACCCTATTTCTGTTTGTACTCGGTCAGGTTGTTCTAATGTTATTGTCAAAAATCACTCGAGAGGAGATCAGCGTACAAGAGCAGGTGGTTCTCTGGTCCTTGATTACGAGCATAGGCTTGTTACCTTGGGCAACCTTACTGCTAGAGGGCGGTTGGCTAGGAATCAATAACAAAGACATCGCACCGGCTATACAAGCGTTCATTCCCACTTGGTTAGCTCCCGTCGCACCTGATGCAATTGGCCCTCTTAAGTTCCAAGCAAAAGTGGGCACAATGGCGTGGGGGCCTTGGTTAGCTCCCGTGATGGTCTGGTTCACCTTCATAGTTGCTTTCCAATTGTTCTGGGCATTCAACGCAGTGATATGGAGAAAATACTTCGTGGACGTAGAAAGGCTACCTTTTCCGGTGGCGAATGTAGTATACGGTTCGATGCTGGTAGGCAGAGTTGAAGAGATGTCAACTGAGAACAAAGATAGGATGAAGAAGATACTCATCGGTTTTCTTATAGGCGCAATTTGGTACCTACCCTTTTTGTTGGCTCAGCTGCAAAAGTTTTTCCCAGGAATAATAACCGAAGCAGCAATACACGGATCCAATCCTGGGGGGAATGTCCTCAACGTGGGCTATGGTGACTTGTTCATACCTAACGACTTGGGTATGTACCTATTTTTCGGATTTAACCTCGTAGCGATAGCATTCGGCTTCTTTGTTCCATTAGATGTACTCTTGAGTGGTTGGGTGACGTACGTGTTGTTTGGAATAGTCTTGCCACCAATAATGATAATGAGCGGATTCCTTCCAGCTCCAGGAAACGGATTCTGGGATATATATTGGAACGAGAGTTTCGTGAACGGTACAGTAAATGTGATCTCTTTAACCTATGGAGGGCTCGTAGGCCTTGCGATTTTCACGCTCATCTTTGGACTAAGATACTTAGTCAACACCTTCAAGGAACCATTTAAACCAGCAGAGGGTGAGCCGGTAAGTTACGGTATGGCCTGGACAGGTCTTATAGTTTCAGGCTTAGTCCTATTGGGAATTATCGTAGGTAGCGGAGTAAGTATAATAAACGGCCTTTTCATACTTATTGTCATATACATTTTCTACTTAGGTACCTTACTCGTCAGGGCTTATTACGGGTCTCAAGGCAACGCTTGGATACATAATTGGTCTCAAACGGTGTTCGCTTTGCCTTTCGTTTTAGGGGGGACAACGAAAACTCCGCAGGCCTTCTATACGGTAGTATGGGGAGACACACTCCTAGGAGGTGCAACCTTCGAATTAGATGCTGCCGGAAGGTCTTTAGAGGTCTATAAACTTGCATATCTATCGAAAACGCCCAACAGGTCGGTGTTCTTAGCTCAGATAATCGGGATTATCATATCAACACTGATTGTTGTCCCGATGTGGGTCTTCTTCTACTCGAGACATGGATACTTTGGAGACAACTATACGGGAATCAAATTAGCTAATGATCTTTTCAATTTGGGGACCTGGACACAAGCAGGTTCATGGCCGTATGTAGGTTATGCATTTGTCTTCGGAATAATACTGACCTTGATCGTAGCATACATGAGGAGAACTTTCTCCTGGTGGCCGTTGAATCCTGTAGGCATGGTGCTCGCATTTTCGCCATTCGCATTCTTCACAGCCTTGCCTGTTATGCCCGGGCTCGCAAATGGCTGGGTTGGACCCAATTACGGAGGAGGGTGGTTCTCGCTACTCTTCTTGCCTTGGCTAGTAAAGTACATAGTCATGAGAGCCGGTGGCACAAAGATGTACGAGAAATACTCGCCATACTTCATTGGGATTATATTAGGGGTAATCGCGCTAAGCTTCATCAACGGACTGATCTTCATGAGCATGAATCTTAACATCTGGGGATCCATCGATATCTGGCAGCAATACTAAAATCTTATTCCTCAATTCTTTTTTTTGTAAATAATATTTGAGGTGAGGCTAATGCAAGCTCTCAATCATAAAGAAAGAGTTAGATGGATTGTCTTCTTGCTTTTAGGGTCAATACTTTTCATCAGGTATCTTCCAAGCATAATCGCACATCAAGCTTCACAACCATTCAATGAGTATATTCAAGATGAAGATGTTCAAGCCCTCGTTAACTATGTGAAAAACAATTTTGGACAAATTGTGAACCTAACAAGAGATCTGTCACGACCTGCCACTCGGTACACTGGATACCCCGGGTATTTTGAGACAATCAACTTGTTGAGGGATACCTTAACGAAGTTGGGATTCAATCCCGAGATTCAAACATTTAGGGTGGCGATCCCATACGAGAATTATTCAACGATATCGATAGAAGGCAAGACCTATGCTCTTTATGCTATTGAGCCGAATCTAGTAGCACTTTCAGCTACACCGAAGGAAGGAATAGCAGGAAAACTGATTTGGGTTGGAGATGGTAACCTTTCTGAACTAAGGCCGGAAGAAATCGCGAATTCCATCGTCATAATGGATTACAATTCATTCGACAGATGGGTCGATATGGCGTCATTTGGCGCCAAAGCAGTAATCTTTGTGAAATCTGACGGGACAACATACGTTCAATCCTTGAGCAAAATATTACCAAGAATTCCGTTGTACTTTCCCCGTTTTTTCGCAAATGATAATATATCTGATTTTCTTGTGTCAGCAGCAAAGAACGAAGCAAATGCCCGAATAGAGAGTCGAATAGACTGGATTAATATAAATGCCTCAAACATACTTGTTAGAATAAATGGCACTACCTATCCTGATGACGTTATCATATTGACAGCGCACATCGACTCATATTCTCCTGTTCCTATGTTAGCTCCTGGAGCTCATGAAGCCGCATCGATTGCCTCTCTTATTCAATTGATGGAATTCTACGAAGAACATCCGCCACAGAGGACCATGCTCTTTCTTCTAACTTCAGGACACTATCAAGCCTTGGCTGGAATGAGATCTTTCATAGAAAAGTATATATTTCAGGAACCTGACCTGTTGGTTGGGAAGCCAAGGCTTCTGATCGAACTTCAATTTCAAAGCGATAGTGACGCATCTCTAATACAGGTTGAAGGAAGCTACCTCGGAAACCCTGGCGATTATGGCCAAAAAATGGCCCGATTTCCAGCCATTGTAGGTAACGCTTATGATGGTGTGCAAATAATGAATGGTACTGGAATAAGAGAGTACTATTTAAGAGCATTGAAGTCGCTTGACTACGGCGGTTTAGAGTATTACAAGCTTCGTTCAGAAGACCTAGGGAAGATTATCAATGAGGTGTTAGTGTTGCTCCCTTCTCTCTCAACAACCCTTTCGACTCAATATTGGAGACTGTTTGCGATAGGAGACAATTTGCTGGAAGCTACGATGTTCAGAGTTGCCGGAGGAAAGAGTTTCGCATTAACTACTGGATGGAGCTATCATAGTTATTGGTGTACGCCTGATGATACCTTCGACAAGATAAATTGGACAAATATTATACCCCAGTTCCTATTCTCGTTGTGTTTTGTCAATTATATACAGAGGCTAGACCCTAACACATTTGACAATGCAATCCCCTTCGAGGACTTTCATAGAAAGCCTCCAGATGGGTTCGGCAAAATAGTTGGGAAGGTAGTTGCATACGATGCAAGAAAAGATCAGTACATCCCCATTGGAAATTCCTTAGTGGTAGCTTTTCCATCATCTCTTGGTTCGTACTACCTTGGATCAAATAGATGGCACACTATAGTTACGATCTCTGATGAAAAAGGCAACGTCGAAATAGATGGTTTGGTATCAGGAATTTCGTACCTGATCAGAGGTTTCAAACTAGGGGATGGTGGGTCAAGCATCATAATGGCTCCAGATATGGGACCTTATGGAGCAGGCAAGTATCCTCAGGACGTGCCCGGCATTTATAATGGTCAACTCGGAAGCGCAGATTTTCCATATTTCATAACTGTCTTCAATTGTTCTGCTCTGACCATTTTTGGAGGAATGTACAACAGTTTCCTGCAACAAGAATCCTACATAACGACAGATTCATTTTCGTCATTTGTGAGCTCAAGGTCAACAGGACTGGGATTCTCTACAGGGGAGGTGACAGTAGCCTTTCTTCCACCAGGAAGCAGGGTAACGGCAATTGGCAATAGATACTTCATAACAAACGATTCTATGGGAATTTCACTCAAGGGTCTAGGACAAGAAACGAGAGTATACTTCTCTCAAAGGCTAGCCTTAGACTCTTTGAACAAAACTGTGATGAGTAGATACAATACGCTTCGCTCATACTTAATAGAAAGTTACCCAGTGGACTACTATCTAGAACAAGCTAAGATTTTCAGTAAGAACCAGACGAAGTATTCAAACGCCGGAGCGGAGCTTTTCTCCTGCACTATAATGATAGACTACCTTTACAAGGCATATCAGGAAGTCTTATCGACATTATACGATGTGTCATCCTCAGCGGTATTCTTCTTTGCCTTACTGATTCCATTTACGTTGGTGTTCCAACAAGTATTCTTCCCAAAGAGTGGAATCCAAAGAATCTTGGCAATAGTGGGGACCTTTGTAGCATTCTCATTTCTATTCTTCTTACTCCATCCCAGTATGATTTTGGCACAGAACTCGATTCTATTAGTCATTGGAGTTGCCATATATGCGATGGTTGTGCCTATGATCTTCATAGTAATCGAGCAACTCAGTGTTATATTCACAGAAATTAGGGAGAAAACTTTGGGTCGGCATGAGATCAAAATGAGGGGATCCGACCTTTTGCTGTTGTCAGTTGATTATTCGCTCGGTTACATCAAGAAAAGGCCTCTGAGAATGGCTCTAACGATGATGACGATTATCATCATAGTCGCTTCTATGGTGTTCCTTATATCAGTAGAGCCGTCATTGTTTGCGAGACCGTATCCATCACAAGGTGTTACCCTCTTTGAGGGAATCCAGATCATCTCGAACTTCTATTCTAAACCTCTTAACTCCAGAACCGTTGGATTGGTAAATGATCTTTTCGGGAAAGAGCTCACTGTTACTTATCGCTTATGGGTATTTGCTCCAGAAGGGGCCTCGCGTGGGTTCCCAATCCGAAGCGGAATGAGGTTTGACGACAGCATACGCGGATATGTAGGGATATCAACGCTGGAGGCTAATCGTCTCTTAAAAGGAAAGATTACAGGTAGCCTTTTTGTTAATGATTCCGAGAAGGCAATAATCCTGCCATCTGTTGTAGCAAACCGTCTGGGTGTTTCAATAGGAGATGAAGTATCTCTACTGGGTACAAGATTGAAGTTGATCGGAACTTTCGAAGACCTGAGCGATTTAAAAGACTTCTCACAATATGGGTACCTTTCTCTAAAGGACTTAACAGTGGCACAACAAAATCCGGAAAAATTCCTGCCATCAGAGTACATTGCGTTGGTCCCTGTAAGATTAGCTGAAGAATTGAACGGAAAGGAGCCCTTGGAATCAAATGGAATATTCGTGATCTCATGTTTTTCAAAAGTCCCCAACTACCAAGATTTGCTAAAGATAGCTGAGCTTCTTTCCATAGCCGAACCAGATCTATATATATATATCGGCGGTGGAAATAATGTCTACCTGATACGAGGAGGCAGGACGTTTTTGGTTCAGCAACTCAATTTCTTCATGGTTCCACTCGGCATAGCTTTACTTACACTTCTTAGTGTGGCCATTCAGGCAGTGTACGAACGGATCAAAGAGATAAGCACTTTGAGTGCGTTGGGCTTAAACCCCTCTA
>Ga0123519_10016277_pt1 | contig 10349 bp, 13 predicted proteins | sample YelNatPaOPRAMG02_FD_87396 | JGI IMG/M metagenome (GOLD analysis project Ga0123519, IMG submission 87396) | Hot spring microbial communities from Yellowstone National Park - Yellowstone National Park OP-RAMG-02 (version 2) | ecosystem: Environmental > Aquatic > Thermal springs > Hot (42-90C) ...
CGCGAAGGAAAATTTGGCTCTTTGTCAAGCTTTGGTTTCAGCATTGGCTCGTGGGGCTTTGGCAATGTGTGCAATGTGGGTCGGCATTTCAAAATTTTTGTGTGGTGGGTAAAAAAAAATTGAAACACTGTCGGGTCGGCAATGAATGTCGGGTTATTTGGCTGTCAGTTTCGTTTATCATTCCAAGTTTAATATTCCGTTTTCATTGTCAATTTGCTGTGCCTTTGTCTTTTCTCCGCTTGTGCCCAAAGGCTTACCGCTATGCAGCGTGCGGAAGTTAGAATTTAATTGTTTTATTTTATTTGTATTTTTCATTTAATCACTTTAGCTTGAATATTTATAGCGGTTGTTGATTAAATATTTCATAAAAAAGAATACCTTTTCAAATTTACATTTTTTTCTTTAAAAAAAAATTATCTCAATAATTATATATCATCTTTAAGGGATTTATTTCAACCGGGGCTTTATAATTAGGCGTTATGCACTGTGTGAAGCCGTGATATTATTGTGTGCTGTATTTTAGTCCGCACACTCATTGTAATGTAAAATATTTGTCAATGTGTCAAGCTCAATTGAATATGATATAAGTCCATCTTTACGACTAAAACGGTATCCTTTTTCGGAATTATACCAAATAGCCTTTACATTGTCAACCGTTATAAATAAACTGTCGTAAAGCATTGAATTATGATTTACATTCGAGTTGTAGAACTTTGATGCTTTAATTTCTTTTATCATTTCTGTAGTTGCGTTGTTGTCAAATTGAATATCATAGAGTATGCAGTAGTCTTGCCACATATCTTGGTATTCGTCTTTAAGCACTTTGAAGTCTAACGGAAGTTTTACATCAGATACTTCTTCGATTCTGTCTTTACTTGATGTTCTGTAGTCCTTAAAACAATAAATCACAATACCAATTAAACAAAGTAAAAGAATAAACATCCAATTGATTTGTCGGTTTAATTTGTCCGTGAGTTTACCCGATTTCTTTAGTCGACTTTTAAATGGAAGATAAATTAAATAGAGAAGTCCACCGATAAGTCCAATAACTATAACTACTATAATTATGAAAAATATGTCTATCATTTTAGTCTGGTTTGTTGTTTGTTAATGTTGCATCCAACGTCCCACCGCTATGCAGCGTGCGGAAGTTAGAATTTAATTGTTTTATTTTATTTGTATTTTTCATTAGCATTCGTTTCTTTCATTTAATCACTTTAGCCTGAATATTTATAGTGGTTGTTGATTAAATATTTCATAAAAAAGAATAGGTTTTTCAAATTTATACTTTTTTCTTTTTTTTAAAAAAAATTATCTCAATAATTGTATATCATTTTTAAGGGATATAGCTCAACCGGGGCTTTATAATTAGGTGCTACGCAATGTATGAAGGACTTATTATTAGATACAATGCTTTTAAGGAAATTTTTTATAAATGTCTTTCCTATGAGCAATTATTATAAATCTTACAGTTGTGGGATTTTTCAATTCAATACCTAATCGATAGTCTCCAATTTTTATTCGATAGTAATTTTGAAATCCTACTAATTTTTTAACATTCTTAAGTTCTTGTATTTCTATAGCTTTATCAAACTCAGCAATTATGTGTTCAAGTCTTCGATTGATTAATGGATTCCTGATTTTGTCCAGACTTTTTACAAATGATTTATCGAATTCAATAAGCATTATTTTTTTAACTTTTTTAGTACTAAATCTCTACTAACATTTTCTTCAGTTTTAACATTATCCATTAGTAATCCTAAAGCAAAATCTTCAAATTGTTCATCTTTAACGGATAAAACATTAGCACCCAATTTTTTTGCTAAATTGAATAGGATTTTATTACTTTTTGTATCAGCTTTAATTATTATTGCTCCCATGATATAATATTTTTACAAATATACGATTTTTATTAATATAAATTATCTATAAGTGGGTCTTTATAAGCATTGTAGTCAACGTTTAGCGCTAAAGCCAATAAGAAATTAAGGGTTACAATTGTATCCACGTTACAAACTTTGAGGTGGATTACTATGTTTGGTATATCAACCAAACCCTTATTGGCTTTAGCGCTTGTTGAACTAAATCCCGCAAGCGGGATAGCTTTTCCCAAATTTACAATTTTTTCTGTTTTTTTAAAAAAATTATCTCAATAATTTTATTTTGCCTTTAAAGGTTTTATCTAAACCGTGGTTTTATAATTAAGGGACAAGCACCATAAGCAGCCCTATTTATTATGCATTGTTCTTAATTTCATTTATTGGTTTCTATCAGTTCAAAAATCAATTCAGACAATGTTTTTAAATCTGGAAATTTATCCCCATTATGGTGGTGAGGTTGATTATGTATATTTCGTTTGTGTTAAACATATCTATTATGCTACTTAAAATCATATTCGAATTTATAAAATTTTTCTTAATTTTTCATTTATGTTTTTTTTCAAAGCCTATAAATATCAACGATTTATTATGAATAGAAGTATCCATTTTTATCAAAATTTCATATTTCTTCATCTTGCATAGGTGGGCATTTTACATCGCCATATGAACAGAAAACACAACAGTCTCCTTGTTTGGGTTTCAGAATTTCACCACATTTACGACACTGATAAAAAATCTGACATGCATCAACAGGCATAAGCTCGGTTTCCCTATGCCCACAGTTTGGACATGTTATTGTTGAATATAATTCAGGCATTTAGATATTTTATTATTTTATTTACAATTTCATCAGAGTTTTGTTTATAATTAAATTTAATATTGTACTTAACATCCGATTGAATGGTATCTTCAATACCTATTACAAACATTTCATAAGGATAATTAGTGGTTTTTAAAATTTCTTGTTCATAACTATCAAGATTATAAATACTTGTAATAAACAACACTCCGGCATCATTTAAAATATGTGATATTTCGCCGAGTTTCTTTATTTCCGCGTCACAATCGGTATCTGTTATATTATTTTTAGTGTATTCGTAGGCAATACTTTTTAATGAAAGAAAATATGCATTTTTGCCCGATTTTATTAAGTTTTTTTCAAGTAAATTAGCTATTTCTAGTTGTTTTTCGGCAAATGAGCCTGTAATTATTATTGATTTATTATTTTGTTGGTTTATATTTTTCTCAAATTTATTGCTTTTAATATAAATTTCATTTTTTCGTTCAATTTCCTTTTCGATGGTAAATATTTCCTCATCCAGTTTCTCTACTATTATGCCACAACCCGCAATATGATATTTATCGATAATAACAAAGCGTGATGTATTTTTTGCTATTCTTATTGTATCAAAAGCAACTGGTTTGGTTGTTTCAACAACACATATTCCTATATCATACCTTTCGAGTTTATCTTTATTTATAATACATTCAGGATCGGTAGCATCTATTATCTTATGAATTTCAGTAATTCTGATGTTTGTTTTTTTATTTCCTATTTTTGCGTTATATGATTTATTCAACAATAAAGGATTTTTCTCCATCCAAAAAATATTGGTGAGGAACTTTTTTGATACAAAAGGTTTTGGAAATTCATCTTCTTTTACCATCAATTCTCCCTCTGATATATAGAAAGGATCGGCAATGGTAAAACCCACGCTTTCTTTTTGTCCTGCTTTTTCTATCTGAAAAGGAAAATATTCAATAGAAGAAATAACAGAATGTGTATTGGAAGGATAAAAAACAACTTTATCATTTTTATTTATATTTCCATAATCAATTGTACCGGCAAGAATGCGACGGTCATCATTATTTGAAGTGAATTTATAAATATCCTGAACAGAAAATCTAAATGGAATATTTGAGGATTCATTAATTTTTTGCCACGATTCAATAATATCGATAATTGCAATACCATTATACCATGGCATGTTTATTGATTTTTTTGTAATGTTATCGCCGTTTCGTGCACTCAGTGGAATGTATGTTACATTATTGATACCAATTGAGTTTAAAAAATTGTTGTAATCGGAAATGATATTGTTATAAACTGAATGAGAATAATCAACCAAATCCATTTTATTAACTGCAACACAGATATTTTCGATGCCTAAAAGTGACAAAAGATATCCATGTCGTTTAGTATTTTCTTTGATACCTTCGAGTGCATCGATAACAATTATGGCTGCATCGGCACGAGAGGCACCTGTAATCATGTTTTTTATAAATTCAAAATGACCGGGAGCATCAAAAATCAGATAATCGCGTTTTTTAGTTTTGAAAAAACAACGTGCTGCATCTATTGTAATTCCTTGTGATTGTTCTTCTTTTAGTGCATCGAGAAGAAAAGCATATTCAAATGTTTTAGAGTTTTTTTCGCAATATGATTTTACAAATTCAAGTTTGCCGTCAGGCAATGCATCGGTATCAGCAAGTAAACGTCCTAAAATTGTACTTTTTCCGTGATCTACATGACCTATAATAACAATATTTAATTGTTCTCGGTTATTATTTACTATCATAATTAAATTAAATTTTACATATATCCATCTTTACGTAATGTTTCGAGAGTCCCTCTGTCTTCTTTATCTTGTTCACGACCCGAACGTTCGGCTATTTTTGATAATTTTCCTGTTCGTAATTCGTTTACAATATCTTCTACAGTTTTAGCACCTGAAACAATAGGTTTTGTACAGGGATAACACCCAAGTGATCTATATCTCTGATTTTGTCCGTTGTTGAAGTATAAAGACACAACAGGAATTTTTTCAATAGCAATATATTCCCATATATCAAGTTCTGTCCAATCGAGCAATGGATGAATCCGAATGTGAGTTTTTGGAGGAAAATTTGTATTAAAAAAATTCCATATTTCAGGAGGTTGTTCCGAAATATTCCATTCACTGTCCTCACCACGTGGCGAAAAATATCTTTCTTTCGAACGGCTACCCTCTTCATCAGCACGAATTCCAACAATAACACCTCCAAATGGTTCTTTATTATCCCATATTTCAAATTTACCGGTATTATGATTTAGTCTATAACGAGGCCATTCGCCCGATAAGGTATTTTTCAATGCATCACTTTTAAGATAACGACAGCAAGTAATTCTGTCAACATTGCCATCGGGAAAAGTCAGTTTTTTTTCTAATGCTTTAGCATTTTCGCCATATATAAGTTCAAATTTAAGCTCCATGGCTAGCCGGTTACGATATGAAATCATTTCCGGAATTTTGTAATGAGTATCAATATGTACCAATGGAAAAGGTATATGTCCGAAAAATGCTTTGCGGGTAAGGGCTAACATAACGGTGCTATCTTTACCAATCGACCAGAGCATACACAAATTTTTGTATTTAAATTCCTTATATGCTTCACGCAAAATGTAAATGCTATGTGCTTCTAATTCCTTAATTCTGTTCATTATGGTATGTTTTATAGTTTGTAATACTGATCAATGCTAAAATATCTTTCGCCCGTATCGGGTAATATAGTAACAACAGTTATGCCTTTACCAATGTTCTCGGCAACTTTAATAGATGCAACAACATTTGCCCCCGATGATATGCCCACAAGCAAACCTTCTTTGCGTGCTAATAATTTAGCCATATTATAAGCTTCGTTTTCATCTACTTTTATAATTTCATCTATAATATCTTTATTAATTATAGGAGGTAAAAAACCAGGTCCTAAGCCGGGTATCTTATGATTTTTCATTCCATTTCCTGACAATGTATTTGACACTGACGGCTCTACTCCGATTATTTTTATATCAGGTATCTTTTGTTTGAGTTTTTCTCCTATACCTGTAATTGTGCCGCCTGTACCAATACCAGCTACAAATGCATCAATTTTATTATCAAAAGCATCAATTATTTCATTTGCAGTTATATTCTTATGTATATCACAATTAACCTGATTTTCAAATTGATTAAGGACTACTGAATTTTTAATTTTTTCTGATAGTTCTTTAGCTTTTTTTACGGTTCCATCGAGTCCTTCCGATGATTTTGTGAGTATAACTTCGGCACCGTATGACTTAATAATATATACTTTTTCGAGGGTCATTGAATCAGGCATAACTATTAAACATTTATACCCCTTAACTGCACAAATCATTGCTATTGAAATACCTGTATTCCCTGATGATGGTTCAATTATTGTAGTATCCTTATTTATTATTCCTTTTTTTTCTGCATCTTCAATCATACCTAAGGCTATACGGTCTTTTATGCTACCTCCGGGATTATATGATTCAATTTTTGCATAAATATCAGCAATATTATTTCCTTTAATTTTTGAAAGCTTTATAATTGGAGTATTTCCAATTATTTCATTTATATTTGAATAGACCTTTGTATGCATATTAAAAAAATGTAAAATATATTTCATGAATAAGGTATGATAAAACAGCAGTAAGTAAAGGAATTAGTAACCAAACAATAATAATTTTTTTTACAACTATTTTTTTTGATGTTATTTTGATTCCGTCTTTTATAGCACTAACTCCAAGTACAGCAAAAGTGGTAAACTGTACGTAAGGAGTAGGAAGTCCAAGCACTGAAGCAAGAATTACAAAACTTGATGTTACAAGCGATATAATAGAAGCTGAAATTTCACCCAATGGAATTATTTCCTTTGAAATAGTATTAATAACACCTTTACCAAATACTAAACCTCCTAAACCAAAAAACGGACTTACTGCTAATAATAGTAATGAAGATTTTACATTTAATCCGGTTATTAGCATAGGAGCAACAACATTTGCAACATTATTTGTCCCGACAGCGAAAGCCGAATAAATATCGGTAAAAACAATAAATTTTCGAAGTTTACCGTTATTGGCATTTAATCTTTCAATTATTTTAATATTGTTGTTTTTTGGTGGATAAAATATTTTCATCAAATAATAAGTGATGAAAAAGGCAAAAAATGAAAAAATAAGAGCAACAATAAAAATTTCACCAACCTTAAAAAAATTAGCACTTTTATAATAAACTCCAGCTCCGGTAAATGCCCCTACCATGACAAAACTTGTAGATTGAGGAATTTTCAATAAATTAGCCGAAAACATGCTTACTGATGCTGAAATCAATATTAATATTCCTGATAATTGATTATCAAAATTTTTTACAAGTTTTAATGTAAGCGTGTCAACAATTCTGCTACCCAATGCTACGGCTCCGAGCAATACAAAAATGGAATAAAGAATTATTGCAGTTTTCCGTTTTATTATTCCGCATCCATATGATGGAGTAAATGAAATGGAAAAACCACTTGCACCCATGTTTATGGCGAGAAATAGAGATATAAATATTGTAATTACTAATAGTATCATAAAATTATAAATACATTTTAATTAAAATGTATATGCCTGCAGTGGTTTTAAATATTTTATCCTTAATAACCATTATATTTTCTTTCGGAATTTCATCTTCATAAATATTGACCAAAAAATCAGCCTCAACTAATATCTGAAAATCAGTATCATCAATTTTTGAATAAGTATGATGATTAGCAATAATAAAACACACTCTATCAATAATTTTCAGATCAATGTTTAATTCGGATAAAATTTGTCTTGCAATTGAAGGACCTTCGATTTCCTGAAATTTACCTGCAGATGAATTATATTTTTTTTCAGCTTCTTTTATGCCTATGTCATGCAATATTGCAGAATATCTGACAACATTTTTCTTAAAATCGTCATTTATTTCATTTTCTGAAATTAATACTGCAAATGAATATACTTTCAAGGCATGATTAATTCTTTTAACATCGTGCCCGAAATATTCAATCATTTTGTTTATTATTCTTGTATCCATAAAAGAAAAAATTTTAAATTATCTTTTATGCAAGCCACATTCTTTATGTTCAGGATTTTCCCACCACCATCTGCCAGCACGAATGTCTTCGCCTTCTTTTATAGCTCTTGTACATGGCATACATCCAATACTTGGAAATCCTTTATCGTGCAATGTATTATATGGTATATTATTCTTTTCAATAAAATCCCAGCAATCATCAATAGTCCAATTATATAGCGGATTTAATTTATACAATCCGTTTAGTTCATCAAACTCGACAACACTGATATTTTTGCGTGTAACAGCTTGTTCCTGACGCAAACCGCATATCCAGCATTTTTTGTTTTTTAGGGCTCTTTGTAAAGGTTCAATCTTACGCACATGACAGCATAATTTGCGATCGTCAATGCTATTGTAAAAAAGATTCACACCTTTTTCTTTAACCATTGGTTCAATCATTTTGTAGTCAGGAAAATAGATATCGAATTTAAAACCGTACCGTTCTTCAGTTCTTGCAATAGTAGAGTATGTTTCCTGAAATAAGCGTCCTGTATCGATAGTAAATATTTTTACATTTTTTGAAATATTTAAAATTATATGTGTAAGAATTTGGTCTTCAATACCCAAACTCGATGCTAAAACAATATTTTGTTCTCCAAATATATTTATTGCCCATTTTATTAAATCAGGAGGATTAAAATTTTTAGTTTCGTCATTCCATTTATTTAATAATTCTATGTTAGGTTTATTATTCATAAAATTTCAATTAATGAATCAGATTTTAAAAATTCCGTTGAAAATAAAGGCAGTTCATAAAATACATTTTGTCTACCGATTTGGTAGACAAAAAAACAAATAAGTTTTATAAATATCAATTAGTGTAAAATGGTATTTTTAGTAAGTAAAAGTATATGGGTATAAATACTTATATGTCGAAAATATGATTTGATAAACATTGTGTATCTCTCAGAAAGACTTATGAGGCAGGGTGAAAAAGAATAAACCCTTGAGTACTTTGATTTCAATGCAAAATTCCTAAAAATGAATTATTTGGTTAATGTTAATTTTTGTTTTTTGCGTAAAACTTTGCGAATGTTTGCAGTTTAAGAATTTTTTAGTTAATTATCCTCTTTGTAAAACTATTGTTATAAGATCATTTGGAAAAATTTTATTAAGAAAAAAGATACTGATATTTGGGGCAAAGTTGTGCAAGCTGTAAATTTCACTTCAATTATATACCACTATTTCAATTAAAAAGTATGTAAAAATAATTAAAATAAATTGAATTAAATTTGTTTTAATTATCTTATATAGCCACATAACATGAAGACCAGGTTGAACTATATCTCTTGCAAATATGTATTTAATTATTGAATAAGCTTTATTTAAAAAACAGAAAAAAATGTAAATTCGAAACAAGTTGTCTTGTATAAAAGGATATAATGCAATAAGCGGTTTGGTGCAAGCGGGGATTCAGTGCTTCGTATGACAGTTTTTCGTAAATTTGAACTTTTGTTTTCACAACTGGTGTTGAAGTAAAATCCCCGCCTGCAGCTAGTAGGGAGACGTTCAACTGCAAGCTAAGAAAAGACAATTTCGTGTAATTTTATATTTTAAAATATTTTTTACGTATAAAATGATTATATTTGTACGTAAAATATTTAATAGTATGGATACGAAATTAACATTGAATTTAGATAAAAAGGTGATTGAAAAGGCTAAAGAATATGCTAAATCACATAAAATAAGACTTTCTAGGTTAATTGAATCCTATCTTTCTTCATTAGATGCAAAAAAAGATAGGGATATAGAGATTACTCCTTTAGTTAAAAGTTTAAGCGGTGTAATTAAACTTGAAAATGATTTTGACTATAAGGAAAGCTATACAGACCATTTAATTGAGAAATACAAATGAATAAAATACTTATTGACACTAATATTGTTATTGATTTATTAGCTAAAAGGGATCCATTTTATAAAAGTGCTGCACAATTATTTTCTCTAGCTGATAAACAAAAAGTAGAATTATCAGTTAGCTCGCTGACATTTGCAAATACAAATTATATATTATGCAGACTAAAATCAATTCAAGAAGCTCGTGAGATTTTAAGACGATTTCGTGTGTTGGTTAAAATATTACAGCTAAATGATAAATTAATTGATTTAGCATTAAATGATAACAATTTTAAGGATTTTGAAGATGGACTACAATATTATACCGCGATAGAAAATGAACAAGATGTAATTATAACAAGGAATTTGAAAGATTTTAAAAAATTAAAAATACCTGTAATGACTGCGGATGAATATTTAGTTTCAATAGAGCAATAAAGATAAAATTACAGCGGCTAATAATCGTGGCTTCGTGCAGTAAGTAACGCATACGTATAAAGCCCCGGTTGAACTAAATCCCTTGCAAAAATGTATTTAATTATCGAATAATTTTGTGTGAAAACAGAAAAAAAAGTAAATTTGGAAAAGTTATCTTCTTTTATGGAGGAGTTGGTTCAATAAGCGTTATATTTCATGACCTGAGTGAAAAATTATAAAATGAATGAAATTTTTCATAAATTTAAGTAAAATTTTACAATGAGGACGGGGAAAA
>Ga0123519_10016279_pt1 | contig 10349 bp, 11 predicted proteins | sample YelNatPaOPRAMG02_FD_87396 | JGI IMG/M metagenome (GOLD analysis project Ga0123519, IMG submission 87396) | Hot spring microbial communities from Yellowstone National Park - Yellowstone National Park OP-RAMG-02 (version 2) | ecosystem: Environmental > Aquatic > Thermal springs > Hot (42-90C) ...
AGAGTAATACTTGCCACTTCACCCATTCACTCAGAAGTACCTGTGTTGCAGCAATGAAACTTCATGTAAACTACGTTCACGCCGTACGCAGCCCTAACTGCCGGATTAGATGCGTTCGCCCTGTCGGTTACCTTGACAGGCTGCTAATCGTGGACTAGTATTCACAAGGGCTGCTTCTCGCATGTCGATTAAATATTTACCCACTCCACCTGCAATGTGATCAGCAATCGCAATTATGGAGGATGAAAGCTAATGCTTGCTGCAGTACTTAAAAATTTCGATCAGCTGGAACTTGAGGATATCCCCGCGCCTCGTGCGATTCAATTCGGCGAGGTGGTAGTCAGGATCAAATCCTGTGGAATATGCGCCACCGACTACAAAGCCATCAAGGGAATCAGGAGAAATGTAACGTTCCCATTCATCGCCGGCCATGAGCCAAGCGGGATAGTGCATGAAGTGGGGCCGGGAGTGTCACACTTCAAGCCTGGTGACGAGGTAATCGTGCAGCCGCTGGGCTACTGCGGATTCTGCGAGAACTGCAGGACAAATAACACCCACTACTGCCAGTACGCGTTCACCACGGGCGGAGACGGACCTGACGACGTATGGCCGGGCGCGTTCGCCGAGTATATGCTGACAAAGGAGCAGTGCCTCTTTGCGAAGCCCGCGAACTTGTCATTCGATGCCGTTGCGATAACCGAGCCTTTGGCCGGCGCGTGGAAGGGAGTCATTAATTACAGCGAGATGAAGGTGGGAGATGATGTGGTGATCATCGGCGTGGGCAGCATAGGTCTGCTCTGCATGATGGTAGCCAGGGCAGCAGGAGCCGGACGCCTGATCGCCATCGATACAAGCGATTATGCCCTCAGAAACGCGACCCATCTCGGCGCCACCCATGTGGTGAATCCCACCAAAGAGGATGCAAAAAGACGTGTTTATGAGATCATACCCGGCGGACCCAATCTCATTGTGGAAGCTGCCGGTCCGATACAGGCAGTCAAGCTCATGGTGGACCTTCGCAGACGCGGCACGAAGTGGAATGTCTTCGGCATTACCACCCACGAAACATTCGAACTCGACGGCGGTATGACCCACTTCCTAGAAGGAAGAATGGACGCAAGCTTCGGCACCACTCCGCTTGCGATGGCCAAGGCGATTCGATTGATGGAGACCGGCCTCATAGATACGGAGAAGATCATATCACACCGGTTCCCACTCAGCCGGATCCACGAGGCAATGGAAGTGATGGGTACGCAGGAGCGAAACAAGGTGATAATCAACCCGTAAGGGCGATTTTATACCAATTGCAATCAGGTTTCGGAAAACATGATTATCCGTCGTTATTCTCCGCGCCGAAGGTCTGCCTGATCGCACTCCAGAGCCGGTCTGATTCGGCTGCTGCTCTGTTATAGACTGCGGAAGTGTCCGAGTGCGGTGTGTAGCATTCGCTGATAGTTACCTTCCCGGCAAGGTCTCGCGCCAGGCATACTTGCGCCGATTCAGCGGCGAGACAGGCGGCGCCGAACGCGGCGGATTCGGAGACGGACGGGAGCTCGATCGGCAGCCCGAACATGTCCGCCTGCATCCGCAGCCAATCCGGGCTCCTGGTGTATCCGCCGGTAGCGCGCAGCCTGATCTCTCCATGTTCATTCCCAGCCGCAAATTCTCGCGCGATACGGAACAGCAAATACATTCGCAGCGTGATACCTTCCAAAGCCGCGCGAACGATGTGCAGCCGGTTATGCTGAAGAGAAAGGCCGTAGATCGCGCCCCGAAGCGTCTCATCCCAGCCCGGAGCCCTTTCTCCCATTATCTCGGGGACGAATATCAGCCCATCGCTGCCCGGAGGGATCGTGTTCAGCGCCTCGTGAATAAGCAAACCAAGCGGAGCGGAGGGTTCTCTTTGAAAAACGCTTTCGCTCAGCCACTGGATGACGATAGCGCCGCAGTTCACGGCGCCGCCCACGACCCAGTTTCCGCCTGTGAGATAATAACACCAGGTCCGCTTTTGCTCATCGATTATGGGGCGCGGCGAGAGCAGCCGGATAGCGCCGCTGGTGCCTATGGTCGATGTCATCTGCCCCGGCTTCATCGAATCGGTGCCGAGATGGCACAGGGTCCCATCCGTAGCTCCTATCGCAAGCGGCACTCCCGCGAGAGGGCCGGAGGCTATCGGAGCGCTGAAGGTTTCATCCACCAGGGGGCTGAGGTTATCCTCACCGATTCCGCACCATTTCAGGACTTCCCCGCACCAATCCAGCGTGTGGATATTCAGCAATCCCGAGCTTGCGGCTATCGATCTGCTCACGGCCCAGGTCCCCGTCAGGCTCTTGAAGACATATTCAGCCAGCGATACCCACCTCACCGATTGCAACCTGAGCTCGGATCTTTCTTCCAAGCTGTAGCGGATTTTGAAGTGAGGGTAGATCGGATGCATTCTGCAGCCGGTGAGGTTGTAGAAGTCGATCCCGCTGGACCATTCTGCTCTGGAGAGAGTGCCGTCGGCCCAGGTGCGGCTGGGGGCAAGCGTATGTCCCTGCTCATCGACCGGCAGGATGGAGAACATCGCCGTGCTGATTCCTATTCCCGCAATGCGGCAACTGCCGACACTAGCCTCCAGATCGCTCAGCAGGCGGCACACAACAGCCACGAGCTCATCAGCATCCACCGAGCGCGAGCCATCCGGCCCTGCCACCACGGGGTTGAGCGCGGCAAAACCGGCGACTTCGCGTCCGGCAGTGTCGAACGCGACTACCTTCACACCCGTTGTCCCGAGGTCTATCCCAACCAATAATTCCAAACCAAACTCCACTACTGCCCTAGATTAACCAGCAAGTTCTCGACAGCCACGGTTACCGCGCGCGATACGCTGGCATCAGTAAGACCACCGATATGCGGTGTAGCTATGACACGATCGTCGAGCAGCAGCTCATCCAACACCGGAGGCTCGTATTCGTAAACATCGGTCGCAAACCCCGCGATGCGATTGTCATGCAGGGCCTCCAGTATCTCCTTATCGTTGACCAGGCTCGCTCGGGCTGTGTTGATAACGAAAGCCCCCTTGGGGAGCATGCGAATGGCCTCTTTATCGAGCACCGGTTTTCCATCCTGTCGAGCCGGACAGTGGAGGCTGATGAAGTCGGAGTGTGTCAGCACGTTCTCGAAAGAGTCGTATGCGAAGTCCTCGGATGGGCGAAACCCAGGATCGGGATATACATCATGCGCAAGCACCTTCATCCCAAGCGCACTAGCAAGCGCGGCAACCGTTTTACCGATCTTTCCACAGCCAAGTAAACCCAAAGTACGGCCTTCGATTTCTACTCCCGAATATCGTTTCCAACCGCCTGCTTTGATAGCGGCGCTGCTTGGCGGGATGTGCCGGGCAAGCGATAACATCATCCCTATAGCCAACTCGGCTACACCGCGAGCGTTCGCTCCCTCGGCACGGCAGATAATGATCCCAAGTCTCTGAGCCGCCACAAGATCGATGTTATCCACTCCGGCTCCGTTACGGCTTATCACTCTAAGATCCGATGCTGATTCGAGCACCCGCGCATTGACCTTTTCTACACCGGCCAAATATCCCACGCAGCCGGGCAGCAGCGCGATCAGTTCATCTTCGTTCGGCTGAATCCCTGGCTTCGAGAATACCAGCTCGAACCCGGCTCGTGTCAACGCATCGAGCGCGGGGTGATTGTCTTTCGTAAGAGATCGGGGGGTGATGAGGATTTTATTCATGCTTATTATCCATAGAATTGGCAGTAACTGCCTAGAGTATAAGTGACTGCAGACTTATGTGTCAATGGCTTCTTGACACGGCATGCCAGCGCGTGTAGACTGTATGCAATACCGGTAAAGCAGTATATACTATCGGTTGGAGGAGATGGACCGTGGAGCACGACAGACTTGCTGATTTAAGTGGAAAAGTTGCTATCGTTACGGGGGCAGCGCGCGGACTGGGGCAGTCGATGGCTTATGCATTGGCGCGAGCCGGAGCCGACCTGGTGATTGCCGATCTTGGCTTCGATCTGTTGGAGAATTCCCGCAAAGAGATAGAGAGCATGGGCAGGCGCGCCGTTCCCGTTAAATGTGACGTCAATTGCCTCGAAGAGATCAGAGAAATGGCAGATCAATCGGTCAGCGCGTATGGCCGAATAGATGTCCTCGTCAACAACGCCGGCTGCAATATTCGTAAACCCGCTCTGGAGGTGACCTGGGATGACTGGAACAAAGTTGTTCACACGAACCTCAGGAGCCAGTTTTTCTGCTCACAGGCGGTGGCTCCCCAGATGATCAGCCAGGGCAAGGGACGGATCATTAACATAGGCTCGGCTTCATGCGTCTTCGCTTACCCCGATATTACCGCCTACTGCGCAAGCCGCGGCGGAGTGCTGCAGCAAACGAAGAGCCTTGCGGCGGAATGGGGTCCTCACGGTATCACGGTCAATGTTCTGGCTCCCGGATGGTTCAAGACCGAACAAACCCGCGCGCTCTACAACGATGAGACATGGGTGGATTATATCTGCGAGCGCATACCTCTGCGGCGGATCGGAACGCCACCGGATCTGGATGGCGCCGTGGTATTCCTGGCATCGGACTGGTCCGACTACATCACAGGGCAGCTTTTCCTGATAGACGGTGGTTTTACGACCGGTACCGCGCGGGCTTCGGCGAATAAGAAATAGCAGAAGGTAACGATGACTTCTGATCACGATAAAATAATAACAACTCTTAACCTGCCCGATGCGAGCCAGGTTTGCGTAGTGGTAAGAGACCTGGATAAGGCGATTCACCATTATGAAAGCGTGCTCGGGATAGGACCGTTTGTCAGGCCGGAGATACCATATCAGGACAAATATTACCTCGGCAAACCGATTCCCGACAGCGAGTGGGTTATGGGATTCGCTTCGCTGGGCCCTGTCGAACTGGAGTTAACTCAGCCCGTGAAGGGCCCATCGATCTACAGCGATTTTATCGAGCAGCACGGCGAAGGGCTCCATCACATCGGTTTTGATATAAAAGATCTCGATACCAGGCTGGAGCTCTGTCACAGGCTTGGAATAGAAGTCCTGTGCATCGGACGCACCCCCGCGGGAGGGTTCGCGCATTTGAATACGCATACGGAAGGCGACCTGCTGGTCGAGCTGATACAGCGCACCGCGAGAAGAGCTTAGGAATACGTCAGGATAACCCTTTGATATCATCCGCGGTTACCAGCACGCCCTCGCCGGGAGTAAATAGACCCACTTTCACTTCCGGGCAGAGCTGTTCGCATGATTGGCAGAACGAATGAGGATCGCCTCCGGGAGCGGTGTGGTGCTCTTTGAACATCCAGAAATGGCACGGGACGGTTAGCCGAGGCTGCGCCTTGGCGGTAAGCTGAACAGCTTCCGCAGCGTTAAGGTTGCCATAGGCGCCGTTGATGCATGAGATCAGGCCATCGGGCGCGGGAGTGAGCAAGGGCTCGATCCAGTCCATCCGCAGCGCCGTATCACCCGTGAAAACTATCCGAACTTCGCCAAAGTCCAGGCTGAACGAGAGCGCGTCGGGAGCCAGATCGCCATGGTCCGCGCGAACGGCGCCGAGCCTCACTAAGCCAAGATCATACTCGCCGCCATGTTCCAGAAGCATCTGCCGGTGCGGTTCTATGCCGCAGTTATCGAAATTAGCCCGGCATGACATAGGCCCGGCAAACCGGCAGTCCGGGTTCAGGCGCGCGATGGGAGGCAGAGAATCGGTATCGAGATGATCGATATGGTTGTGCGAACTCAGTACCCAATCAGCTCGGACATCTTCGGCGTCGATCGGAGCCAGGGTCAGCCGCTTGAAGCCGGCTACTCTTTCGACGGCATTCGACAGGTAAGGATCGACGTAGATGACCATATCATCGTGCGCCTTGAACGCAAACCCAGCCTGCCCCAGCCACCACAGGGCTGCCGCTCCTTCCGGAACCTTAACCGCCGCGATCTCTTGTGCCAGATCTTTCATTTACTAATCAGTTGCCTCCTCAAATCCGATGATAACAGCTTTTCAGCAATCTCCAGTATAGTCTCTTTATCTCCCCGATACGCCCAGAGCAGGGATTCATCGCGACAGCAGGTGTAACCGGTTTCACCGCCGATAGCAGGTGCATGATACTCCAGTTCGCTGAACTCGCCAAGGCCGCTGCATATATTACAGGCCTGCACCGCGTATCCGATCTCATCAGGAAAATCCCATGGGCTATCGATATATTCGCCCGAAGGATTGGCGGTGAAGCTGCGGACAACGAGCGCCCAGCGGTTACCCGTCCTGTATAAATAGCCGACGCGACCGGTTACCGGCACGACCCGGATGCCGATCTTCTGCTCACCTCCGGCTCGCATATGGTAGATTAAGAGATGGTCCGATATTTCAAGATCATCAGGTGGAATGTCTCCGAAATAAACCCTCGGTACCGCCTTCGAGTGAGTTGGTATAACCAAGTCTCCGCCGTGAGGCAGTTGGAGCAGGTTCCACAAGCCGATCCGGCAGCCGGTGTCTCCTCCCGTGATCTTCAGCGAAGCTTGCAGGGTGTAGCCGGCATAGTAAACGCTATCAATAGACGAAAACCCCGGTTCATATCGAAGAGGATCTACCGCCGGAGCGATCGATTTAGATATCTCCAACTCGACACGCTTTCCCGATCGCGCCGGTGTCAGCGCAAGGCGGTTCGTCAGGCACGGACAGCCATTCTCCGTGCTGAGTTCGTAGTTGCCGGGGTCTAGCTGACGAGGCTGATGATATAAAGCCAGGTCGGGATAATCGGGGAAAAACAAATCGATCTCGGGCGAGAGCCACATGCGCTCTCCGCCCGAGTTGTGCCATTCGTCACTATCGTAAAACCGCTTTGCCGACTCGATTGAAGCAAGGACAGGGTTCGTCCAGAAGAAGTTCTCGTCGCTTTCCGGGGTAAAGAGCCCCAGAATGCGGCCGCCGTGCTCGAGAATCAGGAGGCGGCTTCCATCCGCCATCGTAATGACCCGCGCGACTTTGTTGACGGCGCTGAGTGTCCGTAAAAGCTCATCTGCTTTCAAATATCGGCTCCTTTATGTTAAAAATCCCGGCTAAAGCCCGCGGTCCATCCTCCATCGACTACGATATTGTGACCGGTAATATATGAAGCCGCATCTGAAGACAGAAACACCGCGGCATCGGCTATCTCGGAGGCATCGCCCGGTCTATTCTGCGGAATACAAGCCATCAATTTACCAGCCTGATCTTTGAATGCGCCGTCTTCACCATAGAACAGCTTCTGAGTAGCTTCGGTAAGAGTCGAGCCCGGAGAGACCGCATTCACCCTGATGCCGTGCGACGCGAGCTCGCAAGCCATTGATTCGGTCATCCTGATCACTCCTGCTTTCGCCGCCACAAATGCGATCTGCAGCCGCAGCGCAACCACTCCGGCAACCGACGCAATGTTGATAATGCAGCCCGAACCCTGCCGGATCATCTGCGACGCGGCGGTCTTGCAGCAGTAAAACGTACCGGTAAGATCGACGTTAATAATTTTATTCCAGGTCTCGATCGGATAATCGGCTACATTGACCCTGTCCTCGGAACGGGTAGAATTGATGCCGGCGTTGTTTACCATCACATCCAACCGTCCGAACCGTTCCGTAACCGCATCCACCAGCGAGCGTACCTGCTCCAGGGCACTCACATCACAGGGGATAAACGAAGCACGTTCGCCTATCTCCGCCGCCGTCGCAATCCCCTTCTCCGCAAGGATATCGGAAATAACGACTGTCGCGCCGCTGCCTGCGAGCTTCTCGGCGATTGCCTTCCCTATCCCCTGAGCGGCCCCGGTCACCACGGCGATCTTACCAGTTAAATCCTGCCGCATATCATCCTCACCTGCCCGCCTCATAATTCGCCAGCACATTTTCTACATCCACCACTTCGCCGGGCTGTGAAATAATCGCCATCGGCGTGAGGCAGGCGATATCGCCATCATCCGGGCCCAGAAGTATCTTGTAAAGTATCCCGGAATAGTCGGACTCGACCTCCAGGTTCACCTTGTCCGTCATTATCGTGAGCAGCGGTTCGCCCTGCAGGACCTGATCGCCTTCTTTTTTCATCCACTCCACGATAATGCCTTCTTCCATCGTCTGCCCGCTGCGGGGCATCACGACCACGTAAGCCATTTTAACCTCCCAGACTCATTATGTATGTAAAGCGCCTAATACCAGCGCATCTTCAGGTTTCGGTGATGGGCTGTTGTCGGCAAAATCAGCTGCTTCAGCCACTTCGTTGTCGATCTCCGCATTCATCACCTCGAACCCAGCTTCGTCCAGCACTCCATCGCTAATAAGCACCTGCTTCCAATGCTCTATTGGGTCTCGCAGGCGCGCCTCCGCGACTTCCTCGCGCGTACGATAGTTCCACGATGGATCACCCTCGAAGTGTCCCCGGATCCGATAAGTCTTGCACTCGATCAGGGTCGGTCCCTCGCCTGATCGTGCTCTGTCTACAGCTTCTGAAGCCGCCGCGTAAACATCCTCAACACGGTTACCGTCGATAGTAAGCCCTGGCATGTTGTAGGATATTCCCCGGACTCCGATATCTTTCACCGATGTCGAGCGCCTGACATTCACCGACGTTGCATACTGATTGTTCTCGCAGATAAAAAGCACCGGCAGCTTCCAGAGCGAGGCCATGTTGAGGCTCTCATGGAAGGAGCCGTTATTGGAGGCACCGTCGCCGAAAAAACTCACCGTTACCTGGTCGATTCCCTTGAGTTTCGCCGCAAGCGCCAGTCCAGTCGCAATGGGCATACCCCCACCGACAATACCGATCGTTCCCATCACCCCGATGCCAGGGCTGAACATATGCATCGTACCGCCCTTACCCCCGCAGCAGCCGGTCGCTTTACCGCACACCTCGGACATCATCGACTTCAGGTCCATCCCCTTGGCGATGCAGTGACCGTGACCGCGATGAGAGCTGGTGATATAATCATCTACCCGCAGGTTCGCGCATACGCCGGCAGCTATGGCTTCTTCGCCCTCATACAGGTGGGCGCCGCTGGGAATCTTGCCGTTCTTGAACATCACCGCGAGCTGCAGTTCCGCTTTGCGTATCCTCAGCATTGTCCTCATAAGGCTGATTTTTGTCTCTCTATCCACGGCTCAGCTCCTTTACTGCTCTTTTTGAACCTACGGTCGCCCGTATGGCATCGGCGATTCTTTCAGGATTGGGAAATACATATTCCTCCATAGACGGGCTGAATGGGACGGTTGTATGCATAGCTGTAAGCTGCCGTGGCGGAGCACTCAGGTCATCCATCGCCTGCTCAACAACCATCGCTATGATCTCCGATCCATACCCGCAGAAGCGGAACCCTTCGTCGACCACCAGCAGCCGTCCGGTCTTGCGCACCGAGTGTAGAATTGTATCCGAATCATAAGGCATCAGTGTCCGCGGATCGATCACTTCGACGGATATACCTTCAGCCTCGACAGCCTCGGCGGCTTTGAGCGAATCCACAACCTCGTAGCCCGTAGCCACGAGCGTTAAATCAGTTCCCTCACGCTTTACATCAGCCACACCCAGCGGGATCGCGTATGGCTCCTCCGGAACCTCGCCCTTTACATTCAGGAGCATCTTGTGTTCGAGATAGACCACCGGACCATTATCACGAATCGCGGAAGTGATGAGCCCCTTGGCATCGTATGACGTGCTGGGCACTACCACTTTCAAACCGGGAGTATTGATATACCACGAATACCAGGATCCCGAGTGCTGCGCGCCGTTGGAGCGCAGTCTTCCCGTGGTGGCTCTGAAGACCACCGGCACGCTTACCTGCCCATCGGACATATACGCAAGCTTCGCCGCCTGGTTGCAAATCTGGTCTGTTGCGAGAGTTGTGAAATCGATCCACATCAGGTCGGCTATCGGCCTCATTCCGGCGAGAGCCGCCCCAACGGCAGCGCCGGCAATCGCAAGTTCCGAGATAGGCGTATCCCGGCACCGATCCTCGCCGAAGAGATCGCAAAACCCATCGGTCTGCTTGAAACAGCTTCCGTGGGGCCCGACCCCTTCGCCCATCACGAATACCCTCGAATCCCGCTCCATTTCCTGGCGCATACCTTCTCGCAGCGCCTCTACGAATTTTATCTTTCTCGTCATCCGTAAACCCCCAATGAGTTTCGCACAATGATGTGACGTACTGGCGGTTCGGATCGAGCACGAAGCCTTCTGCCAAATTGTCACTACATTACCTGAAACTCAGTATTGACTTTCAGGCTACGTTGAGACGTTAAGCCTAGAAATTACGTATACATGCATGTTATGAGACATGCATCATTTTCCGATAGACAAAGAGTTCG
>Ga0123519_10016284_pt1 | contig 10347 bp, 2 predicted proteins | sample YelNatPaOPRAMG02_FD_87396 | JGI IMG/M metagenome (GOLD analysis project Ga0123519, IMG submission 87396) | Hot spring microbial communities from Yellowstone National Park - Yellowstone National Park OP-RAMG-02 (version 2) | ecosystem: Environmental > Aquatic > Thermal springs > Hot (42-90C) ...
CTTGGATCTTCTTTGTTGCCTCACGTCGCGATTCGACAAGTATTGGCATCCATTCTCCATCTACCTTGTCGAAATAGATTATCGCACCTTCTGGTCCCCTTACGAAGTAGTGTAGCTTGGGGCGGAAAAGTCGTTCCCCTTCGTATTCCGTCGCAGCCCCAAGTGCGAGCCAGAGAAGGATTTCCGATTTAGCTGCTTCCAATTCCTTTCCCGAGGGCTCCTGTCTTCCGAGCTCTTTCCATGTCTTCTTCGCAAGATCTTCAAGATGAAGTGGATCCTGAAGGATCTTATCGAGCGCCTGAATGATATTGACCTTTCTCAGTGTGTTGTAAATGAGGGCAGGGTCATCCTTTGGTTCCAGTCTGGTATTAAGGATCTTCTCAAGCTCTTTGATCACGATTGATCTATCATCTCTTTCAAGAGCGGCGACCATCGGTTCGAATTTCTCATTCGCGTCATCTATTGGCTGAGGATAATACTCAATCTCGACAGCCCCTCTCTCTTCATACTCCTCCGCGATCAACTGAATCGAATCCGGATCGATCCCGAAAAAGCGCGAGCCGAATTTTCTCGCAGCTTCTTCGCTGTTTCCTTCAGGATCGACGATTGTCGCGCTAGTCCCAATGTGAGCGATTTCTGTAGGTTTCTTTCCTGCGAATTCGCGAAGTCTCCGCACAAGCATGGCAACTTCAGATCCTTTGAGGCCAGTGAAAGTGTGCGCTTCGTCGACAACGATGAATGATAACGAGTTATCCACGAAAATCTCGATGTCCTCCCCTCTCGTGAGGATCAGCTCTAGCTGTTTCATGTTCGTGATGAGAATGTTAGGTGGCGAATCACGCATTTCTTCAACGCTAGCCCTCTCCTCATAGGGTATCACGATACGCGATTCTTTCTCCATTTTTTCCAAAGCCTTAAGATAACTGTTGCGGTCAAGTCCTGGCGGAAGGCGATGAAAAACTCTCTCGGCGTCGTTCTTGGTCTCTGGCGTCGCACCTGTATAAGTTCCAAACGTGATACCGGTACCGACAAGAATTCTTCGCAGCCTTTCGTTCTGGTCATTGGCGAGTGCGTTCATCGGATAAATGAGGACGGCAACAACGCCTTTCAACTTCCCATCGTCCCTTAGCTCAAGACATCGACTGATGATTGGGTAGAGAAATGCCTCTGTCTTTCCGCTTCCCGTGCTCGTCGAAATGATGAGGTTTTTCCCGTTTTTGATCGCCCTCGCCGCCCGCTCCTGATGTTCGAAAAGACTGGTAAACTCAGCGATCGATCGATCGCATAGGTCGTGGTGAAATATCCCTTCGCGACACAACTCTTCAATCGTCTTTCCCTTGCGGAGTGGTCTCGATAATGTCACATACGGGCCTTTTATGAAAATCGAGCGATCTGGTTTCCCGACGAGCTTTTCAGATTGCTCACGGAGTCTCTCGTCTTTCAAAGGAAGGCGTGAGAATCGATATCTTAGGTACTGTCGGTTGACCTTTTCGGCGAACACAATTGGATTCAAAACCTGATCGCTTGTCAAGTTAATCACTCCATGTAGTCTTCAAGGGAGACCAAAGGCTCCTGTTTCAATCCTGCTCTTGATTTTCTTCTTGACTTCCGAGTCCCCTCATTTCTTGCTTTCATTTTCTCCTCGAACTCAGGGTCGTAAATATATCTGTATGGTTTTGTCCCAGCGAGAACCTGTTTCAATCGATCGTATGCTCCTTCCGGTCGAACAAAGGAGAGGACGCATTTCGCATACTCATCACAATCACGCCAAGTGAGAGAAATCTTGTCAGGATCCTTTGCCCAGACCTCGTTCCAGAGGCGATCGTAAACTTCGACAACAGGGCTTGCGAAATTGTTGGTCTTGATATATCTAATGAAATTGGCGAGCCGATCTCGATGCACATGGATGGCGTAACGCGGAACATCTGGCTGATTATTAGCAATTTTCGGCTCCGCTTCATCACTGAAATCCATCCATGGGACACCTTTTTCGGCTGCTAGGCGATCAACCTCTGGCGATAGTCTTTCATTGGGATTCCACTTGCGCCACTCTTTACCTCGTACCGAAACTCGGTGCAAAACCGCGTCCTCTGGAAGAGCCCATGAATTGCAGAATCTCTCGATATTGCCGTTGAACTCATTTATCAAGTCTGAAAACGCGCTGACGACGATAGTTGGATACCTGTATTCTTTTATGAGGTCTTTATCCACCCTGTAGAATCCTCTAGGATCTTTTTCATCGAGCGTCAGAATAGATTTCACCTCGCCAAGGTCGACTCCTATCTTATAAAACGCAACCGCATCGATAATCGCAAAACATCTCATTCTCGAAATTTCAGACCATGACCAGTAGTCTGTCCAGGCTCCATCAAGATCGAATGACGATCTAAGAATAATCCACTCTGGTGAAAATAGAGGTAAAGGTAATGAAACAAGGGCAGAATTTTTTATCAATGGTTGAATTCCAAAAAATTCTTCGCTGATTGGTAATTCAATTGCAATATATTTTTTGAGATGGGTACCTGAAACAACCCTTCTCGCAATATAATCAAATATTAAAGAATTTAGAAATGCGTGAAGAGGGTAAAAAATATGGTCGTTCATTTCTTCGATTGAAAAACCTGGTGCCGTACTACCCTCTCTCGGAAAATCCCAGACCACGCAGCTGATCGTTGTTCTTTCATTTGTGGAATTTGTGATGTCCCGAAAAGTAATCTTGCTCCCGCGGATGCCTTTTTCTTCTTGACAATAAATGTCCCTGCTCATAATGTACCTTGGCATCGGGCATTTAAGGTGCCAATCCATTCTCTCCCACTCATTTACCCTAAGATGTGAGGCGTATATTGAGTCAAATTGGTAGATCATCTTTCCCTCGATGAGCGGCAGTCCAACATCACCATCTTTATTAATCCAGAAGCCAAAGGGATCCCTGACAAATCCTCTTTTCTCCCATTTGTCCCTTGATGGAAATAATCTGGAATCACTGGTCATGTTAAATTCTTGAGAATATCTGATTCTCGGATTTCGATCTTGATCGCCGATCAATCTTGATTTACTGTATATTTTATCAAGAACTCTAATTTGATCGTCATTGTTGATTGCTCTAGGTATTAACGAATGTGGGCTGAATCTCTTGATTAACTCATAATTCATGATGACGCCTTGGTGTTCGACCGCTTCCCATTTTTCAAGATCATGCACGTAGAAAGCTGTTCTCAAATTCTGCGATTTCTGTCCCTCTTGAAGAATGACACATGCGAAAATGTAGCTCCTGTGAACTGGGAAAAGACTGAATTTATTTTCGAAACTGAAAAGCCATTCCCAACCGTAATCTTCGAGAAATGCCTTTCGCAAGTCTTTGGCCCCCTCATCCATATGGATTGCACCGGGAAGCACCATTCCCACCCGCCCCCTTTTACGAATAAGGTACATTGCCTGTTCAATGAAGAGTTTATAGAGATTGACGTCACCAGTTCCCTGCAGGGCAAATGGTCTGAAAGCTTGGAATGATTCGTTACCGCCATACCAGGGCTCTTCATTCCTCAACCTTTCGTTTATGTGGTCTTCCCATTGAGTTTTTTGTCTGTTGCCCTTCGTGGTTGTGAACGGAAGGCAACAGTTCTTTGCCCAGTATGTCATGCTTTTAGTTTCCAAATAAGCTGACTGCCACTCTTTCTTGATTGATTCGTACCTACTAAACAAATCCTCCAGAACTTGGTTTGCGGCTTGTTTGCCGTACGTGGGGAATAGGGGATCGAATCTTGTAAAAAAAGGTACGCTTTCTGGCTTTATCCTGTTCCACGGTGGATTCCCGATGACTGCGTCAAACCCAGGGTTTTCTCTCATGAAAACATCTGGAAACTCGATTTCCCAATGGAAAAACTGCATTTCGTTTGCGACTTTCTCTACAATTGAATCCAAAGATTCTGAATAGTCACTACATCTCTCATAAAACCATGACGGCCTTGGGATTCTCTTTTGATCGAGTTTCTCATCCGGTGGCCAGAACCAGAGAGCACACCATCGATCCATCAGTCTTTTCAACTTCCTATACTCGTCGCTCTGAACGAAATTCTCGTATAGCCTTGGCCTGTCCCTTTCGATCGCCCTATGGATTTTCTCGAATTTTTCCCTAGCTTCACGGGAAAGCGCATATAGATCGACACCTTCAATTGATTTGATCTTAAAGCCCGTTTCACATCTCATCAATTCCTCGTTGCAGATATTCCATGCCTGTTTGATCCAATTATTTGATTCTTTCATCACCTTTTTCAGCGGATCTGTCTCATCCTCACGGATATTCTCGTACCTTTTCCATGCGGCGATAGGATAGTCAAACGCTTCAAAGAGCCAAGCTCCAACGAGGCTATTACCGCACTTGAGTTTGTGATCGAGGAATTCGAAGGGCAGTCGGGGATCCATTGTTTCAAGCCAGAGGCTGAGCTTTGCGAGCTCTACAGCGAGTGGGTTGACATCTACCCCATAAATACATCTTTCAATTACGTGGCGTTTCAATCTCACACGCATGTACTCATCAAATCGCTCGTCGCTTGGCCCCAAAGCAACGATGTCCTCCTCTTCGAGTCCTGTTGCTTGTTTGCCATCTGGGAATAGCAGTTTTTCGCCAGAGGTGAGCCTTTCGATTAATCCGTGATATTTCCATGAACGAAACAATTCATCAGTGAGGAAATTTGCCGCAGCGACGAGAAAAGAACCACTGCCCATGGCAGGATCAACGATTTTGAGTTTCAGGATTTCCTCAGGCGTCTTTAATTCATTCGTATCAGATTTCAAGACGAGAGGCCTCAGCGTTCTCTCGACGAGTGGTATTACTAATCCGGGGCGAGTATAATACGTGCCGCTGCCTTTTCTGACGCCTTTCCAGCTTATTAAAAAGATTTTGTCCGGTGGGTGTATTCCGTTATTCTTTATCAGCGAAGAGACGATCTTCTGTTCTTCTTCGGGAGAGGGGTTTTTCTTTCGCAACATCCCCGAAGCCATGGCAGCCTTTACAGCCCAAGCTTTTACCCTTTGATCGATTTCGGGATTTCCAGACATCACAATACTCGTTGCGCTGCTCTCCTCATATGATTCGATGGCTTGCTCAGAATCTCGCATTTCCTCGAGCTCTTCTTCGAACTCTTCGGTCTCTTCTTCAGCCTCGCCTCTCCCTGAGTCCTCTCTGATCTTCTTTATAAAATCCCTAAGCTTCTCCTTGTCTTCAGCGAGGTCTTCCAATCGTCTTAATGGGAACGAGTGAGAACCCTTGCCTCTCAACTCAACGTATGCGATGTCTTCTTGGTGTACAAGTTTAGGAAAGTAATCAAGAAATCCTTCGTACATAATCCCGATATACTCAGTTCTTAGCTGAGCAAAGTCGAGGGCCTCTCCACCTGCTTCCATCTCGCCATTCTTTCTGAGTCCACCTCTCCTGATGTAGGAAAGGAGTTGTAGCGTATCGAAATCCGTTAACGCCAACGGATCCTCAAACAGTGTCATTGCGCGTAGGACGGGGTCCTCAGATTTTTCTGATGAATGAGCGAACAGCTCACCACCATACTGTGGCAGTCTGAGATTTGGATGGTTGCACCCACCATAGATCAGTCTGAAAAGCGAAATAACTCTAGGCCAAGCCCATGCCTCTTTGCGGAGATATTCTTCACCAAAATTGTTCTTGTTCCTTTCAAGAGTGTCGTATAAATTCTGGATGCTGTAGCCTGTTACGTAAGTTTGAGCATCCATGGGAAGAAGACTTCTACTCTCAGCGTATGAAATAAAGACAAGGCGCATGACAGTTCTTATCGCTGCCTGATAGATTGCCTGCAAGGTAGCCTCTTCAGATAGTCTTGAACCGTCAGGTGCTTCTGCCACGATATCCAACGGTTTTTTCGCTCCCGCACGAGCGGCAGAGCGCTGTGTTGCCGGGTTGACAACTCTGTTGATCATCATCTCTACTGCGCATCTAAGTCTCTCCCCCAGCTGTGCCGAAATATCTCCCTGTCTTTTCCTGCTCTCTCGAATCAAACTCTCGATTGGTGGCTCTCCAGCCTTTCCAATTCCCAGCATCTCCTTGTTAAGCAGGAGCACGAAGCCGCCTAATTTATCAAAGTGCGCCGATTCCTCGAACCAGCGAGAAGCATCCCATTCTACCCAGCAATCTCCCTCAATATCGACATAATATAATCTCAATCTAAATCCATCTGTGACCAGTCCAAGATGAATCTTTCCGCTCTGGAAGCTCCGCAAAAAGCGATGTGCTTCTGCACAAGCCCGTGCCCACGGCAATTTCGATTTACCTTCTTTATTGACTAACCAGATGCAAAGTCTTGGCGTTAAGGCCGATTCGTAAGGAGAAAGGAGCAAGGCGCTAGGGGGCGTCAATCCTCTGACTGTCTCAGCTCCTCCCAAGTGCTTTAACGCCTCCTCTCCAAATTGAAGTAGGGGACGATTCTCGACACCCATGAGTAAATTTGCAATCGCCCAAAGCCAATCCTCAATTTTTAAGACGCCAGCTTCGAATTCTCGATAAATTGCCCTAAGACTCTCAATCTGCTCCTCTTCAATTTCTCTTACACCCTTAGGAAACTTTTCGGTCAATACGACTTTCGAAACAAGAATGCCATAGGAACGTAAAGCATCGAGCCACTCATGCACCAAACCAATCACTCCCCGGTGAACACTATGCCAGCGACTATTACATCAACACGGTCTAGCGTGTAACGCGCTGGGAAGATCTCTTTGATATACCGATCGGCCTCGGCTTCGATGTGTTCTTTCAGCTCAGATAACTCCCTTTCGGAGACCCGCTCTTTCAGGTCCTTCAACTCGAGATTCTTTTGTTCCAATCTTAACCTGATGTCCGCTTCGACGATTGGATCGAGTCTCCGCTGTTTTTTCTCCTCTTCAAGTTTAGCTATTTCCCTCTTGAGCATCTCAATTTTTTCTCTCTTTGCCTCTATCACCGATTCTTCAAGCATCTTCAAACTTCTTTCTTTCCACGTCTGGTAAAGAGAAATATCTTCCTTCATTCGTTCTTGTAACATTCCTTTAATGTATTCTTCGAACTGCTGCTTCTTGCTCTCGATTTGATTTGTTAGTTGAATCATGAGTTCACTGTGCCAGTCGGGGGGCAGACCAGCGCAGCTGTGTTCGAAATGCACGAAATTCTTGATCGTTTGAGGCGACGGAACACCACGTTTGAAAAGAACATGTTCGATCTCCTCATGTACAACCTCCCCCCTTTTGTTCCGCGCAATTTTCAGAATGGAAACGACCGCACGATCGCATCTTTCAGGTTCCCTGTCCATCGTCCATTTCGTGATTGGGTAAGATCCCTTATCTCGATAATGCCAAACGTATCGGCGAAGTCTATCGACCGCATATCTCATTACTGGGTGACCGAGACTCAAGAACGCAATGTCATTCCGCTCAGTCCACTTCGTCATTTGATTCTCATTCCTGACAAAAAGTGACCTGTGGAAAGTGATTTTTTTCAGTGCGCCGGTCAACGGGTTTTTCAATGAGTCAGTCACAAATTGCCAGTTAGAAGGCAATTTGGCGATGTACACATCGGTTTCGTTTGTTTCTTCAAGAGAGCCGCCGTCGAGCCTAAGCGCCGTCTCTAGTAACTCGCGAATATAGTCCTCACAGATTTCGAGATTATCCCTTGTGTGCTTCTCTATGACCTCTATTTTGTTGTAATCTGGTATCTCCGTCGCCAAACTCCCTCTCCTTTTTTGGATCAGTGAATTGATTTCATCATAGGTGTCCGTAATTTTTTGCTGAGAATACTCGGAGAGGAAAAATGACTCGATGCTTTCCTCGAGCACTGGGGATAGACCGCCAAGATCGGTTCTGGCCTCCTCTACCTTTCGAGCAATATAGGAAAGAAAATCGTATTCTTCGATGGTCTCGATCACATGGTGCCAGCTCTTGACTTTCCGCGTTTGACCGTGACGATCGACTCTTCCTACCCGCTGGTCAATTTTCAGAGGATTCCAGGGAAGGTCATGATGGATAACATATCTACAGGTCTGCTGAAGATTCAATCCTTCTCTCGCAGCGTCCGTGGCCAAAAGGATCCTAACTTTCGCATGGGGGTTGTTAAACTCTTGCTTGATCGATTCGACATCCTTATGATCAGTTGCCCCGTTAACGGTCAAAATAGAATCATTTGAAACTCCACTATCGATCAATCTCTTCAACAGATAATCTTGCGTATCACAGTATTCTGTGAATACAATCACTCTCTCATTCAATTGGAAGCGCGTCCCGTCGAAACCAAGGTATTCTCTCAACCATGATATGAGCTTCTCGAATTTGCAGTCTGGAAAATCAAATTTGTAATCCATATTTGGACTGATGACAATCTCTTTCGGCAATTTCATTTCATAACTCAGAATTCGCGTGATTTTTTCAGCAACTGGAGAGAGAGTTTCCCAGAAGTGTGAGAGCAATTCTCCAGACATAGTCGATGCATCCCTTTCTATGTCTTCCCTCACACGATCATCGCCCATGTCTGCTTCAGCGTCATATTGAAGTTTCCGTAGTACCGTTATGATGCGCTCTTTTCCAGAAAGATCTCGCTGTCCAGCGTCGATCTTGATTCCATGGATTCTCGAGAGGTGTGCATACCATGTTCTCGCGAAAGCGTACGGACTGCTCAACAGTCTCTTCTTGAAGATGGCCCGTACGAAATTCAAAGCTTGTCTTTCTCGCTCGTCCTCGTATTTGAGGTTTCTAATTTCCCGATCGTATTCACGAAGCGCAATGAACAGTCTCTGCTCAACTTCAGAAGGTTGCGATTTCAAAGCCGACGGTGGATCCCTGATCTCAAATTTCTTTGGCGGATCGTCTCTATTGACGTCTTCCTTCAACCTTCTGATAAAAACAGTCCTTATGTGGGCATCATCGTCGGCCGAGGGGTCGATGTTCTTTTGGAATCTAACGGGGTCGAGAAGATTCAAGAGCCCCATATAGCTGTAGTGGAATCCGTTGTGAGGCGTTGCAGAAAGAAAAATCCTGTGCTCAAAATAGTTGATGACCTTTTCAAGCATTCTTATTCTCTCGGTCGACCGGTTGCCAGGTAAGGGAGCAAAATTGTGGACTTCGTCCACGATCAGAAGATCCCAAGGCAGCTTACCAGAACCGCGAGAAACTATCCGATTGGCTGCTGATTCAAATTCCTCAAGAACCTCCTGGCGTTTAAGAAAATCCATGCTCACGATTAATTTCTGGTGTACAGTCCATGGGTTTGCGTTCGGATCGAGTTGTCTTATTCGGGAAATCTCATCACGGTCCATAATGACGAAAGACTGGTGAAATTTCTCCCTCATCTCGTCTTGCCATTGCCTTTGCAAACTAGCTGGACAAATAATGAGTATCCGTCGAATGCTTCGCTGGGCTATGAGCTCCTGCATGACCAAACCGGCTTCGATCGTTTTTCCAAGCCCTACGTCGTCGGCAATGAAAAGCCGCACAGAGGGCATCAACATCGCTTTATAGGCTGGCCAAAGCTGATATCTGTGGATCAAAACGGAACTCCAAATGGGGCCTGTTAGAAAAATAAAATTCTCTTTAGGAAATGCCAATTTTGAGGACCATATCAGCGAATTGAGATAGGCGCGGTAGATCTTACCATCTGTTGGCGGCGTTGATGAGATATCTGGAATCAGCCGTGCATCGACCAGATTCCTATCTTGTTCAACTTCCCAGATGATAGTTTCTTCGTTTGGCTGGTAATCATCGATATATCTGATTCTCGCCAGTGTAGGGCTAGATCCGCTCTCGCTAGGCACCACCGATTCGATAAGAGCTTGTCGGCCGCGAACATAAACAACATTTCCTGGCTCTATCGGTGACCTCGCTATCAGAATCGTTCTTCCCTCGTTGTGTATATTTTCCATCTCAGTACCCCTCATTCAAGCGAGGAGATGACGATCTGTCAACTTCCCCCTCAAGTGTAATATCAATCCCTTTTATTAAATACATTCTTTCGGCTATATAAATTTCTTTTGAGCTCAACAATTCTTATACTTTGCGATCCATCTGATTCATTAACAAAATCTTTTGGTTAAGACTAGGTCAAAGATCGTAAAGTCACTGATATGGGTGAGTTTGCATTTATGCAAGCTCCAAGAGATTGGGAGTATTAATACACGAGATACACTCCTATTATTAACAACAGAATTATGTTGTCATTGCGCAAAAAAATTTTAGAGAAATTCATATATAAAAGTGGGCTCACCCGGATTCGAACCGGGGAACTTCGCCGTTCTGACCTCCAAAAGAGGATGTCAAGGCGACGTCATAACCACTAGACCATGAGCCCATTTTGGCCTTCGAAAA
>Ga0123519_10016285_pt1 | contig 10346 bp, 9 predicted proteins | sample YelNatPaOPRAMG02_FD_87396 | JGI IMG/M metagenome (GOLD analysis project Ga0123519, IMG submission 87396) | Hot spring microbial communities from Yellowstone National Park - Yellowstone National Park OP-RAMG-02 (version 2) | ecosystem: Environmental > Aquatic > Thermal springs > Hot (42-90C) ...
AAACGGGCTGGATGGGTGCATGGGTCGGATGGACTTGATCGACGGGAGGTGCCGGATGCGGTTGGCGTTGATGTGGTTTGTCGGCCGAGCGCGCCGAGGAAGCGGGCCGAGCAGCGGACTCCATGCGGTGTTGTGTCTGGTTCTTTCGTGGGCGGCGGTGGCGACGGCCGGCGAGGCGGCTTCGCGGCCGGTCGATCCGCGGTGGCGGAACCTGCCGCACACGGACACCGTCTTCGTGCCGAGGCACTTTGCGACGCTCGATGAGTGGCAGGCGTGGCGGGATCATCTTCGCCGGCAGATCCTCTGGGCGGCCGGACTGATGCCGATGCCGGAGAAGACGCCGCTCAATGCGCAGGTCTTCGGGCGGATCGAACGCGACGGGTACAGCGTCGAGAAGGCCTACTTCGAGAGCTACCCCGGGTTCCTCGTGACGGGGAACCTGTACCGGCCGCTGACGCCGGGTAGGCATCCGGGCGTGGCGTGCCCGCACGGCCACTGGAAGAACGGGCGTATGCAGGACGACGACGTCGGGTCGGTCCCGGCGCGCTGCATTACGCTGGCGCGGCTGGGGTGCGTGGTCTTCACGTACGACATGGTCGGCTACAACGACAGCGGCAAGCAGATCGCCAACCACCGCTTCACGAGCGAGCGCGGTGAACTCTGGGGCTTGGGCGGGCCGTTGGGCTTGCAGTTGTGGAACAGCATCCGCGTCATCGACTTTCTGCAATCGCTGCCTGACGTGGACCCGGAACGGATCGGCTGCACGGGGGCATCGGGCGGGGGGACGCAGACGTTTCTCCTCTGCGCCGTGGACGAGCGGGTGAAGGCGGCCGCGCCGGTGAACATGATCTCGAGCACGATGCAGGGGGGCTGCGTCTGCGAGAACGCCCCGTGCCTGCGGATCGACACGAACAACATGGAGATCGGTGCGATGATGGCCCCGCGCCCGCTGCTCATGGTCAGCGCGACCGGCGACTGGACGAAGAACACGCCGCAGGTGGAGTACCCCGCGATTCGCGAGATCTACAGCCTCTACGGCGCCGAGGACAAGGTCGGCATGATCCAGATCGACGCCGGCCACAACTACAACAAGGCGAGCCGCGAGGCGGTATATCGCTGGTTCGGGAAGTGGCTGCTCGGGCGCAACGATATGGAGACGTTCACCGAGCCGCCGTATCAGAAGGAGAGGGACGCCGACCTGCTCGTCTTCGCCGATCGGCCGTTGCCGTACAACGCCGTGCCGAACCTCGAGACGCTGATCGAGTGGCGGATCGGGGCAGCGAAGCGGCAGTTGGAGGAGTTACGGCCGGTGAATGCGGCGAAGTTGAAAGAATGCCGGGAGGTGCTGGGCGAGGCGCTTGCCCTGGCAGTGGGCGCGGCCGGGCCGGGCCTGCGGGCCGATGTCGGCGTGGAGCCGGGGGACGAGCGGCCGGACGACACGGATCGTGTCCGTCGCGGCTGGTTTGTGGATTCGTCGCGTGGTACGCGGGTGCCGTTTATCCGATTCCTGCCGGAAAAGCTCGATGGGCGGGCGGCCGCGGGACACGTTTTGCTCATCGACGGCAGGGGCAAGGCGGCCTGTCTGTCGTCGGATCAGCATGGGCCGGGAGAGTTGGCAGGAAAACTTCTGGCGTCCGGCTGTCGCGTTACTGCGATCGACGTGTTCGGCCTTGGTGAGGCGACGGGCGAGCAGGATCCAAAGGCGCCGCGAGGCAGCACCAAGTTCTTCACGACGTTCAACCGCACGGACGTGGCGGAGCGTGTGTACGACATTGTCACGGCGGCAAGAGGCTGCCTCACGGAGGGCCGGGCGGAGAAAACCGGCGGCGAGCTGGGCATCGTCGGTCTCGGGGAGGCCGGCCCCTGGTGTGTGCTGGCCTGTGCCCTGCTGGCCACATCGTCGGACGGGCGAGCGATCCGTGCCGTGATCGACGCGAACGGGTTTGATACGGGGCGGGAGGAATCCTATCGCAAGGATTCCTACGTGCCCGGCATTCTGCGGGCGGGGGGGCTGCCGGTAGCGGCGGCCCTGATTCCGCCGGCGCGGCTGTTCCTGCACAACACGGGCGATCGCTTCGATACGTCGTGGCTGAAGGACGTTCAAAGCACGTTGCGGGGGTCGCGTGTGGTGATTCAGAAGGACAAGGCGACGGACGGCGCGATGGTGAAGTGGCTCACGGAGCCTTGATGCGTGTGGCTCGGCCGGCGGATGGCGGAGCCGAGAGATTATGACGACCGAACCGGATCAGGCAGCTTTCGCGTCATGGGGGACGGCGGTTTTGACCCCGTGGACGTGCATGTTCCGGCCGGCGAAGGCCGCGCTCCGTTTGGTCAACGCTTCTGCACCGACGTTCTGGCTTGCCCTGGCCGTGCCCGCGTTGTTGCTTGCGGTGACGGCCGTCGGGCTGCTCCTGTGGAACGACACAATGAGCGCACGGTTCGTCTGGGCGCCGCCGTCCGCGTCTGCGCCGGCGGCGACGGTGTCGCCGGCGACCCGCCCGCACTGGGTGCTCCAGACGCGGACACTTGGCGAGGTCTGGGCCGACTGGCATCGTCAGGGGCCGATCGGACCGGCTGAGCTTCTCGTCGTCGGCATCCCGCTGCTGCTCGTGGCGTGCATCGCATTCGGTGCGTGGTTGCATCTGGTGACGATCCACGAGGGCGGGTCGGTCTGGGAATCGTACAAGCGGGCCTTTCGCGCCGTTGCGGCATGTACCGGCCTGCTGTGCGTGCTGGCGGCGACGCTGTTGGCGCCCGCGGAGGTTACGGTGCTGTGGGTGGGGGTGCTCGGTTTGTTTGTGCTCTCGCTCCGACGATACTACGCGGCGATCCGGGCGGTCCGGTGGGCGAACTTCTGAGCGGCATGGGCGGGGTCTGGCAAGACGGAGATCTGCATGTGCGATGGTCGTGACGAGATGCGTCGAGCCGGGAAGTCGGGCCGTGCGCGTGGGGGGAACAGCCGCGCGGGCGCCGGGCGGCTCGCGGCGTGCGCGGCTTGTGCGTGTCTGGGATGGTGCGCGGCCGGGCCGGCCACGGCGCAGAGCCACCCGGCGACGCAGCCGGCGGTTGATCGTGAGAGGACATTTCGCGCGGCACGGCATGCGGAGGCGTTTCTGCGGTCGCTGGCGCCGAAGATCGATCCGGTTCGGCTCCGGGCCGAGCATCGGATGAAGGGAAAGAAGTTCTATGTCGAGTACCTGTCGGCATGGCGGGAGATCTGCCTTGTCGGCGGCGAGAGCGAGCGGCGTGTCATTCGAGCGTTTCTCGCTCCGATTGTGGCACGGACCGACACCGACGCGTATCACAATCTGGCCGATTCATCCGATGAGGAGTTCAAGCAGGATGTCATCTCGTACCTGAACGCGTGCGTACTGCACGGCGAGTTCGGGTTCGACACGACGCGCTACCGGCGGGAGATCGCTCGCATCGTTCCCCGAATCCTCGCGCCGGCGCACCTGGATCGCCGCGGAATCGACAACACGATGGCCATCGTGTACCGCCTGCGGCAGCTCGGCTACGAGGGCGGGCCGGGCTACTGCGAACTGTTTCGTCGGCCGGGCTGCGTGGTGAGGATGCATCCGGATCTGACTCAACTGGACCTTGACAACCCGCTGGCGAAGCAGCCGGTTTACGACATGACGCACGAAATCTTCTACCTCACCGAGTTCGGCCGGACGCCCCTGCAGTGTGCCTCGGAGAAGGATCTCCGCTACGTCCGCCGGATGCATGCGTCCCTGCTTCCCATTTTCATCCGCAAGAGGGACATCGACGCGATGGCGGAACTGGTCATGGATCTGAACTATCTGAAGATGGCGGACCTGCCGGAATATGCGACGGCCTGCGAGTTTCTCGTGACGCACCAGAACGAAGACGGCTCGTGGGGCGACCGGGAGCACATCGGCAACATGGCAAAGGCGATCCTGCAGGTGAATCCGAACTATCTGTTGGATGTCGGCCAGTACCTGCACACGACGGGCGTGACGCTCAGCGCCTTGTGTTATCCGCTGTACGCTTCAGCCGCGGGGCCGGCCACTCGGCCGTCGGCGGTGCGATAGCCGCCGCGACGGAAGGGCTACCCCAGGATCCTCTCGGCGCGTTTGAAGATGTCGTCGATCTCGGCGGGGCTTTCGAAGCCGATGTTGAACGCATCGACGCACGGCTGGCTGAGGACGAACCGTAGCGACTCGTCGATGGCCTCGCTCTTGAACGTGCCTTCGCCGAGGATCTTCATGCCGATCACGCCGGCGCCCCGGGCGTGCATCCGCTCGACGACCGGCACAACCTCTTCCGGCTTGCCGTCCATCTTCACGCCGCGCGGATTGATGCGGGCGAGGTCAACCTGCACCCATTCCGTTTCCGCCGCGAGGGTGAGCGCCGGCAGCGTGTGACATGACACGCCGTGTGCCCGGATGACACCCTTTTCTCTGGCCTCGCTGAGTGCGTCCATCGCACCCACCCGGCGGTCGCTCCAGTTGGGTTCGGTCATGCAGTGCAGCAGGACGATGTCGATGTAGTCCGTGCCCAGTTCCTTCCGGAAGCGGTCCAGGTCCTTTCGGACGTCGTCCGCGAGGCGGCTGACGGTCTTGGTCAGGATCGTGATCTTGTCGCGGGGGATGTATTTCAACGCGTTGCGCACATATTCGTGAGATCCGTACTGGTCCGCGCAGTCGAGATAGCGGATACCCCGGTCGTACGCGTGGCGGAACAGTGCCGTCAGTCCCTCCATGCCCAGCCGTGTCTGGTTCGACTGGTGATTCCAGCCCTTCATGCCCGTTCCCATCCCCAGCCGCGAGACGCGAACGCCGCTTCGGCCGAGCGGCACGAGGTCGGTGAGGGAGCGCCTGGCCGGGGCGCTCGCCGGGGCACTGGCCGGAGCGGCCGAACCGGACGTCGGGGGCGGGGTATTCGGCGAGCATCCCGCCAGGGTGGGCAGTTTGCCGGCAACCCCGGCAGCGATTACGTTCCCGATAAAGCGGCGGCGACCGATTCGTTCCGACATGTCCGTAGGCCCTCGCGATCCCGGCGACGTTCAAGCCGTTCCCCGCTGATTATTGGCGCGACGCGGCGTGAACACAAGCGCGCCGGTGCCGACTTGACACCCCGGCGGCGTTTCGTACGATCACGGCCCAAGGAGTCACCGCGAATGGAGTCGCTCCGTCGTCTGTTCCCCCTGATCGGCGTTCCGCTTGTGCTCGCGGCGGCCGGTTGCACCGAGTCCGTGCGGCGCCCGGCGGAGAGACCGCTCGTCTACTGGTCGGCGGAGGATTTCGCTGCCCAGTTGGGAATGCGTCTGACGCAGCAGTCGTCGGCAGGCGCGACCATGACCGACGGGCGCAACACGCTGACGATCCAGACCGGCCGGACCGGCCTGATGTTCCTCAACGGCCAGCGCCTCGGACCGCCCAACAATGCGGTATACCAGAACGGCAAGGTGTACGTCCTGGCGGCGCGTGCATCGCTCGTGCGATGGGAGCTCGAGCACATGGTTCCGAGTGCGCCGCCGCCGGTCGTGCCGCCGCCGATGGCGGCACGTTTTCGGGCGACGATCGTCGTGGACGCCGGGCACGGCGGGAAGGATCCCGGCACGAACGGGCGGGGGCGGTCCTATGCGCCCGAGAAGGACATCGTCCTGGCGATCGCCCGGGATCTCGCTCAACAACTGCGGGAACGGGGCGGAAGCGTGATCATGACGCGCTGGGGGGATTCGTTCCTGGAACTGGACGATCGCTGCCGAGTGGCGGAGAAGGCCCATGCGGACCTCTTCGTTTCCATTCACGCCGACAGCGCAAGGCGTGCAGACGCCTCGGGGACGACGTTATACATCGGGCGGAGTGCTTCCAACGAGAGTGTCCGGGCGGCCCGGGCGATCGAGGCCGCGCTGCTCCGCTCGGGCGTCGAGTGCAACGGGATACAGACCGCCGGCTATCGCGTGCTGGTGGGGCATTCGCGTCCGGCCGTGCTGATCGAGTGCGGCTTCCTGACGAACGCGGCCGACTGCCGACGGTTGAATTCGCCCGCGTATCGGGCGGCCCTGGCACAGGCGATCGCCGACGGCATCGCCGCGTATTTCAGCCGGTAGGCAGGGCCGGCGAACCACTCCCGCCGGGCGCGCCGCAAGAGCGGAATCCCGGGCTTACCCGATCAGCGACTTGCCGATCATGTCGCCCGGCGGCGTGACACCGAGCATTCTGAGGATCGTCGGGGCAATATCATAGATCGACGCACCGTCCGTGCGGCCCTTGGCCGGCAGGGAGGGGTGGGTCAGCGTGTACATGCCCATCTGAGCGTGGTTGGCGTCGTCGGGACCGGTGTCGTTCTCGAACGTGTAGATGTCCGGGTTGCCCACCGTGCCGACGCTCCGCCAGCGCAAATCGCCGAAGATGACGACCATGTCGGGGGCGACACCGTTCACCTTCCTGTAGATCGCCTGCGGCTTGTAGACCCGCGTGCCGAGCGGCTTGCCTTCGTGGTCATTCATCGCTTCGAGTTTGCGGATCAGCTCGTCGCGAAGGGCCTCGTACTGCGCCTGCGGCACGATGCCCTGCGGCTCGCGGCCCTGCACGTTGATAAAGCAGCGGCCGTAGTATCCGCCTTCGCCCCAGACCCGCGTCCTGCTCCAATCGACCATGCCGAAATCGAACTTCGTCGGCTTGCTCACGGGTTGCTTGAGGGCCATGTAGCCCTCGCGGATGAGCCAGTCGTTGAAGCACACCCCGCCGACCATGCACTTGGCCCCGTGGTCGCTGACGAGCATGACCGCCGTCTTCTCGCGGTCGCAGACGCTCAGCAACTCGCCGATGAGCCCGTCGAGGTGGATGTGGTAGTCGCGGATCGCGTTCTCGAACCGGTTGCCGGGCTCGTAGCGGTGGTGCGCCTTGTCCATGAACTGCCAGAAGCCGTGGTAGATGCGGTCGACACCCATCTCAACGACCCAGCAGAAGTCCCACGGCCGCGTCTGCATCAGGTGCCGGGTCAGCTTGAACCGCTTATCGGTCATCTCGTAGATCTGATCGAGGAGCCACTGCTTGTTCTCGGTGCGGAAGCCCTTCACATCGAGGATGTACTCGCCGACGACCTTGGCGATCTCGGCCTTGAGTGATTGCGGCCAGGTGTAGTCGTTGTCGATGCCGGGCGTCATGAAGCAGGTGACCATGGTGCCTTTGATCGGCCGGGTGATCGGGAACGTACCCGGCACGCCGATGACGATGGAGGTCTTGTTCCGCGTGCCGAGGATGTCCCACACGCGGGGCTCCTTCACATCGAGGCCGGTGGAGATCGTCAGCTTGTCGTAGGAGTAGTCCGCGCGGTTTCGGAAGCCGTAGATGCCGAGCTGGCCGGGATCTTTGCTGGAGGCCATGCACGACCACGCCGGCACGGTAATCGGCGGCATCGTGCTTTCCAGCGTGCCGTAGGTGCCCGTGCGGCAGAGCTCACGGATATTCGGCATGTGTTCGAGCCAGTCGCCGAAGACGAGCGACGGCTCTCCGCAGTCGAGCCCGATGACAAGGACCTTTTCGATTCGCGCCGCCATGGTGCCACCTCCGGGAAGCGGGCATTCTGAACACTTCGGCGGCCTGACGCAACCCCGGCGGCGCGGGCGTGCGGCCGTCCGCGGCACGATGGCGGCCCGGTCGCCGGCGATGGCGATGCCGGGGTCCATGCCGGCGAGGCATGCCGGATCCTCGCCGGCTCTTGCCACGATGGACGTACGGATAAACGGGAGAACGTGGACGAGCGGCGCTCCGCTACGCGAGTCTCACGCGGTTCGCAGGGCACGGCGACATTCGACACAAACCCACTGCCCGGACTCGATCCGCTCGACTCCGGCCAGCTTGCCGCAGCCCTCGCACGGGGCGACCCGCCGGGCGGCGATCGCGGACATCTCCTGTTCGTGCAGCGAAAGGATTTCCGCGAGCAGTTGCACCTGCCGGTCGCTGTTCATGGCCTGATTGCGGAGCATGGAGAGAAGCTGCGCGACGAACCCGAAGATCAGGCCGAACGTCACGCCGCCCGTGCCGATCACGACGGCGGCGCTCGTCAATTCCGCCGGCGTGAACCGCGCGACGGGCTCGGCGAGGGGCATTCCCTTCGTGCCCAGCCGTGCGATCTGGTCTGCCTGGAACCAGAGCCACACGCCGATCGACAACCCCCCGACCATCGCCACCACCGCCGCCAGATAAAACACGCCGATGGCCAGGCTCACCAGCGAATACCCGCGCATGCCAACAGCATAGCAAGCGAGCCGGCCGAAACAAGGCGGACGTTTCGGCGCCGCCGTTCAGAACCGATAGATTACGTCGAAGGCGGCGGTCATCTGCCAGTCGTTGCCGTTGAACGGGGCGTTGTTGTCGGACCAGTCGGCGCGGAGTTCCGGGCGAATCTGGAGGCCGTTGAGCAGGCGGTTCTTGGGGAACGGCGTGAGGGACACGCCGGCGGTAACCTCGAAGAAGTTACCGACGTAGCCCGTCCGGTAGCCCCGGGCGTCGCGGAACCATTCGGCGCGACCGGTGGCGCTGACGGAGTCGTTGAAGACGTAGTTGAGGTAGTACGCCACCCCGTACCAGAAGGCGTCGCCCGGCTCGACGACGTTCTCGCTGTTGATCGTGTTCGGGGCGCCGACCTGATAGCCGTAGTCGGCGTTGACGAGCTGCGTGAGCTTCTGCGTCCAGCGGTGCGTCCAGACCGTATCGAGAAGGAACCGGTTACCGTTCCAGCCGGCGCCGGACAATTCGGGGCCGGCGATGACGTTGAGGCAAAGCTGGTCCCTGGGAAGCGAGCCCGTCAACTCTTTCGTGGAGAGCACGAAGCCGCCCATGAAGGAGGCGCCCTCGTTGTTGTCCTTGAAATCGTCCCAGCCGCGGACGACCGCGAAGTAGACGCTGTTGTTCGGGTCGAAGTAATACGTCGCCTTTGCGCCGGTGTGCAGAAACGGCTCGGCGAGCCCGAACAGCATGCTGCGGGAGTAGAGGTAGTTGTCGGGGCCGGAGATGACCTCCGCGCCGACGCTGGTGACCCATTGGCCGAACATCAGGTCGAGGCCCTGGCCGTCGTTGCCGGTCTTGATCCACAGGTTGCCGTAGAACTGCTTGAATGTGATCTGCGCGTCCTGAGTCTGCTTGTCGAACAGGCCCAGCGGACGGAAGACGGCGGCATCGGAGCCGTAGACGAGGTCGAAGCGGCCGCCCCAGTCGACGGGCTTGCTCGTATCGACCGCGCGGTCGAGCGTGAGCTGCAGTTGGTTGAGGCGGAGGTTGTCCGGTTTCTTTGCGTCGAACACGCGGAGCGGCAGGCCGGAACGGCGGGTGGACTGCGCACCGTGGAGCAGGCCCGTGAAGCCGCTCTCCACGAAGCCGTAAGCGCGGATGTTGAGCGGGTTGATCTTCTCGAGACCGAGGGCGTTCAGGGCGTCCATGAGGAGGCCCGGCGGCCAGGTGGACTCCGGTACCCCCGGCTTGTGCATCTCGGGGGTGGCCTCCTGCGTGGTCGGGGCCGCGTCGTTCGCCGGTTCGCCGGCGACCACGGGAGCGTCGGCCTGCTGCGCAGGGCTGAGCTTGAACGACTCGTTACCGGCCCGGTCGCCGGCCCGAGCTCGCGTGAAAGCGGGCAGCGAAAGAGACACCGCGCAGATTATGAGCCATGCGTTTCGTGAGCTTGCGGGCATCGTAGACCTCCGCCGGGAGCGGATGTGCTCGGCAACCCGCGCGTAAGCCGGGCTACCGCGCCGTCATCCGTCGCACGTGGGTTGCAATGCGTGGTACGTGTGGGAGATTCGCAGCATATGCAATCGTTCATCGTTGTGCGGATGTGCCTCATCTTGCCTCAGATCTGGATCGCTCCGCCCGTAAAGCCGCCGAGGACTGCGTTGATGACGGCGAAGATGCTGCGGTTCACGATCTCGCCGGCCTTCTCCGACCAGAAGTTCGGCGGCAACTCATTGCACCCGGCTATCGCCGCAAGGGCGAGCAGGGCGACTCCTCGTCGGGCGGTTCTCGACCACGCTTTGCTCATCTGAACGCTCCTTCGACGCCGTGCTGTGCGATCGTTCGCGCAGTAGACCTTGGTTGAAGCACGGATCCGCCATGCCGCGATGTCGATCGCGACAACGGCGGGCTATGCTCATGCCCGTTTGCACTCGCAAATCCTGTGCCAACAACACACAGCATCACATGGGTTCCGCATGGAATCCTAACATCCGTCCCGGGCGCGGATTACATTCAGACATGCGGTGCGGTGGTATCATCTGCCTTCCCTTCCGGGCGGTGTGATTGGCCCTGTGTCCATACCTCTCGGTAGCTCTGGTTAGCATGCGGGCGGCTTGCCTGTCGGCCAGGCCCATCCAACTCGGG
>Ga0123519_10016286_pt1 | contig 10346 bp, 10 predicted proteins | sample YelNatPaOPRAMG02_FD_87396 | JGI IMG/M metagenome (GOLD analysis project Ga0123519, IMG submission 87396) | Hot spring microbial communities from Yellowstone National Park - Yellowstone National Park OP-RAMG-02 (version 2) | ecosystem: Environmental > Aquatic > Thermal springs > Hot (42-90C) ...
GAAAAGATCTTAACAACGGAACAAATATTTCTTCTCATTGAAGGATGTTTTGTTCCGTTTTTTCTTTCTCACTGCGAGGCCCGGGGTGAAAATCTTTTTGTGCTTCATTTCGATACTATTTCATCCCGTAACGAAGCCGAAGAATTAACCGGCTGCGATGTGTATATCTATCCGGAAAAGAAAAAGAAAAAAAAGAAACCTGCCTCTTTATCAGGATATGCCATCGTGGATGTCAACACAGGGCCGGTAGGTACGCTTACCGGTATCCTTGAATATCCCGGACAACATCTTTTTAAAGTAAAAGGAGCCTCAAAGGAATTTCTTATTCCTGTTCATGAGAACCTGATCATGGACATCGACGATAAAGCGAAACAGATTGTAGTTAAACTTCCCGAAGGGTTGCTGGATCTCTGAATACGTTTTGTGGAAAAAAGCGGAGAGCGAGGGATTCGAACCCCCGGACCCGCATACGCAGGTCAACAGATTTCGAGTCTGCCCCGTTCGACCACTCCGGCAGCTCTCCGGGGGCAAAGGTATTATTTTTATCTAAAATAAAAATCCCTCCGGCGGTCAAATCTTCCCGTGGCAAATTGTATATTCATTATGTCAATTTATGTAATCTCTTTTCATCCGTCTTTCTTTACCTTTATCCGGAAATTTCAACACACCGGAACCGTTTGTTCCGTAAAATTTTTCATTAAAATCTTCAGGCTATGGAAAGAAAAGAAAAAATGACTTCACGCGAACGCCTGCTTACAGCACTCAATCATCAGACTCCTGACCGGGTTCCTCTCGACCTGGGAGGCTTTCAAACAGGCATCCATATAAAAGCCTATAAAGAGTTGCTGAATTATCTTCACATTCACGAAGACAGGGTAGAAATCCTTGATGCTGTTCAGCAACTTGCAAAACCTTCGGAAACAATCCTTGAAAGGTTTCATATCGACATCCGTTACCTTACCGCCCATGCCTCCGATGGATATAAAGGAGAAATTGAAGAAAATACCAGGGAGGGAAGAAAATGGTATGATCTGAAAGATGAATTTGGCGTGGTGTGGTCCATGCCTGCAGAAAATGGCTTGTTCATGGACATCTCCTATCATCCGCTTGCCCGTGCTTCACTGAAAGAAATCAAAGAATATCCTTTCCCTGACGGAAAAGACACGAGCCGTTTTTCCGGACTGCGCGAACAGGCCCTGCAGCTACGGAAGGAAACGCCCTATGGCATTGCCACCGGCATAAGCGGGGTGGTGTATGAATATTGCTGGTATCTCCGTGGCCTCGAACAATGGTTTCTCGACATGATGGAAAATCCTGCTATCTGTGAAGCTCTCCTTGACCGCACTACGCAATTCTGGGTGGATTTTCATACAGGTTTTATGAAAGAAATAGGCGACCTGGTAGACGTGGTAATGATTGGAGACGACCTCACCGGTCAGTATGGTCCCCTGTTCGACCCGGCCATTTACCGTTCGCTTGTCAAACCCCGCCAGAAAAAACTGGTACAGCACATCAAATCCCTCACCCGGGCAAAAATATGGTATCACACCTGCGGATCCTGCATTGAATACATCCCTGATCTGATTGACAACGGAATAGACATTCTTAATCCCGTTCAGACCAGTGCAGCAAACATGGATCCTGCCACCCTGAAAAAAAGATTTGGCAAACAAATCACCTTCTGGGGTGGAGGTATCGATTCACAACACACCCTTCCTTTTGCTTCACCCGCCAAAGTAAAAGAAGAGGTGAAAAGGAACATGGAAATTTTCAAGCCCGGGGGAGGATATGTTTTCAATAACATCCACAACATTCAGGCAGGTGTCCCTCCTGAAAATATCGTTGCCCTCTACGAAGCAGCTTATGAATACGGATGGTATTGAATAAGTTCTTTTTTCCTATTTAAAAAAGACATATTTGATTTTTACCGGCCAGGCGTAATCATGGTAGTTTTCTATTTCTGTGCTGTCGGTAGCTACCACCTCAAATTTAATGTATCCGTCATGGCACTTGGCGATGTAAGCATGTCCTTTGAGCAGAGGCATCAGCAAAGTGTCCCACTGGGCGGGAACCTGACTTTTTACATCCTGCAGCGAAACTTGGCCCAGGTGTTTCTGTGAACATTTCCACGTAAGGGTATCTTCATTGTTCATCCAGATGTATTGGGCAAAAGAAGGATAAGGATTATTTTCCGGCACAGGATACTGGGGATACCAGCCCACTGTATGGGCATCATTATTTTCTACCCTGACGGTATCTTTTTTCCCGGCCGAAAAATCATATCCAAAATGATCGAGCACAATCACTGTTCCCTGATCTGACTTGTTGTCTTTACTGCAATGCCATCCCAGCACTACAAAAGCAGCCCATAAAATTTTCCATCCAAAAAACTTCTTCATCTTTTTTCATTTTTATAATCAAAGAACAGATGCCCTGCATGGGTCAGGCAAAAGATATGATTCTTTTCTCTGATCTTATACGCATTGTTCTTTGTGTTCACTTTATTAAACCATGCAGGCTTGTAACAAAAATAAGAAAAACAGCTGAAGCAGCATGAATAAAATTAAATAAAAAAATATGCTAACTTTGTATTGCTATGGGGACAGTTTCAGCCTTAACAGGAAAAGCCGGCGAAGAAGAAGCTGTAAAATTACTGACAGAGAAGGGATACCGGATTCTTGAACGCAACTGGTTATTCAGAAAAAAAGAAATTGATGTAATTGCCTGCAATGAAGCATGTATCGCTTTCATCGAAGTAAAGACACGCACCGATGGCTATCTTGAGGCTCCTTCGGAAGCAGTCACCCGGACCAAACAAAAATATATCATTGCTGCTGCAAATGAATATATACAACAACACAACATCAGCAAGGAAGTAAGGCTGGATGTGATAAGTGTTGTATTGAATAAAGATGGTTCGCTCAAAGAAATAGAACATACCGAAAACGCATATTATCCTGTGATGATAAAAAACAGATAAAAAACAGCACCTATGCAGCAGAAAAAAAAATTTATCAAACGTGTGACCAGACGGATTTTTGAATATTTTCTGCAGGGATTGTTGTACCTTACCCCCATAGGAATCACCCTATGGATCTTTTTCAGTGTACTCCGGTACATCGATAATTCCATTCAACCCGCCATTGAACAGGTGTTTCATATTTCTATTCCGGGACTGGGATTTGTACTTATCTTTATGCTGATTACCCTCACCGGGATCGTAGGACAAAGCTTTTTCGCCAGTCAGCTCAGACTGTTTATCCAGCACATGATACAAAAAGCACCGGTGCTGAAAACCATTTATTCGTCGGTCAAGGATTTTGTATCTGCCTTTCTCGGAAAAGAAAGAAAGTTTACCAAAGCAGTCCGTGTAAAAATAAATGCCGGACTGAACATCGAAAAAATAGGATTTGTCACCCAGCATGATCTCAGCATCCTGAAAGCAGGAGACAAAGTGGCCGTATATTTTCCCTATCCTTACAGCATGATGGGCGACCTGTTGCTGGTTCCAAAGGAATTAATTACCGAGCTGGACATTCCGCCGGCCGAAGCAATGAAATTTATTATTTCAGGAGGAGTCTCCTCACTCACTCCGGAAGAAGAGAAAAACTAACTAACCATGCGTTTTTTCCATTACATAGGATCCTATTATCTTTTTTTGCGGAGGGTTTTTTCCCGTCCTCAGAATTCACGCATGTTCATGAAACAGCTGATGCGCGACATCATGTCGCTGGGCATGGATTCAATCATGATCGTGGCGGTTATTTCCTTGTTCTTAGGAGCCGTCATTACCATCCAATCTGCCTACAATACCGACAAGCCCTACATTCCCACCTACCTGGTGGGATGGGTAGCCCGCGATTCCATTTTTCTGGAATTTTCTTCCACGGTCATTGCCCTTGTGCTGGCCGGAAAGGTAGGCTCACACATTTCGTCTGAAATAGGCACCATGAGGGTAACCGAACAAATAGACGCCATGGAAATCATGGGCATCAACTCCGCTTCCTACATTGTGCTCCCCAAAGTGGTTGCCTCTCTCTTTTTCAATCCCCTGCTTACCATCCTGAGCATGATCATTGGCATGACAGGAGGTTATCTGGCTGTGATTTTTACCCATATCATCCCCACCGAAAGCTATCTTTACGGATTGCAGTATTCCTTTAACCCTTTTTATGTGGCTTTTGCCCTCATCAAATGCGTTTTTTTCACTTTTGCCATTACTACCATTGCTGCTTTTCTCGGATACCACGTAAAAGGAGGAGCCCTTGAAGTGGGAAAATCAAGTACCCGGACGGTGGTCATCAGCAGCATCTGTGTATTGCTTCTTGATCTGGTAATCACTCAAATGCTGATGTCATGATTGAGGTAAAAAACCTGACAAAAAGTTTTAACGGGAAAGTTGTCCTTGACAACATCTCCACCTCGTTCGAAAAAGGGAAAATCAATCTAATCATCGGTCAGAGCGGATCGGGAAAAACAGTTTTTTTGAAATGCCTTGTGGGACTGCTTCCTTTTGAAAAGGGGGAGGTCATCTTTAACGGGGTAGTATTCAACCGTCTTGATTTTGAAGAAAAGCAAAAGATGAGGCAACAGATGGGCATGTTGTTTCAGGGGAGTGCCCTGTTTGACTATCTCACCGTTGAAGAAAATGTCCGTTTCCCTCTCGACATGTTCAGCACAATGAGCATGGAAGAAAAAAAAGAACGGGTTAATTTTTGCCTGAAACGGGTGAACCTGAACAATGTGAATCATCTTTATCCCTCGGAACTCAGCGGAGGAATGCAGAAACGCGTGGCCATTGCCCGTGCCATCGCCCTTAATCCCAAATATCTTTTTTGCGATGAACCCAATTCGGGACTTGATCCACAGACGGCCATTGTGATTGACAACCTCATCAAAGAAATCACCATTGAATTCAACACCACCACCCTTATCAACACCCACGACATGAATTCAGTGCTTGGCATAGGCGACAAAATTATTTTTCTTCACCAGCAACGAAAAGAATGGGAAGGAACAGCACAGGACATTCTGCATACTTCCAACGAGGCATTAAATAACTTTATTTTCGCTTCGCGGATGGCAAAAAAATTAAAAGAAAGTCTGGAAAGTCCGCATTAAATAAGCCGGTAATTTTTATAGCCTATCTCCCACCCTGTGATTTTTTCAATCCATCTTTTGCAACGATCTTTTAAAGACAGCTTTTGCCGGGAAATGTCTTTGTCGAATTTCCAGTTGACACGGGCAATCCGTTCCCGCATCACGGCAGGATGTGTCCCCTCGTACCGGCAAAGTGTGGTGATGCCTGAATAGTCAAATTCATCGGCCTTTGCCACATGCTTTTCAATCCATTCATCGTTGTGCCATAATTTCTGAAAGCTTTGCTGTTTCAATTGCATGGCACGGGGATGCTTTACCCATCCGTAATGATGAATATAAGCCTCCACAGGTTTCACATTAAGTTTTTCGTTGCCGTTCTTTCTGAATCCCTGGGCATCGCGGTAGGAATAAATCCGCCGGTCGTTGCGGATGACCCGTATTTCCCTTTTATACCACAAGGAAGAAGTGCCCACGTAATCGTAAGAACCAAAAAAATGCCGGTAATAAAACAAAAGACCATCTACCCGTCTGTCGTCAAGATAACGGATCATCGCCTCCCTCACATTGCCGAGGTACTGTTCGTGCAATACCTCATCGGCCTGAATGTAAAAACACCAGTCGCTATCGGGAGAGACAGCCTTGAAGGCCTTATCGGTCTCTGCTGCCAGTACACGACCCCCTTCCCGGAGGGACTCGTCCCATACCGTATCAATAATTCTTACCTTTGGATCAATCTGCTCAACAAGAGCCCTTGTGCCATCGTCGGAATTTCCCACTGCCACCACCACCTCATCGCACAAAGGCAAAATAGATTGAATAGCTTCCACCACAGGATAATCATATTTGATGGCATTCCGCACAAAAGAAAAGCCGCTTACTTTCATCACCGTTGTTTTTATTTATTGAACAGGATTTTCTTTCATGAAACTTTCAAACCGTCTAATATTTTCTTTTGTAACGTGCCAGGGCAGTATCCAGAAAAGCCACAAAATGCTGAGGATTCAAATCAAGTCCCATAGGTTCCACCAGCATTTTTTCATCGGGCCCGAGGATGACATAATAAGGCTGGGCATTGACATGATAGCGTGAAATGACAAAATCTGTCCATTTTTTTCCGATGGTATTTTTCACCTTGCCGTCGAGCGGAGAAGTATACCATTCGTTTTCAGGCAGAGGAGTTTTGTCGTCCACATACAAAGAAACGATGATAAAGTTATTCCTTAACCGGCTCATCACTTCCGGATGGCTCCACACGTTTTCTTCCATTTTACGGCAATTGGCACAACCATGGCCGGTAAAGTCAATAAACAAAGGTTTCCTTTGCTGCCGGGCACAGGCCAGTGCCTGATCATAATCAAAATATCCCGGCAGGTCAAAAGGAATATGAAGAATGCCGGCATACTTTGGCGGATCACACAACACAGGGGAGGATGTCGCGGAAGGTTGTGACACTTGTCCCTGCGGAGAAATAAACGAAGTAAACGTTTGTGTGGTTAAAGGAGGAAGATATCCCGACAGCGCGGGAAGAGGGGACCCGAACAAACCGGGAATAAGGTAAACGACGAAAGAAAAAGTAACAATGGCGGCCAGAAGGCGGGGCACACTCACATGGTCCCGGGGTTCATCATGAACAAAACGTATTTTCCCGAGAAAATATAATCCCATCAGGGTAAAGATGACTATCCAGATGGCGATGAACACGTCACGGTTAAGAAAATGCCAGTGGTAGGTGAGGTCAACAATACTGAGAAATTTCAGTCCGAGGGCCAGTTCCAGGAAACCCAGTATCACCCGCAGGGTATTCATCCACGAGCCTGACCGGGGTAAAGAATGAAGAAGGCTGGGGAAAAAAGCAAAAAACCCGAAAGGCAGGGCAATGGCCAGGGAGAAACCCAGCATTTTAACCATTGCCGAACCAAACTCTCCATGCATGGAACTAAACAACACCGTGCCTATGATGGGAACGGTACAGGAAAAAGAAACAAGGACAGTGGTAAAAGCCATAAAAAATGCCCCTGCGATGCCTCCCCTGTCGGCCTGTTTGTCGAAGAAATTAATCCATGAAGCAGGCAGGGTAATTTCAAACATGCCAAAAAAGGAAGCGGCAAAAAGAAGGAAAATGACAAAAAGAAACAGGTTCAACGTCCAGTGGGTACTTAACGCATTGGCAAAGCCTGCTCCGAAAAAAAGTGAAAACAAAATCCCAAGCACAAAGAAAATCACAACAATAGAAGCACTGAAGACAAATGCAATCAACCGTGCCCGTGTTTTATTTTCCGATCCTTTCAGAAAAAAAGACACGGTCATGGGAATGAGCGGAAACACACAGGGCATCAGCAATGCCAGCAATCCCCATCCAAAGGCTGTCCAGAAATCCATCCATGCATTGTCACGGCTGCCGGCAATGGTTGTCGCAGGTTGTGTATTTTCTGTTTTTACAGAAATAGTGGACGAATCCTGCTCCTGCTGTGCCTCCCCTAAGGCAGTGGAGGAATCAGTCGCCGGGACCGGAGAAAAAGCATCTGCCTGAATCACAAAATCTGTTTCTTCGGGAGCAATGCAGCTGATGTTATTGCAGGCCTGAGCCGTAATTGCTCCTTTGATTGCAAAAGATGAGAGGGTATGAATTTTAATTTTTTGTCTGAACACTGCTTTTCCTGAATGAAGTCCCAGTTCAAGTCCAAAAGCAGAATCAAACACCACATGGGGTTTTGTTACCGGAACAAGGTCTCCTTCCAGTTCAAAGTCTTTCGATTTTTCTACCTCCACTCCTGTAGGAATGGGGCCTATTCCTTCCACTTCAGTGGAATAAATATGCCAGCCTCTGTCAATATGGGCGGTAAAGACGATTTCGGCTTCTGTGGCATTGAGACGGTTCAGTTTCCATTCCCACTTTACAGGTTTCTTTATCTGGCCCATCAACGAAACAGAAAAACAAAGCAGGCTCAGAACAACCAATTTTTTCATTGTTGTGATTTTTATGCAAAAATACAACAGGCCGCACACATTTCCCAATGAGTGATATTAAAAAGATTTAAACATATTCCGCCCGGGACACAATCTTCTCCGCAGTGCCAGCGTCAATTAATGATTCACTTCACAGAGTGACTCTGTCCTGCACAATAAAATTTTTACTTTGTGTTTTTCTATTCTAATTGACACTCAACAATACTGACTGACCGCCCGGGCAGAATGATACGAAACCTGTTAGCATTTTCAGATACCACTGTATCCTGAAACTAACCCGGATCATCCTCAGTGCTGACATACATGTGATGAATGATCTTTTTTGCTTTGCCTTTTTCGGATATATCAACAGTCACCGGCATACCGGAATCAATAAATTTTTATTATTTTGTGAAAGAAAAATTAAAAAATAACACGCCATGAAAAATTTTTTATCAGTTGTATTCAACAGCCTGCTGCTGCTATCATACGCACAAAATTACCACTGGGATGGCAAAACCCTGGTGCTGGACAATGGATTGATCAAACGGACTATTGCATATAGTCAGGACAGTTTGAAATACACCACAAGACAGATTGGATTGACAAATTCCGGCAAAGGGTATATAGAAAAAGAATCAAAGGATTTTGCTTTCAGGGTAAACGACAGTGTCATGGATGGTTTTTCAAAATGGCAACTGCTGTCGTGCACCGCGGCAAAAGACAATTACGAGGGTACCGGAGCAACCGTCACCTTGAAACACAATGAGATAAAAATTCACCTCACCTACCTGATGTATCCCGGTTTGCCGCTCATCCGGAAAACCATCGGCTTTGTCAATGAAGGAAAATCAGATTTAAAAATAGAGGCCGTTAACGTAGAAGATATTCAATCAACTTTTTTCAAAGTCCCCACTATTTTATATACCAACTACGGAAGAATGAAACACATAGACAGTTATCTGGGCAACTGGAATGATGCGCTGGTGGTGTTCCATAACACTGAACACCGGCAGTCAATGGCGCTTGGCAATGAAGCTCCCGGAGTGCTCAAACGGGTCAGTTATCATCTTGACGGAACAGCCCATATTGAAGCAGGATTAACCCATCCGGGACAGGATTTTCCCTTCCGCAAATGGCTGAAACCGGGAGAGTCGTGGACAAGTCCGGCGGTATTTATAGCCCTGCAGGCCGGAAACGATAATCCTACCGCTTTAATCAACGGCATAGTGGCTGATTATGTAAGAAAACACATGGGCATCCGGCTGTCGCAGGTGAAGGAAAAACCTGTCTTTGTGTACAATACCTGGTATCCTTTTTATACTTTTGTATCCGATTCGTTGATACGTGAACTCGCCAGAGCAGCTGCCGAATGCGGCATCCGGGAATTTGTGATTGATGACGGATGGGAAGTAAATTACAACTTAAAAACATCTGAGAAACCATGGGGTAGAAATTATGGCGACTGGCAGGTAGACAGGAACAAATTTCCCAACGATCTGAAAGCGACATTTGACTATATCCGTTCGCTTGGAATGAAGCCCGGATTGTGGATCAGCATTGGCTCGGCAACAGCAGACGCAAAAGTGTTTCAAGAACATCCTGAATGGTTTGTGAAAAATTATAAAGGCAAACCGGGCAACCTGCATTTCGTTGCTGATAGTTCCGATTTTTACACCAGTTGTTTCGGTACCGACTGGTTTGATTACATTAAAGGAGTGATTGTCACTCTTGCGAAGGAACATGGACTGGCCTATGCCAAGCTGGACCTGTCGCTTGTGACCAGTGCCTATGTGGACGACAAGCGGGTATCGGGATGTTATGCCACTGATCATCCCTACCACCGTGACCACGAAGAATCGTTTATCGCCATTTATGAAAGGGTATTGAAACTTTTTGACGAAGTGCACAAAGAGGCGCCCGGTCTTTTTATCGACTGTACCTTTGAAACGGCAGGCAAACTGCAATTGCAGGACTATGCCTTTGTAAAACATGCCGAAGGGAACTGGCTTTCCAATTTTGAAGAAAGGAATCCTGCCGGCGCCCTGCGGGTACGTCAGATGGCCTGGTGGCGGTCGCCAGCCATGCCTGCCTCGTCGCTGGTGATCGGGAACCAGCAGATGGACGATCCTGAATTCCTGTTCAGCCTGAAATCGCTGATAGGCACGCTGCCCATTGCATTGGGCGATCCGCGAAAACTATCGCCCGGACAGAGAGCTGAAATCAAAAAATGGTCGGACTGGATGCTTGCCATGCAAAAGAAATACGACTACATGTCGTTCCGACAGGATTTGCCCGGC
>Ga0123519_10016288_pt1 | contig 10345 bp, 10 predicted proteins | sample YelNatPaOPRAMG02_FD_87396 | JGI IMG/M metagenome (GOLD analysis project Ga0123519, IMG submission 87396) | Hot spring microbial communities from Yellowstone National Park - Yellowstone National Park OP-RAMG-02 (version 2) | ecosystem: Environmental > Aquatic > Thermal springs > Hot (42-90C) ...
CGCCTTGCGTCCTTCGATGCTCGACATACGCTCGGCCGTGTCGGTCACGGCGTCGTAGAGGTTGGCCTCCGAATACGCCGCGATCTGCAGGCGGCGCATGGCCTCGTAGACATCCCGCTTGTTGGTGGTGAAGTCGCAGAGAATTTCGGGGCGCAGGTCGTAGGCCACCACCGCCACGTAGTCCTCGGGCTTCAGCGTGTCGAGAAAGCCGTAAGCCGCCGTCAGCGTCTGCTCCCAGGTGTAGCTCCAGTACTGCTGGAACAGGTTGCTCCACTCGATCACCATCGTCACGGTCATCGGCGCCTCGCCCAGACTGAACGTGGAAATCTTCTGCGGAACGTTGTCCTCGAGGATCCGGAAGTTGCCTTGCGGGATGTTAGGGATAAAATGCCCCTTGTTGTCGAGCACGGCCACGTCCACGGTCACCGTCGTCACGTCGGCCTTGAAGCTCGCAGCGTCCTGCGGCGTCTGATCTTTTTTGTCGAACTTGGACGGGATCTTCGGGCCCGCCGGCGTCGTCTGGGTGTCCGTCTCGCCCGGCTTGCGCGGCTTGGCGACCGTTTCGGTTCCCTGCTTCTTCGGGCCCTGCTGCGCGACAAGAATCGCGGCGCCGGCCAGCAGAACAACGGCCACGAGAGCAAGTATCTTCGTATTTTTCATGATCGCCCCTAACCGAAAACTATAGCAGAATACCCGGGATCAAGAGTTTAGACGCGGCAACGGGGCAGCAGGGTTTCAATGGCGAATGGCCCGTGGCGCATGCAACCGGGATTCCGGCTCTTCGTGCGGAGCGAGCCGGGCCGGCAGGCAGGCTAGCCGCGTCCGGCGCGGTCCGGGCGCATCGCCTTCGTTCGAACAGGGTGCGCGGCCTGCACGCACCCTGGATTTTTGACTTTGGAAATTTCGGAACAGGAAACTGGATGAGCGATGCGCAGATCTATTTTGCGATCGCGGAAACAGCTTTCGGCTTGCGGCTGCGGGAACTGCGCTTCTCCACCGGCGGCTGCCGGTCGCTTTTCTTGAGAGCGCTCAGCACGATCGGGGTCACGAATTTCTTTTCCCCAAAGTCGTCGAATTTGATAACGGTGTGTTCTTCGTTGCACGACAACACCGTTCCGAGCCCGAACTTCAGGTGCTCGACTTGCGCGCCTTGATTGTATGCTGGTCTAATTCCCATCGGTAATTATATGATAGCAGACCAGCAAATCAAAGTCGAATTGAGTTGTTTTAACCGCAGCAAAAGCTCCCCCCGGTCCGCCCGGAACCGGCGCAAACTGGCGTAAACTGAATGGTTTGCCGCCTGCCCTCCGCCGACGGCACAAGACGAAAAGGATTTGAAACCGAATTCCAGAGTTGATCGTCCGAGCATTGAAATGACACGTCCACTGACCGGCCTTCTTTCGCTGGCCCTCCTGTCAACCTCGCTCCCGCTCTTTGCGGGCCAGGTTCGCGAATACGCCATCATCCTTCAGGATGCCCCCATCGCCGCGCGCATCATGTCGCGCAAGGAGCTTCGCAGCCGGACCGCGCTCGATGCCGGCCGGCAGATCGAAGCGGCGCAGCAGGCGCTGCGCACCGCGCTGGCCGGGCGCAACGTGCAGGTGATCTGATCGGTGAAGACGCTGCTGAACGCGGTGTTCGTGCGCGCTTCCGGCGATCAGGCATCCAACCTGGCGAGCCTGCCGGGAGTCCGGCGGGTTGCCGAACTGCGGCCGGTGAAGCTGGAACTGGACAAGGCGCTGCCGCTGGTGCATGCGCCGCAGGCGTGGCAGACGGTCGGCGCATCGAACGCGGGGGCCGGCATCAAGATCGGCGTGATCGACACCGGGATCGATCAGAACCACCCGGGGTTTCAGGACAATTCGCTCACGCCGCCGTCCGGGTACCCCATCTGCAGTATTGCGGCGTACACGATGGTGAACGGCGTGAGCCAGGTGGTCAATAATCCGATGTCCGCCGGCGACTGCGCCGCATTCACGAACAGCAAGGTCATCGTGGCCCGCAGTTACGTGCAGATGGTCGCCGCAGGCTACGGCTCGGATCCGGTGAGCACGTCCGCGCCGGACGATCTTTCTCCGCGCGACCGCGTAGGGCACGGCACCGCCGCGGCCATGGTGGCGGCCGGCGTCCAGGTTGCGGGCCCGCTGGCGACCATCAGCGGCGTAGCGCCGAAGGCGTTCCTGGGGAGCTACAAAATCTTCGGCTCGCCCGGAGTGAATGACGGCTCGACGGAAGCGGCGCTGGTGCAGGCGCTCGAGGACGCGTTCAACGATGGCATGGATATCGCGACAATGTCGCTCGGCCTGCCGCCCTGGTTCGACTACAACGACGTGGGTTCGACCTGCGGTGAGCAGGATCCGAACGCGCCCTGCGAGATCGGCGCGCAAGCCGTCGAGCGCGCGACGTCTCTGGGCATGGCGGTGGCGGTCGCGGCCGGCAACGACGGCGACGCGGGCATCCTGTACTCCACGAACGGCACGGCCACCATGAGCACCATCCACACGCCGGGCATCGCGCCCGACGCGGTGACAGTCGGCGCCACGCGGAACGGGCACATCTGGTTGTCGTCGGTCGGGTTGACCGCTGCGAACGCCCCGGCGAACCTACAGTCCATCCAGGCGAAGTTCGGCGACGGGCCCATCATGGCGGTGAGCGGCCCGCTGCGCGACGCGGGATCTGCGTGCACGGCCATCTCGGGCTCGCTCTCCGGAGCCATCGCGCTCATCCAGCGCGGCGGCTGCTACTTCTCGGTAAAGGCAAACAATGCGCAAGCGGCGGGCGCCATCGGCGTGATCTTTTTCGACAACCAGACAGAGCCGCTCTTCACGCCTTCCGGCCTCTCGGGTACGGCGATTCCGGCCGCCGTCATCAGCAACTCAGACGGCATGGCGCTCCAGAGCTACATCGATTCGAATCCCGGCGCGCAGGCGAAGATGGATCCGACGGTGAAGGGCTTCGACGATCCCGACGTGAATACGATGGCGGACTTCTCCTCGCGCGGGCCGTCGATCGGCGGCGAGCTCAAGCCGGACCTGGTTGCCCCCGGCACGGAGATGTACATGGCTGCGCAGAACTTCGATCCGAACGGCGAGATGTACGATCCGAGCGGATTCACGATCGCTTCGGGCACCAGCTTTTCGGCGCCCCTGGCCGCAGGCGCGCTCGCGATCGTCAAGCAGCAGCATCCGGCCTGGACCGTCGGGCAGCTCAAATCGGCGGTGGTGAACACGGCGGATGCGCTCGGCTCGACGCCGGTGACCTCGGTGGGAGCGGGCCTGCTGGACGTGGACGCGGCGGCGCGCACCAACGTGACCGTGGAGCCCGCGACCGTCTCCTTCGGAGCGATTACAGCCGGGAGCCTGTCGGGCGGCGGGACAACCAAAGCATTGCGGGTAACGAACATGAGCGGGGCGACGCTGTCGCTGTCGGTCCAGGCAATCGTGCCGGATACGAGCGCGCACGTCACGGTGTCGCCGAGCACGATCGGGCCCGGCCAGACGGCGCAGGTCGGCGTAAAACTCTCGGGCAGCCTGCCGAATCCCGGCGACTACCAGGGCGTGATCACGATCACGGGCGGCGCGGTGAACCTGCGCGTTCCGTATCTCTACATGGTGGGCGACGGCGTTCCATACGACGCGTTCGCGATTTATAACGGCAGCTTTGTAGACGTGCCGGGAGCATCGATCCAGACGGTGCTGTTCCGCACCATCGATCAATACGGCGTGCCGGTGGTCGGCGCTCCGGTCTCGTGGGTGCGGGTGAGCGGCGGGCTGAGAGTGGATCCCAGCCCCTCCGGCGGCGCGGATGGCCAGACCTATCAATACGGCGAGGCGGGCGCATCGCTCATCCTCGGCAGCACGCTTGGCAATCAGGAACTCGACGCCCGGGTCGGATCGCTCACCTTCCCGTTCTACGGCTTCGCGCGTCCGGCCCCGGCCATCACGCCAAACGGCGTGGTCGATTCGGCCAGCTCGAGCATCGGGAAGGGGCTCGCCCCCGGCTCCTACGCCACGATCTGGGGAAATTTCCTCAGCGACTCCAGCGTGTCCTTCGGGTCGATGTTCCCGCAGAACTTCCCGTACCCGTACTACCTGCCTATTTCGCTCGCCGGCGTCAGCGTCAGCTTCGACGTGCCGTCGGCGAATATCAGCGTGCCGGCGCCGCTCACGTACGTCGGGCCGAACCAGATCAATATCCAGATTCCGTGGGAGCTGGCGGGCCAGACCTCGGCGCAGATGAAAGTCACGGTCCCCGGACCGATCCACAGCGCGGTTTACACAGTGCCGCTCAACGACTACGCTCCGGCGGTGTTCGAAAACCCGATGGGCTCCGGCTACGCGGCGGCGCAGGACGCCGATACATACACGGTGATCACCTCCGCCCACCCCGCCGCTAAAGGCAAGTGGGTGGTGGTCTACATGAACGGGCTCGGCCCGGTGAACAACCGTCCCGGCACCGGCCAGGTGACGCCTTCCGACCCCACAAAGCTGGCGCAGACCACGGCGACGCCTTCGGTGACTCTCGGCGGGCGTCCGGCGCAAATCTACTTCTCGGGGCTGACGCCGACCAGCATCGGGCTGTACCAGATCAGCGTGTTCGTGGAGCCGGACATGGCCTCCGGCGACCAGCCGCTCGTGGTCAGCATCGGCGGCGTGACCGCGAAGACCGTGAAGCTGCCGGTTCAGTAAAGCCCGTTTTCGGTTGCCGGTCGTCGGTTTTCGGAACTGACGACCGGCGGCCGACGGCCGATTGCCGCAAGGCTGATGCCTCGAACCAATTCCGCTATAATGCCTCTGGGAGCGTGTTTGCCCCTCCATGGAAGAGCTCAAGAAAAAACTCCAGGAAGAGATTGCGGCGCTCGAGAACGAGTTGCGCGTCGAATTGCCGAAGGAAATTCTGAAGGCTCGCGCGCACGGCGATCTCAGCGAAAATGCCGAATACCATGCGGCGAAGGAACGGCAGGGTTACGTCAACGCGCGGTTGAACCAGTTGAAGCAGCGCATGTCGGAACTGTCGATGATCGACATGTCGAAGATCTCCCGCGACAAGGTCGGGCTCGGGTCGGAGGTGGTGGTTCTGGACGTGAATAAGGACGAGGAGATCACCTACCGGCTGGTGACCAGCGAGGAAACCGACGTCTCCAAAGGCTATATTTCGACCAGCTCGCCGATCGGGCGCGGCCTGCTCGGCAAGGAAGTCGGTGACGTGGTGAAAATCCAGATTCCAGGCGGCATCCGGGAGCTGGAAATCGTAAAACTCACGACCATACACGATCTGGAAAGCTGAGCCCCCATGACCTACACGCGCGCGATCGGCTCCGTCTGCAACGTCGTAATTACGAGGATCGTGCGCTGGCTGGCGCTGTCGAAGATTCATCCCAACGCACTGACCTTCATCGGCCTGGTGATCAATGCGGGAGCCGCGGTTTTGCTGGGCGCCGGGCGGTTCGCCGCGGCGGGCGTCGTAATCGTCGCCGCCGGGCTGTTCGACATGGTGGACGGCCGCGTGGCGCGCGAGACGAAACAGGTCACGCTGTTCGGCGGCTTTTTCGACTCGGTGGTGGACCGCTACTCGGACCTGGTTTTGCTGATGGGCCTGCTGGTCTACTACGCTTCGATCAACCGATTCTTTTACGTCGTGCTGACCGCGGTGGTGATGACCGGCTCGGTCATGGTGAGCTACACGCGGGCGCGCGCCGAGTGCGTGATTCCGAAATGCAAGGTGGGCTTCATGGAGCGGCCGGAGCGGACGGTGCTCCTGATTCTGGGCGCGCTGTTCAACCGCATGGCCCCGGTGCTCTGGGTGATCGCCGTGATCGCCAACATCACGGTGATCCATCGCATGCTGTACACCTGGCAGGAAACCAGGCGCCTGGAAGACGCGCAGTTGCGCGCCGTCCCGAACTCTACGATTCCAGAATCACGATAGCCATGGCCGTTTCGGCCGTGTGCGTTATCGAAAGCGAAACCGATTTCACCCCAAGCCGTTCGGCGATCGCCGCCGCTTCTCCGTGCAGGCACAGCGCAGGCTTGCCCGAGCGCATATTCGTCACCTCGAAATCCTGCCACTTCACGCCGCGGCGCCAGCCCGTGCCGATGGCCTTCATGCCCGCTTCCTTGGCCGCGAAGCGCGCCGCATAGCGCTCGTAGCGGTTCGCCTTTCGCTCGACGTAAGCGACCTCGGCGGGCGTAAAGACGCGCTCGACGAAACGCGCGCCGTATTGCTCGATGGCCTCGCGGATGCGTCCCACCTCGGCCAGATCGACGCCGGTCCCGACGATCACAGTCCGGCTCCGGAGGTCGTAAGCGTGATGCGCCCGTGCTTCACGCCTTTCGTGCTGATGACAGCGTCGCCGATTTTCTTCACCTCGCCGGCTTTGCCCTTCACGACCAGGACCTCGAGGCAGTTGTCGTGATCGAGGTGCACGTGCAGCGTCGAGAGGATGTGCTGGTGGAAATCGTGCTGGATGGCGGTCAGCTTCTCGTTCAGCAGGCGAACGTGGTGATCGTAGACGATGGAGACGGTTCCGACCACCTCGCGCTCGGGTTCCTCGGCTGCCTGCTCCACAAGTTCCCCGCGAATCAGGTCGCGAAACGCCTCCGAACGGTTCGTGTAGCCTTTCTTGGCGATCAGGCGATCGAACTTCTTCAGCAGGTCGGCATCAATCGCGACGCCGATGCGGCTCAATTCCCCCATGCGTCACGATTATCGTAATTCGGGGACAGGCTACGCAATCACTTAATTAATCCGAGCGTGAAACCTCGGCATTGATGGGCCCGCGAAACTCGAGCGTGAAACTCGGGAATTGAGGGGTTTCGTAGCCTGTCCCCGAAACTCCCCGGCGGGTTACGGCTAAAATAAGCACATGAGGGTTTTGTTTTTCAGCGGCAAGGGGGGCGTGGGGAAGACCAGCCTGGCGGCGGCGACGGGCTTGAAGCTTTCCCAGCTTGGCTATCGCACCCTGGTCATGAGTATCGATCCGGCGCACAGCCTGGCCGATTCGTTCGACCTCGAAGGAGAGTTATTCCACGGGCGCACCGCCGAACCTTACCGCATCAACGAGCGGCTCGAGATCCAGGAGCTGAACATCCAGCGCGAGATCCGGCGCCACTGGCGCGAGATCTCCTCCTACGTCATCTCCGTGCTGCGCACCACCGGCATCAGCGGCGTGCAGGCCGAGGAGCTCGCCATCCGGCCGGGCATGGAAGAGCTGAGCGCGATGATGTACATCAACCAGTACCGGCGCGAGATGCGCTACGAGGTGATCGTGCTCGACGCCGCGCCGACCGCCGAATCCATGCGCTTCATCAGCATGCCGACCACGCTCGACTGGTACATGAAGCACATCTTCCCGTTCCAGCGTAGCCTGCTCAAAGCCGTGCGGCCGATCGCCAATCGCGTGTCGCCGTTCGAGCTGCCCACGGACAACTACTTCGTGAATATCCGCGACCTCTTCGACAAGCTCGAAGGAGTGGACGAGGTGATGGAAGACCCCGAGATCACCAGCGTCCGCCTGGTCACGAATCCGGAAAAGATGGTGCTCCGCGAAACCCAGCGCGCCTTCGTCTATTTCTCGCTGCACGGGTTGACGGTGGACTGGGTGGTGGTGAACCGCGTTCTCCCGCGGCAGGTTCAGGATAATTACTTCAACGAATGGCATAAGTCGCAAGACCTCGTTCTCAAGGAGATCGACGATTATTTCGCGCCCGTGCCGGCCAAGCGCGTGCCGTTGTTTACTCACGAAGTATTGGGCCGCGAAAGGCTGGAGGAGTTGGCGAAGGTGCTGTATGCTGAGGGTGAAGATCCGGCAGCCGTGACCCGCGTCGAGAAGCCGTACACGTTCGGCAAGCAGAACGGCCATTACGAAGTCAGCGTGCTGCTGCCGTTTGCGACCAAGGGCGAAGTCGGATTGTTCAAGAAGGGCGACGAACTGGTGGTGGAAATCGGAACGTTCCGGCGGCACATCGGGCTGCCGACGTCGATGGCCGCCCTGGTTCCCACCAAGGCAAGGCTGGAAAACAGAATCCTTACCGTCGAGATGAAGGAGGCCCAGCAATGAACGAGCAGCAAACGCAGCCGCAGCCGCCCCGCGAGCACCGTCATGAAGCGTGCCTGTGCTGCCTGGTGATGGATCAATTGAAGGAGCGGCTGGGGGTGAGATCCGAGCCCGTCCGCCAGCACTTGAGGAATTCGCGGATCGAATTCCTCAAGGCGATTCGCGCCGTCATCGACGAGCGAATCAATTACCTGGCGCGCACCGGCGAGCAGCAGGGCACGAAAGTCGTCGTCGAGTAGCTATCCGCGGCGCCCGCCGCCTCCGTGGAAGCCGCCGCCCCCGCGGAAGCCGCCGGCGTGGAAGCCGCCCCCTTCGTGGAGTTCGCCTCCATGGAAACCGCCTTCATGGAAGCCCCCGCGATAGCCGTGCTCGAAACGCTCGCCATGCCCGTAGAACCTGGGATACCCGTAAACGCCGCCGAAGCCGAACCCGATTCCCAATCCGTAGCCGGGCCCGATGAACGGGTAGCCGAAAGGACCATAAAACGGACCGTAGCCGGGCATCCAGGCGTAAGCGCTCCAGTAGGGATCCCAATACCAACCCGGCCCATACCAGCCGCCGTACAGGTAGATGGTGCGGGCCATCTCCGTGTTGGCCTCGGATTCATATTCGCTCCGCAGCCGGCTCCAGCGATACAGCGCATCCTGCTCCGCCGCGGTCTTGTCGAACTCCTGCGGCTTCGGCCGACCGTTTTCGGCGACCAGCAGTTCGTGGCCGCCCTTCACCTTCACCTCCCGTTCGCCGGTCAGGACCTTCGCCTGGCCTTCGAACACCATTGCCGCGGGCGGATTCGCGTTGAACTCGTACAGCCCTCTCTTTTGGATATGGGCCGTAGCGCCGTCAACAACCACGTCCAGATTGTTCTGTTTGTAAAGCTGGTCCACTTCGAGCATCGCCGATCCGTGGAGCAGATCGACTTCCGTGTTGGCCAGGCCCGGCGAGACCATGCGGAGCGAACTGTCGTTGCCCAGCCGCAGGAACACCCCCGGCGTCAGCAGCAGTTCGACGTTTCCACGCTGCGTGTCGAGTTCCTGGCCGCTATGCAGGCGGGTGTTCCGAACCGATTGTTGTGTCAATTCCTGGCCATTCAGCGAGGCCTGCCCCTCGACGTAGTTCACGGTTCCCGGGGTCACTTCCGTGCTGGGCTGGCCGAACGCCAGCGCGGACGAGAGTACGAGCCCCAGACCCATCCCCCATTTCCGTCCCATGTTGTTGTGCCTCACTCCGAGTGACGCTGAGGAATGAAGCAGCGTTCCGGGGCGATTGTGACGATTTGTAACGAAGCACCACTATGGTGGGGCAGGCGCTTTCGCCTGCCACTCTGAATATCGCAAGCGGACCTAATCTTTCAGCGCGACGAGGGTCGCGCCCGCGCCGCCTTCGTTCTGCGACGGCCGGCTAGGAGCAGTTCGGCGCTGCTGCGGCCTTCGGTAAGGTGAGTGCCTTTGCCGGTCCGCCGATTGCCCGGCCGAAGCCCTCGCAGGAGGGATCAGGCGCGGAGACCCGATTCCCGAACCCTCGAAATTGAAGCGAGGTCAGCACTTGGTAATAGGACCGGCGGGATCAGGAACCGCTCCCTTACGCTGCGTTCGGTTTCAGTGCCGACTGTACGGCCTTCGGATTGCGCTCAATGACCCGGAGGTATGTCAAGACCGCGGCATCCGGGAGACGCCGCGCTTGCTCCCACTCCTGCAAAGACCTCAAACTCAGCCCGAAGCGTTGGGCGAACTCCGATTGGGATAACCCCAGTTCTTCACGAATCCCGCGTACGCGACGCGCAAATTCGAGCGCCTGCACCTCGCGCATTGCTCCAATCAGCCTCTTTCCGGCTGCGGAGTGTTTTCGCGTTGGCTGCTTGCTCCGCGTCATTGAGACTCCTCCAACATCGAGACGATGGCTCGCAGTTCCCGCTTATCGGCGGGTGTCAAATCGGCCTTCTCATTTTTCGCGTAGATATCGAGCATGTAAACGATCCCGCACACCGCCGCGTTTTCCCATTCCGGCTCGCGCCCATCGCGCCTTCCGAATTCCACCCGTCCCGGCGACTACGGGATGAGCATCGGGCCGCTCCGAAATGCTCTGTTCGAGACGTGCGATTTCCGACTCGGGCAACAAGCGTTTCGCTCGACGGGAGAACCTCGTCGTTCGGACGGGGGTAGCCACTCATCGCCATTATACGTCAATGCCGGATGGTGAAGAGGCAATGCTCCCATAACGGCGTAAACACGCCGATGCGGGGTGGCGGCGCGCGGTAAGGTAGAGGCAAGTAGAGCGCAGGGGGCTGATGCC
>Ga0123519_10016289_pt1 | contig 10345 bp, 6 predicted proteins | sample YelNatPaOPRAMG02_FD_87396 | JGI IMG/M metagenome (GOLD analysis project Ga0123519, IMG submission 87396) | Hot spring microbial communities from Yellowstone National Park - Yellowstone National Park OP-RAMG-02 (version 2) | ecosystem: Environmental > Aquatic > Thermal springs > Hot (42-90C) ...
ATCTCCTCATCATAACCGGTCTTGCTATCGGGCTCCCACGCAACGGTAGAGGCACTATTCCCTATCTGCATTACAGAGGAGAGGGCTGTTTGCTCGAACCATCTGGTGAAGAGCTCCTTGTCCGGCGGTGAATGTCTGTACCCACCTGTATCAGAGCCGTAGAAGGGGAAGCCCGAGACAGAGAGATTGAGCCCGTAAATCATAGAGGCTGGAAGTCCACCCACCGCAATGAATTTGTTTCCATTCTGGTCCGTAACCTCCTCTTTGTGCAAAGCAAAATTTGCATCCAGATCCCCGGGCCAGATTATATAGGCATATTTCTGGTCTCCATACTTGCCTGTCCTGCACAGGAGATACCCTCCATCCTCTGGAAGTATCTCGCTATACACCTTGTGGTAAAGTATCGTGTACCCCCTGTGCATTGTTCTCTCGTCGCTTCCATCGTAGAACTTCCACTTGTTCCTGGCGCCCGAAATACCTGGCACTATATCCTCTGCATAATCGAGTTTGTACCCCGCAATCCCCATATCTTTATAGTTCTTCAGATGTTCCTGCCACCACTTGTACGCATCGGGATTGGTAAAGTCTATGGGTTTTCCCCATCTATTCAGTATTATCCCCGTCTGAGGAGGAAAATAACCTCTGTTCTCTGCTTCGGTAAGTAGATCCCCCGTATCCTTTTCGAGATACGGTGTATGCCACAGACCGAGTCTGAATCCGAGGGAGTGAATCTTCTGTATCATCTTCTCGGGTTCGGGGAACTGCTCCTTCTTGAAATCGAAGGTATTTACGGCTGTTGCATACGGTCTGTCTATCCAGATGGCTGTATGGGCGAGATCCAGTATTCTCATCTGGTCTATATCGTTCTCGACCTCTGCCTGATCCTTATTCTCGTCTCTCCACAGGAGCGGACCGATGGCCCACCTTGCAGGCAAGACAGGAAATGATGTAACTCTGTAATAGTGCCTCATCAAATCCAGTGGCTTCTCCTCTGCAAATAGGTAGAATCTTATACCGTCCTTCGAGAATACACCCGTCCCGAATATGGCACTGACTATATCTGATTTGGAGGAGGCTACATCGAACGCCCCGAGGTGAGTTGATTCGATGAACATACCCCAGCCATTAGTGCCAATTATAAATGGCACCGGGACATGGGCTTCGTTATATCCGCTCTCGCTGTTGTCGATCTCGAACTGCATAGCCCTTCTCTTTCCTCTGTGATTCACATCGTCCAAATAGGCCCCGAGCCCATAGAAAGCCTCTTCACTACTCACATTCGCATCGAGTCTATAATAGGCAATATTTCTCACGGACTTCTCATTTGGTATTATCTCGAACTTGAATTCATTTTCACCCACTCTATCTACTTTCATAGTGGCAAGCCTGTTGGTCTCGAATGTAATCTCTATCTCTGCACTATCCTTTTGCGAGCTTACGATTTTAATATCCTGAACGGCTATCCACTTAAAACCATCGGGTGGTGTGTAGTTCTTGTCCTCACTCACAATTGGCCATGGGTCATAGTTGTATTCATCATCTATGCTCTTTACTATCCCAAGTCTGATGCCCGAAAAATCCAATGCGAGAATCCGACTGTCTTTATAAGAGAGCGATATCCTCTTCTCCGATTTTACGATTCGAATCTGGGAATTGTCAGATGATATCGTTACGGATTCGTTATCCTGGCCGATATCACTTATATCGGTAATCTCTGACACATCCTGATAGACATCCCCGCTCCCTCCCGAGTCCGACGCCCCATTATTATCAGAGCAGGCAACACAGAACATCGACACAACCAACAATAAACTCAGAAATAAAAGCCTTTGATTCATCACCAAATCCTCCGCGGAGAAAATTAAATTACGATCTTCTACCTTTCGAAAACCATCTCTTAAGTAAACTTTTGAAGTTATGAAATGAAGCATCCGTACATCTTTCGAGGCTCACTTTTTTTGCAATATTGTAGTAGATAGATGATGACCTCGGAATCTTTCTTTTCCACAGGGCAGCCTCAACGGCCTCCTTGGGCCTGTCGGGTTTCAGTTTCCCTGAAATCCACAATCCTCTTTGAATAAGAAAATCTTTTAAGTTAGGATAATTGTCCCATCCGAGTTCATTTGCTGTATGTGGAGAGTCAACCCAGAGCCATATCTCCAGCTTGGGCCTAAAGACAATCACCTCTATTCTGTGACCCCACTTCTGGGAGAGGCTATTTTTTATCTCGATTGAAATATCCTCTGGATTTTTCTCGTTCTCACGACCACATCCCTCGTAATCTATAAAGACAATTCCACAGGAATATATCGAGGAGAACTCTTGCAGGAAGTCGCTTGCCCCATTTAAAATCCCAGGGTCTCTTTTGGGATGTACATATATGTCATAAGTAATCTCTCTTATCCCCAGGGATATGTTTCTCTCGAGCAATCCTCGTAATCCATATTCTACATTCCTGTCCGGGACGAGACACACCAGATCCTTCATTGTAAGACTCCGGCATCGGGCAAGATAGATAAGTCTAACTCTTTCTGCCAGTCTCTTAATCTTGGATGTTCATTACCGGGTATAATATCTACCGCACCGTTTCTGGTCTTAGAGAAGCATAGTAGGTCTTCCGTTCTTGCAAGACGAAGAATAGCAGGAGAGTGTGTTGCGATGAAGATTTGATTGCCGTATACAGATGATAGTGATTGAAATAGGATCTCGATGGCAAGGGGGTGCAATCCATTTTCTGGCTCTTCGATCATATATATACTGTTTTTTTCTGGCAAATAAGCAATAATGGTCTCTGCCAGAAGACGGAGCGTACCGTCCGAAAGAACCCAGGAGGGTAGGGTCATACCGTTTTTATGTAAGACATTGATATAGAGAAAGCGGTCCTCGGGCCGCTCAACAACCTCAATACCCTTGATCTCAGGTATGGCAGTCTGTATATGCTTAACCCATCTCTTGAATGAATCAGGATTCTCCTTAGATAGATGCCTGATGACCTTCGGGAGATTTGAACCATCTGTCTGAAAATCGACAGGCAGATCAGGTCTACAGGGCATTCGCATCGTCTTACTATCGAGCTGGAGTATATGTACTCCGTTGGTAAAAAAGTTATTGACCCACATAGATACAGGAAATTTCTCCTCATCTTCAGGAACCCTTCCAAGAGCTGACTTCGAAGGTCCGAATCTATATACAATATTCCAATCAGTATTTTCAGATCCAAAATAGTCATTTCCTGCAGTGCTTTTTGATATCAACTTCCTCCATCCAGCGGGGGTATGTTTTCTACCATAAACCACATATTCAGGCTCTTTTAATTCCTGTGGGAATATATCAATCTGTCTTTTTGGGCATTCCTTAGATGAAGTTGGTGGTCTCTTTATCAAAAACAGATTTTCAGATTTAATGGCAACAGTCTTCTTTTCGTCGAGAGATACCGATATCTCATACCTTACAAGATTGAAATTCCTGTCTTTTAATTTCTGGATTATCTCAGATGGAATATCCAATTCCGCAGCAACCTTAAAACTCTCTTCTTCTTTCCTCCACAGGAGTTCCTCGAATCGAGAAGACCTCTTCTCAATCGCCTTCTGTGGTCCTTTATCTATGATATCCTTCAACAGGTTGATGACATCAATAAATGTGCTCTTACCGCTTGCATTCGGTCCTATAAGGATATTGAAGTTGTTAAGGTGGACATCAGAGTATTTTATCCCTCTATAGTGGAGTATCTGTATCCTCTTAATCATCACTCGTCCTTTTCAAAAAAATAGTCAAAGACTCAACTCCGACTTTATATCCTAAAATCAAGGATTTTTCTATAAATTTTTCTGGTCAGAATAAAAAATGATTTAGTGGATATATCTTATCTTGAAATTGAGTTTCATATCTTATATAATGCCTTTCAACCGCAGGAGGTGATATGAACAGATTCTTTATCGTTTTATCCGCCCTTTTACTCATATCCAATCTGGCTTATTCGAACGATGCAGAGGTCCTGCCAGAGGGGGTATTCAAGATTGGACAGCAGGTGGGATATGACTGGTCGACAGACAATTTCAAGACGGTCTTTGGAATGGGGACATATCCAATTACCTACTGGTACAATATCACTGTGAAGCTCTCGGATATCGCACCGGATATGGCAAAGACAATGAAGTGCACCGATAGCCAGGGCAAACCTGCAGAGTGTGTCCTGGGAACTACTCACTTCGATTTGCTCGAGGATGCAATAAAGTTCAATACGAATATTATGTATGGTGTTACGGATAAATTCTCAGCCGGATTAATCATACCTTATCACTATGCCATAAACAGTGCAAAACTTCAGATTACGGGTAGCAATATGAGAATCAACTATGAATCGAATGGCAAAGTCAACAAGCTAATACCAATAGTTCCCTATGAGTGGGATAAGGCACCAGCGGGTGCACATCCAATAAATGCCCACGATGTGGAGGTTATACTTTCGGATGAGGCATTCGGTTTCGAGTATCAGGATCCCCTTTCTACCCATTCGGGTTGGTATCTCGGAGATATAATTTTGGGCTCGAGATACCTGTTTTATGAAAACGAATGGATGAAGTCTGCCTACACACTATTCATAATTACACCTACAGGGCAGGAGGACCCACCCGACTGGCTATTCTCTCCCGCACCCGGCGATGGACAGTGGGATATAGGTTTCTGGTTCAACAACGACTTTTTGCTTCACAAGAGGAGCAATCTCTGGCTCAATTTTTCGACGGGATATACCTCACAACTTCCTCAGACCAAGAAGTTCAGGGTCCCGAGTGTATCCAGAAATATCCCAAACACCCCCGAAGAGTACGATAAGAACAATAAAGGTGAGAATTTTATGCCCATCGGGAACCGCTCTCACAGTCTGATTGAGTTGAGGAGAGATATAGGCGATAATTTCGATTTCTATCTGGGCGCAAGGATAAATCTCACAGAGTATCTCATCTTCAATCAGGAGTTCTATTATTACTGGAAGTACAGAGACCAGTTCGAGGTTACATATCAACCAATGGCCTGTGAGCTCGTCTCCAAACTCGAGCACGACACCTATCATATCCCGTACTGTAACGAAAAGGGTGCGGATTACTCGCTTGTGAATATTCAAACACACGCACTATCCAATTTTACGGACAGAGAGGAGCTCGTCTCGACAACTATGCTCACATTTACTACACTCCCGCTTATGGAGAAGAATAAGTTTCCGATCCCCTTGATGTTGACCCTTGGATACAAACACTCGATTGCGGGTAAGAATATCGAGCAATCAAACTCGATTTTTATGAATCTGGATCTCTTTGGCTCTGTCTATATGTTCTCCGAACAGAAGAAGCAGGCACTCAATGATAGCCAGTCTGCCTTCTCGACTATACCCACTACACCGAGGTAGTTTATGGGCATCAAGATTGCCGTAATTGGTGCGGGCTCTACATATACACCGGAGCTGATGGAGGGATTGCTCGAGAGGAGAGATTCCCTGGACCTCGAAGAGGTCTCCTTCTACGACATAGATCCAAAGAGGCTGAATATACTCTACGATTTTTCACTCAGGATGATTGCAGCGACAGGTTTTAATCTCAGACTCACAAAGAGTATGGACCTGAGAAAGAGCGTGTCGGGTGCAGATTTCATCATAAATCAGATAAGGGTTGCCAGACAGGAGGGGAGGATATTCGACGAAAAGCTCGGGATACATAATGGAATAATCGGGCAGGAGACGACCGGGGTCGGTGGTTTCTCCAAGGCTATGAGAACCATACCTGTTGTCTTGAATCAATGCAGGATATACGAAAGGTATTCACCCAATGCGATGCTCATCAACTTCACTAATCCCTCTGGTATCATTACAGAGGCAGTTTTGAGGAATACACCGATAAGGTGCATCGGGCTGTGCAATATCCCCATAAATCTCAGGATGGATATCGCCCATTATCTCAAGGCAGATCCAGAGGAGATTCAGCTCGACTATATCGGTCTCAATCACCTTGGCTGGGTGAGATCTATCAAGATAGGGAAACATACATACAGTCTCGACAATCTGAAAAGGACAATCTCTAAATTCTCCCCCAAGAATATCCCCGATATGGATTATCCCGAGGAATTGCTTGCATCTTTGGGGGCATTCCCCGGATACTATCTGAGATACTTCTATTTGAACCGTGCTATGGTAAGGAAGTTGAAGTCCTCGAGATACACGCGGGGCGAGGAGGTCCTCGAGTTAGAGAAGAGATTGCTGAAGATGTATCAGGACAAACGACTCAACGAGAAACCAGAGTTGCTCTCCAGGAGGGGCGGTGCCTACTATTCAAAGGTAGCCACCTCTATCATCGATTCAATAGTAAACGACCGAAGAAATGTAGAGGTAGTGAACATCGCATCTTCGAAGACGGTCGAGGGCTTCGAGTCCGAAGAGGTATTGGAGATGCCAGCCATCATCGGCAGAAAGGGTGCAAAGCCGCTACAGAACAGGGTGGATAATCTCCATATGTTCTCGCTGATGAGGATGATCAAGGGTTATGAGAGATTGACGATAGAGGCGGCAGTCGAGAGGAGCTTCGAGAAGGCGGTGCTGGCACTTATTACAAATCCACTCGTTATGGATGCAGAACTTGCGATAGGGCTTGTAAGGTCTATCGACAAGAGATATAAACTTGGACTCAAATAAGAGGAGGTTCATTATGAGACTTGCAGTCAACGGCGGAAAACCACTGAGGCACAGACCATTTCCAAAGTGGCCACCATATGATAAGAGTGAAGAGAGGTATCTGCTCGATGTCCTGCATTCACACAACTGGGGAGGATTTCCTTCACCCAATAAATATGCAAGTACATTTGCAGAGAAGTTTGCATCGTATCACGGTGCAAAGTACGGGATATGTGCAGCCAACGGGACAGTAACACTCGAGGTGGCACTGCGGGCAGCTGGGGTCAGGGCAGGAGATGAGGTGATTGTTCCGGCACTCACCTGGACCGCTACCGCCCTTGCAGCCGTCTATATAAATGCAATACCTGTATTTGCAGACATCGACCCGGAGACATACTGTATCGACCCGGAGGATATAGAGCGAAAGATAACCAGGAGGACTAAGGCGATCATCCCTGTTCATCTGGGTTCGAATATTGCAGATATGGAGAGGATTATGCAGATTGCAAGGAGGCACAAACTTGTGGTTATAGAGGATTGTGCCCACGCCCACGGGGGTTTCTACAAGAAGAGAGGGGTAGGTTCTATCGGAGATTTTGGCTCATTCAGTTTCCAGACATCGAAGCTTATGACATCTGGAGAAGGTGGTATTATACTCACATCCAACAGAGAGTATGCCGAGAGGTGTCATTCACTCGTCAACTGCGGCAGAAAGGAGAAGGGATACGACTCCTTCAAGGGGTTTATGACGGGTTTCAATTACAGGATATCGGATTTACAGGCAGCCGTACTCCTCGGTCAGATGACAAGACTCGAGAAAGAGACGATTCACAGAGAAAGGATGGCAGAATATCTCTCCAAGAGACTTGCAGGTTTTCCGGGCATCGTCTTGTTGAAGAGGGACAAGAACATAACGAGGCTGCCCGTATATGAATATCTCTTCCGTTTCATCGAAGAGGATTGGGAGGGTGTATCGAGGGACAGTTTCGTCTCGGCACTGAATGCCGAGGGTATTCCCTGCGAGGGAGATTTCTATATTCCTCTCTATCAAAACCCGCTTGTCTGGGTCAGCGCCGAGGATTACCCGATGATAAGGCGCATATACGGCAAGAATATATACAACTCGAAGAAGTTCGTATGCCCCGTTGCGGAGTATGTGGCATATTATGAGTCTGTCTGGTTGCACGCATCTCTATTTATGGGAGGCACCTCCGACATAGACGACATCGTGAGGGCAATAGAGAAGATAAGGGAGAATATCGATGAGCTGAAGAGCTCCAAGAATATCAAAATCAAGAGCAGATGGAGGAAGAAATGAGAATCGGGAGAGTGGCACTATCTCTGATTTTTGTATTACTGATATCTGTCAACCTGTATTCATCTACACTCGTATATATGGAATTGAAGGATATCCTCAATAGGTCAGAGGCAGTCGTAAGAGGTGTCGTAAGGGAGGTAGAGTCGAGGTACAACGAAGAGAGGACGAAGATATTTACCTATACGCTCATCGAGGTAAAAGAGACGATAAACGGCAAGACTCCTCCTGTCATTACTGTTCAGACCTATGGGGGAAAGGTTGGGGATATCAATATGAAGGTCCCGGGTATGCCTGAGTTCAAGAAGGGTGAGGAGGTGCTGCTGTTTGTCAAGAAGGTAGAGGATTTCTATCATATAGTCGGGATGATTCAGGGTAAATATAGTATCCAGAAGAGCGAGAGTGGGGAGGAGTATCTGATAAATGACTTCAGGGATATTGCATTCAAGAAGGTTGGGGTAGATAATAAGCTCGAAGACCTGAGCCCGTCCGAGATCTCATCCAGGATCAAGTACTCAGATTTCATCAAGAACATAAAGTCTCTCATAAAACCAGAGAGTAAACCAACCCCCACCGAAAAGACGAATAAAGGAAAATAATCAGAATTCTCATTCTTAATCTTCTATAGCAATTCAGCAATCTAATTCCTTAAACCGAGCATAATATTTCTTCGTAAAATTTCTTTATATTAGAAAGTGTAGGGAATAAATTGGATATCTTGCCCAACCATTTATCAAACAATCTTTTTAGTTTTACAATTTGAGCAGGATTTGGTATAAAAATCGTCAGTTCGATATCAAGGAGGTAAAAGATGAATATATCATCGGGTTATCTTAAAAAGATGGGGTATTTTGTTTTTGTTATCACCATCTTTACATTCTGCGGTTGTGGTGTAGGTAGCACAGTGGAAGGTAACAATGATACTGCAGGCAATGATATCATAATCGAGGATATCAAAACTCAAACTGATTCTTCAGTTATGGATGTACAGAGAGATAGTGAAATGAAGGATATTGTAAATGATATTAATGATGTAGAGATTTCTGACACAACAGATGATGTAGCAGGTGATAGATGCATACCGAATTGGACAAACAAAGAGTGTGGGGATGATGGATGTGGAGGGAGTTGTGGGAGTTGTGGAGATAATGCAGTGTGTAAACTGAATGTTTGTGAGTGTAAGTCGGGTTTTGGAAACTGTAATGATACTTGGGCTGATGGATGTGAGGCCAACTTCAGTACAGACCAACATCATTGTTCTGATTGTGCAACGGACTGCGGGGATAATTCTATATGTAATAACAAGACTTGTGCTTGTCAGAGTGGGTATTTTAACTGTGATGGAATTTGGATAAATGGATGTGAAGTTAACCTGAATGATCCGGCGACATGTGGGAAGAGCTGTGATAATAAAATAAATTGTGGTCAAAACTCTATATGCAATAATGGAGTATGCGGGTGTCAGACAGGTTATGCCAATTGCGATGGTTTATTGAGTAATGGGTGTGAAGTTGATTTGAATAGTATAAATAGTTGTGGTACAAGTTGTTCGAATAAGGTAATATGCTCAAAAAATAATGGCTCAAATCCGGTATGTGATAGAGGAGTGTGCAAATTGACCTGTAATAGCGGATATGAAGATTGTAATGCAAAGGCTGGGAGTTCTGATGGCTGTGAAGTGAATCTTAATAGTATAAATAGTTGTGGTACGAATTGTTCGAATATCGTAAAATGTTCCTATGCAAATGGTAGTAACCCTGTATGTGATAATGGGTTGTGTGTATTGAGCTGTAACAATGGATATCAAGATTGTAATTATGAATATGGTAAATCTGATGGATGTGAAGTAAGATTAAATAGTCCGGCTACTTGTGGAACAAATTGTTGGGATATTGTGAATTGTGGTGTGTACTCTGTGTGTAAAAATGGAGTGTGTGAATGTCAGGTAGGTTATGCTAATTGTGATGGTGATTGGAACAACGGTTGCGAGATAAATATGACGAATGATGAGAATAATTGTGGTGGGTGCAATATTACTTGTGGTATAGGTGAGAAGTGTATAAATTCTAAATGCGGGAAGGGATATAGAAGACAGATTAGTATAAATAATGTTTCTTCTACAGGTCTTACGAATTATCAGGTATCATTTACGATAAATACAAGTGAGTTAATCAGTGCGGGGAAGATGAGGAGTGATTGTGGAGATATAAGGTTATATGACACAGATGGTACAACTGAGTTATCATACTGGGTAGAGGATGGTTGTAATAGTACCAGTACAAAGGTCTGGGTAAAAGTGCCAGATATAGCGGCTAATAGTACAAAGGTTATCTATCTACAATACGGAGTGTTAGATCTTACATCGAAGAGTA
>Ga0123519_10016292_pt1 | contig 10343 bp, 9 predicted proteins | sample YelNatPaOPRAMG02_FD_87396 | JGI IMG/M metagenome (GOLD analysis project Ga0123519, IMG submission 87396) | Hot spring microbial communities from Yellowstone National Park - Yellowstone National Park OP-RAMG-02 (version 2) | ecosystem: Environmental > Aquatic > Thermal springs > Hot (42-90C) ...
AACACGGCTTGTTTTTGCGTGTTTGAGGCATTTAAACGCAATTTCGTTACCCTAAATGTCGGGGATCTATAATAATGTATCTCTCACGCATGGATCCCCGACGAACACGAACTCCGAAAAATCCGTTATTTTGCGCCTAAATCAAGCCTCACTCTCTATGATCTCTTTCAAGACACTTCCCACACACATACCCTGGGATTCTGTAAAAAGATTTGTTGCGAGAACAAGATTATATCTCTATCTGTTGTATCACTGCCAAACGCTCCTATGTTATCGGCATTCCATGTCTTCAAAGAATGGAAAAAAACAAATATGCAGAACAATATATCGGATTGGATAGGAATAAGGAAAGGTGAGAATTTGAAAACTGCAGTAATAGCTCCATTGGGACAGAGCCCACCAGTAGTTACTACCTTCATACATGGCATCAGGGAAAAAATAGACGACTGTCTGGTACTAACCACGACAAACACAGATGTGAAAGCAGGATATGAATTAATTAAACTTGCAATGAAACTCAAATACCCTTCAGTTCATGTTCATGAAGTAGAACTACCATTCGAAGATGTCAATACAACAGAAGATAATTTAAAATTTGTGTCAATATGCTCCAGAATAATTAAAGAAGAACGAGAGACTCATAACTGTGATAGAATATTCCTGAATGTCGCCGGTGGAAGAAAAAACATGTGCATATCCCTTTCACTGCTCGGACAAGTTATGGGCGTTGATGGAGTATTCCATATTGTTAACAAAGATGTCGAGATAATAAATCTCCAATTAGAACGAATGAGGGCAGAAATAGAAAAAATATACCTGGCAAAAAGTGACGAAGATAAAATGAAAATATATCAGCAGTATGCGGAAGATTTTGATAGAATTCTATTCCCATCGCCCAAGGAGTATGAACTCATAAGAATTCCAACTCTTCCATATCCGCTGGACTACCTCGGCAGAATAGTTTCTAAAATCTTCCAGGATATGGATTCTCTTACCTTAGAAGAAAAAACGATACTGGAGAGACATGGCATACTTGAAAGAGTTGGTAATCGCTTTCAACTAACAGATTATGGTGCGAAGTTCTTAGGGGTGTTTCGAAAATGAAAATAATCTTGGGCGTGCTGGGTCTTGTTGAAAAATATACAAATGTGACATACAAATTTGAGAATGAAGAATATACAACGCCATTTATTACTGAAGCAGTGCGACAAAAACTTAAAAATGAACCAAAGACAATTCTTTTTGTGCCAGAAAGCCTACTAGTGAGCAACTATAACAATGATATAGGTAAGTTAAAAGAAAAGATGAAAGAGAAGATAAATAGCTGTAAAGAATGTACGAATCCTGAGAACATAGATAATATAGAATTTGTTGTTATACCCTCTGACAATTGGGCTCAATTTCAAGATTTTGTTATAAAAATGTTTTGTGAATTGATTAAAATTATCAAAACACTAAGAACGAATGAAGAAAAGGAAGAAATATATGTATGTTGCTCGACAGGACAGAATGTATATGTAATTGCCCTCCTGGAAGCCGTTCGAAAATACCTAACTTACAAACAACTAGAGAACATCCTCCAGGATCCAAACATCAAAGAAGCAGAAATTGTATCGCATCCACCAATTATCCAAAATCGCGTCGTATACCCTTGTGAAATGTACGATTTCGAAGCAAAAGCGTTTTTCTCTCTACCCGAGGTAAAAGAACCAGATAAACTATGTGAGAAAAATAGAGAAACGGGTTTTTTGAAGGCGTTTAGCAAAGATAAACAACTTAGTGAATTCAAAGAAAATGTGTGGCCATGTCTAAATACTCTCAAAATTGCATACAACTCTATTCGCTACAACATCCCCCTTTCGTTCTATACGCCTCAGATACTGGATATCAGTATGGATCTCGAAAAGATTGAAGAATCTCTCTTTACCATAATCGACGAACTCCAGAGGAACAAGATAAATGTAGATGCAGCAAAGATTTCGAATATATTTTTTTCAATTGCAATGTTGAAATCAATCAAAAAGTTTAAAGATAATTTGTGCGTGCCCACTGTTCAAAATATCAAAACCGAATTTAAAAAGATATATGAAAAGAAGTGGTTATCCCTCGGATTAAATGCACATATTCTTGAATGTGAATTGGAGGAGATACTTAACAAAGCAAAAGAACGATTATCTGATGAAAAAATATCTGGTGAAAAAATAATAAGTTTGCAGGAGTTGTGCAAGGTTAGGGGGAGTGGTGATAGAAAAAGAAATTTTTTTGCACACTGTGGTTTCCTCAAAGAGTTCACGCAAATTGGGATTTGTTTCGCCAATCCAGACGATTATTTGATAAAATGGGATGAAGAGAAAAACAAAATCAATGAAATAGAAGAATGGATAAAGAACCCGTGAAAAAACAAGAAGTGGAAGAAATCATAGATAGTCTCATTTCCTGTTAACCTATGTTGGGCAAATGATTCCAACACCAAATGAGAACGTATAATCATTTTGGCTTCTTTGTGAGTTCTTAAATCAGGGATAGATTTTCTCTACACTTTTTCCTATATCTTTAACAAAATTTGTAAATAAATTCCAATTATCATATTCGATCTTAAGATTAGGATTGGGATGAAAGATGAAGTTATGAGTATTTGGTTTCATAATTATAATAAGTAAAGTGTATTCATTTTCACCTATTTTTATGACTTTAAAAATCAAAGGAGAAGCCCTTCTTAAACCTTTGTATTTTCCAACCGCTATAATAGGTAAACCAAAAACTATCCTCTTATCTATTGGTGTTTGTCTTCTAAACGATTGATATACCTGTCCTACTTCATTTAATAAATTTTTCCAATTATTATCACTTTTGAAAATGTAAATCTCAAAATTACTAAATAAATGGGGAATATTTTCTCTTGGCGTTTGGTTGAAAACATCCTTTATTTTATCTAAATTATCTTTTATCCATTCTTTCAAATCCTTATTTGGAGCAAAATTCAATCCATAACAATTATTTGTCATATCTTGGCTATCTTTCTCAATTTTCTGAATTTTTATTGAACCAAAACCCCTTCTTGGCCTACTTCCAAAGTTTCCTAAGTTAAAAGCAAGCCATAAAGCACAGAAAAATTTTTTAATATCCTCATCAGTAGCTTTTGGATGGAAGGAAACTTTGAGGATAAATTGTGTATTTTCTGGAACTGCCTGCCTTTTTGTCAAATTTAATGAGAACCCTAAATAATTATATCCTTGACATCCTTGACCGAAAGCAGGAGAAAATTGTTGTGGTTGAAACTCTTCTTTTTCTTTTATAAATATCCTCACCACACCCTGATTTGATTTTTCACCAGCCCATCCAAAAATTCTTTTTTCATCTTCAAGAGAACCACCTGCAGCTCTAAACCACCATCTCAACAATCCATTTATAGATTGTGTCCTTAATTCTGGTTGCTGAGAAGCCCCACCCATAAAAAGTGGAGTTATAACAGTACAGGTTATTTCGAACATTCTTTTCATTCACTCCACCTCCTATAACCTCTGCTGAAAGCAAATTTTATTTTCTTGGGAAACCTCAAAAAATTATACCTCACTCTTTTCATATCCTTACCTCCGTTGAAATTCTTCTCGCTACAACAAGTATGCTGGCAAAGTTTTCAATATCAAGTTTATCAAACTGTGGTAAAATGCTATTTTCAAAATACTCTTTCAACCGTTCTTTCTCTCCTTGCTTTCTCATGAATATTCTCTCCAGTTCGTTCCTCAAAATCTCATTTATGGCCGTGATGTTCTCGCCCTCACCCTTATCTTTTTTCTTGTATAGCTGTTCCACAACCTCGAGATATTGATATGGGAACACACCAGAGATCTTATCTGCTCTGAACTTACAGAGCAATTCATCAATAAAATCTACTAGGTCCCATTTTCCGCCACATTCTCTTTCCTCTCCACTGTGCGTTAAAAATACAAGACAAAATCCATTCTTGCCATATTTGTTCTTCGCCTTCTTCTCTGCCTCATTTACCTTCTTTAACGCCAAATAAAGTGGGTATTTATGATGAACAATTAAAATCCCGGCGCTCATGGAGGCTTTTTGACTTAATGTACTTGTAAAACTCTTCTGTAACTCATATGCACATTTCAGTACGTCCTCTACAGGCAAGAATGCTAAGACATCATCGCCACCTGCATAAATGAGCATTCCATAATGCTCTTCTACAATCCTTCTCACATCTTCCAGTGCAAATTGAGAGAGTTTTCTTGAAAATACTTGGTGAATGGAGGGAGAATTTGGGTGCATCTCACATAAAATTTGTTGAAGTTCATTCTTGTCTTCACCTTCCGAAAATTGAATGAGAGCGACCTTGGGCTTTTCGTGTATCGTATCTCCTATTTTTGGATTGAATTCTCCCTTGAGCCACTTTCCCATATTATCTCCGTCCATCTGGAGAATAGCATAGTATCTGGAAGGATTGATTTTGTTTTCTCTTAAGAATTTTAAAATATCCTGGTAATCCTGTTCAGTGATTGACTTATTATTTTCTTTTTTAAAGTAATCGGTATAAGTTTCCTCCATAAGATATTGTCCGTCAATTTTATAAAGATGATCTTTATCTCCTAATTTTGGTACTGAGACAGAACCAAGGATACCCGCCTTTTGTTTAAAATTACTAAACACTTGGCTAAACCGCAATTTAACACTTTCATCTAACCTTCTCTTTTCTCCAATACTTGCCATCTCTGATGTCGATGGGAATTTTACATCTTTATCTAAACGAAATTCATCTTTTATAATTTCAGGAAACAACCTTTTTGTAAGACACACACCACAAAGTCGTTCACCATCTTTTACAATTTTCGGAGTTAATTTACCCCAATCGATATCCAGAACTTCAAATTCTCCGCAAAGATGACACTTTTCACCCACTTGTTCAACTTGTGAAAAGTCCCTTATGCTCTTCCTCGCTGCAAGGAGTCTCTCTGCGAGTTCTAAGAGGAGCGAATAAGCACTGCCGACATTGGCGGTTTTATAGTATGGGTGTTTTACTATTTTCTCTATCGTGGTGTAAAGTTCATCTTCACCACACACCTTTACATAATCTTTCAGGACATCATCAAGACCCGCATCCTGATACCAATGTATTACAGCCCAATACACTTGGAAGTAGGATATGAGTTGCTGTTCTATCTGACTACTTAGACTACTTATATCACTACTTATATTATTCTGCTTGAGGGTGTCTTCTACTTTTTGAGCCAGTTCCTTTAATGTGAACTTGAAAGCCTTCTCACAATCCTCACCTAATTGCGTGCTATATGGAATAATGGCTAGGAATCTATTTGGTAGATTAGCAATTGTTAATTTGTCATAAGAAATGTTATTAGTAAAATTTTCATACCACTTTTCAAAAGCAAAATGTTTCTCCTTCTCCAGAATATCTTCGAATGTTGGATTTGCAAAGTTTAACGATTGGTATCCAAACTTTATATTGCATAAATACATATCAACAAGTGGCTGTCTTAATAAGTTCGGGTATACAATAGTATCAGGTCCATACTTCTCTACTATCGGTTTCATGCTTTCCCAGATTAGATAAGAAAGCATGTAACTGCCAGCCCATAAATCAGATGTTTTTCTGGCTTTTGAAATAAAACTCTGAACTGGGGCAATCGTAAAGAGTAAAAAGGCAGGGCGTGGTAACGCAGAGACAACTGCAGCTGTCTGTACAAGGTGGTCATATATTGAGTGATTTGGGGCTCTAGAATCTGCAGGATGTTTATTTATCTCTGGGAAAATTTCTGGGTAAAATCGCCATAAGAATAAAAAGGCAAATTTCGCTCTTTCATCCGCATCTTTAAAACCAGACAAATTTCCAAGTGCCTCAATTACCTTCTCAACTTTTTGTGTGTCTGGTGTCTGAACATCTTCTATATTGCCAGTAAATATATCAATAAATTTACATTCTTCAAAACTTACTTGGGACGCTTCCTTAAATGCTTCTGCTTTTTGTTCTGGTAAATTAGAAGGAGAAACGATAACTCTACTTTGTGCAGAGGCAATCTTATCTGCATTCTTTATTTTTTCATCATCAACCGCAACATTCTCGCTAAGAATCTTTTTAAAAAGTTCGTCTCCTTTTCTCTCGTGCCCCTCAATATTCTTAATCTTGTAGGGCGGGTCGTGAAGAATTGCTCTTAGTTTAAGTTTCCAGTCTGCGCATTCCATTTCTCAACCCTCCATTTTTATTAAGTTTCCAACTTCTAAAGCCTTTACATGAGATTCTACCACCACCGCTCCATTCAATCTTGGATCAAACACAGCTATCGCTCTTACTGGATGGTAATAGTGCACGAGAAATCCGTAGAGCCATATCGGACTTCTGCCTACAAGAATCACTGTACTTGTGGAAAACTTATTCTTTACTGGGTCCGGAGGTTCTACCTTTTTCAGATCATTTGGCTCGAGTTCCCTTTCTAATTCAAATTGCACTAACGTAATGCCATCTTTTATCTCTTTCACTTCGAATCTGATAAACTCCTCATCATCATCCAAATCTGCCATAACCAACCCTCGTTTTCGCACCTACACCGTACTCTTCTAGAGCAGTTTTAATCCAATTCGGAACAAGATTTGTTAACTCGGAAAAGTTAGTAAGCCAGCTATTTAGTATGGTTGGTACCTTTTTTCTTTCGGGTGAATCTTTATATTCGTTCAGAATTTCTTTTGCTCTAAATTCATCAAAAAGCACATTAAAACAGAATGGAATACCTTTTTTGAGTGTCAAAAATACAATTGGATTCGGATTTTCCCAGTCCCCCGGCGGCTCTCCTTGCGTATAGTATTTGGAATAATGTGGATTCATCACATCAAGATCAAAAATTTCCTGGTTGTTATGGATATCGGGATAGGCATCAAGGAAAACCAATAACCCCTTGAAGTTTTGTGTTCCGAACAAAAGTTTGTGTCTTAGAATATCATCATCTTCGGAACCAGCAATTTCGCTGTCATATAACTGCTTTTGTAGAACTTCTATTTCTATGTTCATTTTTTCAGCAATTTCCCAGAAACTCACCATTCGAACAACACCTTTTAAAGCCGTTGCAGGAATATATGGAATCCCAAAAATATGGTGTAAGGTCAGTGATGTCTCGAGAACATGCTCGCCCCCAAGCCCTACCACAAGACGAGAAGATGTGGCTAATTTTAAACATCTGTTTGGCTCATTACGGAATATATTGCTATATCCAGATTTTTCTAAACATACTACTTGATTTGTAACTCTTTGTGGTAAATTCTCGATGACTTTAGGGATTTTTGTTATCTCCCTAAAGAATTTACTTTTCTTTTTAGGATCCTCAATAACCTCCTTTTTTATAAGTTTCCCCAAAATAAGCGATGTATTCTCATAGTTATGTATGTGGTTGTGGTTATAGATATGATTTATAAGTTCTCCATAGTTCTTAAGTTTCCCGTTCGTCATCTCATTCTACCTCGACTATCCTTTTTAGCCAATTTGCAATTGCGAGGGCTTCGATCGTTGCCAGTCGAAGGGTTTGAAAATCTGCATTGGTAAGTTCCTCCAGTGCATCATTTTTGATAATACCCTTCTTTCTCAACCAATCATTAATCGTATCATAAACATCCTTTCTTTCCTTTTTTGATTTATAAAAAGCCAATGTCGGTATCAACCCGTTTGATACTATAAAAGATGGTAAGCTTCTTGCATGACTCTTATATTTATCTCCATCTTTATTATTGGTTATCTCTCTAACTTTTTGGATACAAAAATTTGCCCTATCCTGTTCAAGAGTTTTTCTCATGTTTTCCACCACCAGAATGGTTTGTAGAGCATAACTTGACTCTCACATAGCCTTTTCCAGTTGTTTCGTCTCCACCAAGCTGTAGAAGGTATTTGTCTAATAATTTCTCTAATGAAATCATAATCTCATCGGCTGTGAAATATTTTCCCGCCCAAGCACGCTGCAGCTTAGTTGTAATCTTATCTTTCTTGTTTGCATCTCCTTTTATCTTACCTTTCACCTCATCCCAGTTCGGTTCCTTATTCCTGTCCTTAGCAAGTTCTTCGTACAACACTTTTTCAATTCCAAAATAAGGCTCTGTTATAAAAACTATAGAGTAAAAAATGCTTTCGGATGGCACGAACTCTTCACTAAATAGAGCACCTTCCTTAACAGTGCCTTTTGCCTGATCTATCCTTACTCCAGTTCTTATTTCAACTGCATAATTTACAAAGTCTTTGAAGACATTATCAGAAACAATGGCAATGTGCCCATTTAAATCCATAGTTAATGAATTATGTGGTAAATAGTTTCCTATGGATTGAGCAAGATCCTTATCAATACTGGGATTTACTTCAAAAACAAATTCTTCAAGGGACACTTTGTTTCCATCTATTTTCATTTTTGAATCTTGTGCAATTAAAATTTTTTCATCATCTTGCTCATCGGAGTTATTTCTTTTAGGAAATTCTGGTATTGTTATTCCTCTCTCTACATTGAGCGCTTTTAAATCATCGTTAAATCTCTTTAAAACAAATGGACATGTAATCCAGGCAAAAACGCCTTTTACAGACCGAACAGGATAAAGCAAAATCTTTGCGTCTGTTATGCTTATACAACTCGCAAAATCTGAACTCCCATCAGTCGGACCAAAAATCGTCTCTACTTTATCATTATCATTCCAGCTTCTTGAAGCCTGATCTCTTATTACACCCTTTATTCCACTCGCCCACAAAACTGGAAAAGATGTGTGTCTTTCCCGCTGTATGGGCAAATCAACATAAGACACACTCTGGCCAGCACCCATATGTATGGGACTCTCTGCATAGAACGTCATAAGCGCACTTTTTCTATACATTCCATTAACCTCCCTTTTTTATTAGGACAAGGTTTGCTCCTATAAAATCTTGTCGCCCTCCTTTCGCCTCTCCAAGACAGTACGAGCGATTATTACTTTTAGTTAGAAACGAAATCGCTTTTAACCCCTTCTTCCCATTATTACTTTCAAGCCAAAATACTGTTCCAGGTGGATACGCTCTTTTTGTTCTTGGATTATTCATCCCTATGTTTTTAGATCTAAGACCAACTATTCTGTAATTCCCATAGCATGCAGAAAACATCTTGAAACCATCTATCTGTGGTATCCTTTTCTCAGAATCACAGAAATCAAAAATACCATATGTCAGAAACAAAAGTTGAATCTTCTCGTTCTTATCCAAATCAATATTCTCATCAATTCCCAAATTTTTTATAATATAGTCTTTAAAATCACTTACTTCCACATCATAGTATACATTTCTCGTTTCACCCCCGAGTTTTAAACCTCGTGGAGCCAGATTGAAAAAATTGCGAAGCCCCTCATCGTCCTGAGCTACCTTTTTGAGTTCGTCTGAAAAATCAAATTCTGCCCAGAAAACAAATTCAAAATTCTCTTTTAATCTCAAAAACTCAATTCTATAAAGCGCATCCTCCTCTGAGCCAACAGAATAAACCGCGGGGTCTATTGAAATGCCAACTCTTGGTTCGTTTTCGAAAATATTTTTGTAGCCCAGAATCTCATCTTTATCGACCTTCTGACCATTTAACCATTTTTTAAGTCCACCAATGGAAATAAAACCATCAAATGGTTCGATTTCTTCAGTTCCTTTATAAGTAGGTAAAGTCCCTACTTCCTCTGGCTTATTTGTGTTTTCTGGGTTAAAAAGGTTTTGCTTTTCTTTAGGAGGTTCTACCACAAAAAAATTCTCATGTTCTTGCTTTTTTCTCTCTGAGTATATGTTATATGGTTTCGGAAAATAAATCTCCGAACCCCTCTTGATGAAAGGCCCATAAACTGCTCTCAGAATGCTGGTGGCATCTATATCTTTAAATTTTGAGCAGATCGCACCTGCAAATGTGTGTGGATAAGGTGGAAACACAGAATCCACAACATCTCCTCTATTAAATGGTCTTCCAGAACCAAAATAGAGCACATCATATGGACCTAACGTAAACTTGAGCATACTGTTCATCCTCCTATGTGCCAGCAAATCTCTTTTCGTTCTCCTCTGCCTTCAAAGTGCTTGCCTGACATATATACGCAACACTCCTACAAATACGATAATGGTGCAGAAGTATAATAAACTTACTCGTGCTGCCTCGCTCGTATATTTTCTGATTGCTATGTTCATTTCTCTCAGGATGTGTCAGAGATATTGCTAGTTTGAATCACAGCAATTGTCAAGAGTCTTCTGTTTCAATCCTACCTTAGTCCAGTTTGAACTGATAAAAACGGATTAAATGTTGTGCAAACATATGAGTTTCAATCCTACCTTAGTCCAGTTTGAACTGATAAAAACGGAT
>Ga0123519_10016294_pt1 | contig 10342 bp, 9 predicted proteins | sample YelNatPaOPRAMG02_FD_87396 | JGI IMG/M metagenome (GOLD analysis project Ga0123519, IMG submission 87396) | Hot spring microbial communities from Yellowstone National Park - Yellowstone National Park OP-RAMG-02 (version 2) | ecosystem: Environmental > Aquatic > Thermal springs > Hot (42-90C) ...
ATTTTGAAAGTTAATCCGGAATTAAAACTTCCCAATCAGAGTATCACCGTGGTTCATCGGGCGGATGGCTCCGGCACTACCTGGATTTTTACCAATTATCTGGATAAGGTTTCAAAACAATGGCACGAGAAAGTGGGCACAGATAAGTCAGTTGCCTGGCCCTGCGGGGTGGGCGGGAAAGGCAATGAAGGAGTTGCGCAATATGTCCAGCAAATCTCTGGCGGTATTGGATATGTAGAATTTGCTTATGCCCTGGAAAATAATATGACCTGGACACTTCTCCAGAATAAAGCCAGTAAATTTGTTGCTCCCACCATTGAGAGCTTCCAGTCCGCAGGCGCAAATGCGGATTGGAAAAATGCCCCGGGATTTTATATGGTGCTTACCGACCAGCCCGGGGAAAATAGCTGGCCCATCACTGGTGCCTCTTATATCTTGGTTCATAAGAATCAGACCAATCCCAATGCTAAAGAAATGCTTAAATTTTTCTCCTGGTGCTTAAAAAATGGAGCAGTGACCGCAGAAAAACTTCATTATGTTCCGCTCCCCAAAAATCTGGTTGAGCTCGTAGAAAAGCAGTGGACTAATATAGTTTATCAAGGCAAGCAGATTTGGCAATAAATATGGGCAAAAATTTTCAACAAGAACAATGGGAGCTAAAGCAGGCGAGCTTTAGCTCCCATTCTCGTTTAAAAAAGGAAAAGCGAGTATTTAAAGAAAACCTTTTTTTTCGTTATCTTTCTGCACTATGCGCTGGTTTTATCTTGGTGATTATGTTTGGTATCTTGATAGAATTATATTGGCATTCTCATCTTTCCATTGCCACCTTTGGAATAAAGTTCATCTATTCCTCTAGCTGGGACCCAGTAAAAAAAGAGTTCGGCGCCCTTGCCAGTATTTACGGCACTTTTGTTTCCACTATCATCGCAATGTTGATAGCGGTTCCTTTAAGTCTGGTAATCAGCCTTTTTCTTACTGAATTGGCTCCTCCAATTATCACCAAGCCAGTGGGATATGCAATTGAACTATTAGCAGGAATTCCCAGCATTATTTATGGAATGTGGGGGCTTTTTGTCTTTGCTCCTTTTATGTCCAGATATATTCAGCCGGTTTTAAGCAAAAATTTGGGATTCCTTCCTTTATTTCAAGGTGCTCCTATGGGCATAGGGATATTAACCGCTGGAATCATTCTCTCAATTATGATTCTACCATTTATTACTGCCATGATGCGGGATGTGTTTAAAATGGTGCCAGCAGTGGTCAAGGAATCCGCTTATGGAATGGGTGCAACCAGCTTTGAGGTAACGATTAAGGTGACAATTAGGTATGGCTTAACCGGATTAGTAGGCGCTTGCTTTTTGGGCTTAGGCAGGGCAATCGGGGAAACGATGGCAGTGACCTTTGTCATTGGCAATTACCATCAGATTTCCGCTTCTCTTTTTTCCGCAGGAAATACCATTGCCTCAACCTTGGCTAATGAATTTGCAGAAGCGACCGAGCCTCTTTATTTAAGCTCACTTTTACAACTTGGTTTAATCCTCTTCCTAATCACGATTATGATTCAAGTGCTTACCCAGATTTGGTTAATGAAAATCCAAAAGGGGATAGGAAAATTATGAAAAAACGCTCTAATTTTTTGAGGCGAGTTTTAGATTGGGTAATAAAAATTATAGCGACCTTATCTGCTTTTTTCGGGATTATGATTTTAATCTGGATTATTTTTGAAGTTGGAAGGCGGGGCGCTCAAGCAATGAGCCTTAATTTTTTCACCAAATTGCCCACTCCCCCAGGGGTTCCGGGCGAAGGAGTTGCTAACGCAATTGTAGGCAGTTTGGCAATGGTCGCTCTGGCGGGATTTATCAGCGTGCCTATCGGACTTTTAGCAGGAGTATATCTTTCTGAATTTGGCAAAGATACCAGGTTTGGAAATTCAATAAAATTTTCAACCAATGTGATGATGGGAATCCCTTCAATCATTTTAGGGCTTTTTATTTACACCTTGGTGGTGGTGCCAACTAAGCATTTCTCTGGATATGCTGGCGCTTTGGCTTTAGCTTTGATTATGATACCAATTATTGCCCGAACCAGCGAGGATATGCTCTCACTGGTGCCTAATTCACTTCGGGAGTCCGCACTGGCTTTAGGCGCCCCGCGCTGGAAAGTGGTAATCCAGATTCTATTTCGCTCCGCAAAGGCGGGTTTGATAACCGGAGTAATTTTAGCAGTAGCCAGGGTAAGTGGAGAAACTGCTCCACTCCTTTTCACTGCGCTAAACAGTCCTTACTGGATGAGGTCATTGAATCAGCCGACCGCTAACCTGACTATGACCATTTTCAATTATGCGATGTCGCCTTATCGGGATTGGCAGAGAATCGCCTGGGGCGCCTCTTTCCTGATTATGAGCCTGGTTTTGGCTTTGAATATCTTCATTAGATTTATGTTAAGGGAGTCAAAAAGATGAGCGGAGAGGGACTTGAGAAAAAAGTAATGGTTATGAGAGAACTGGATTTCCCCGACCGGGAGGAGAGCTCTATCCCAGATTTAGAGATTCCTTCTCGGATTTCGGTGCGGAATTTGAATTTCTTTTATGGCAACAAACAAGCATTATTTAATAACAATCTTGAGATTGCAAAAAATAAGGTCACCGCGATAATTGGTCCTTCCGGGTGCGGAAAATCCACTCATATTCGGGTCTATAATCGGATTTATGAGCTTTATCGCGAGCAGAGGGCAGAAGGAGAGGTAATACTGGATGAAGAAAATATCCTCTCCCCTGGATATAATGTCATAGAACTACGACGGAAGGTGGGAATGATTTTTCAAAGGCCGACCACCTTTCCAATGAGTGTGTATGAAAATATCGCTTATGGACTTCGCCTTCACTACAAACTGAACAATAGCGAAATTTTTGAAAGGGTAGAAGATGCTCTTAAAAGGGCGGTATTATGGGAGGAGGTGAAAGAGGTCTTAGACCAGCCGGCGACTTCTCTTTCTGGTGGACAGCAACAAAGGCTTTGCATTGCCCGGGCAATTGCGGTTGAGCCAGAGGTGCTTTTGATGGACGAGCCAACCTCTGCCATTGACCCAATTGCCACTGCTAAAATTGAAGAATTGATTGAGAGCTTAAAACAAAAATATACTATTGTGATTGTTACTCACAATATGCAACAAGCCGCTCGCATCTCTGATTTTACCGCTTTTTTTTATGAGGGACATATTGTGGAGTTCGCGCCCACTCGCCAGATTTTCACCAAGCCTAAGAAAAAACAAACCGAGGATTATATTACCGGAAGATTTGGCTGAAAGAATAGGAGGAAGATTAAATGCCTAAAAGATTGCAAAGGGAGATTGAGAAATTGAAAAAAAAGATACTGGTATTAGGAGCGGTGGTTGAGGAGCGGGTTGGGCTTGCGCTTAAAGCGATGAAAGAGCGGGATGCTAAGTTAGCAGAACAGGTGATTGCTGGGGATATAGACATAGACCAGATGGAGGTGGATTTAGAGGAGGAGTGTTTAAAAATTTTAGTGCTACATCAGCCGGTGGCGGTGGATTTGAGGTTTATTATTGCGGTGCTCAAAATCAATAATGACCTGGAGCGAATCGGGGATTTGGCAGTGAATATCGCGGAGCGAGGGGCATTTCTTGCTACTCAGCACCCGGTAGAAGAGTCTTTGGATTTTCCAACTATGTTTGATAAAACCCGACAGATGTTGAAAAAAAGTCTGGATGCATTGGTTAATATGGATACTGACATAGCGTTTGAGGTTTTAGCGGAAGATGATGAAGTGGACAAGATGAACCAAGCAATGTATCTAAAAATTGAAGAAGCTATCCTTTATCATCCAGAGCAAATCAAAGCTTATATTCACCTGCTTTCCACCTCCAGACATCTGGAGCGAATTGCAGACCATGCCACCAATATCGCAGAAGATGTTATTTATATGATAACCGGAGACATTGTCCGCCACTCTGCTGAAGATTATTCCAAACTAAAAAAACCTTAAAAGAATTATAGCTAATTGCAGAGCTGTTGGCGCTTAGCTAAACTCCCCTCATCATTTCCAGTCCAAGACTATGATTTGGGGCTTTGCGGGAAGCTGATTGATAACATATTGATTCCCAGAGATTTTCTTAACATCTTTTTTATCCGCTAAAAATTTATCTATTGGCTCAATCGGGATTTTTATTGCCGAGGTTTTATAATGCATAGGAAAAATCAGTTTGGGATTAAGCTGACTAACCACCTGATTTGCGCCTTCCCCATCAATGGTATAAACCCCTCCTACTGGTATGAAAAGAACATCAATTTTTCCGAGCTTCTCAATCTGTTCTTTGGAGAGTGAACAGCCCAAATCACCCAAAAAAGCCATTCTGACTCCAGGCAGTTCTATCACAAAAATTGTGTTCTTACCTCTTCTTGCGCCCTGAGCCTCATCATGATAGCTCCGAACTGAATATACCCGAATATCTTTCAGGCTCTCATCAATCTTCTCCCAGTCCAGAGTCTTGGGATTCAAGCCATGAATTATCTTTGGACTGCCACTCGCCATCTGATAATAATTATGGTCAAAATGCTCGTGGCTAATTAGCACTAAATCCGGCTTGACCTTGGGCATAGGATAGCCCACCTCTGGATTAAATGGGTCAATCAAAATTTTTAGCCCCTGGGGAGAAGTTAGTAGAAAGCAAGACTGACCAAACCATTGAACCTTGAGCTGGGCATCCGCAGAATTTAAACCAAAGACCAAAACCGAAGCCAGAGCTAAAAATCCGCAAAGCAGTTGCTTCATTGTCTTCCTCCTTTTATCGGTTCACCCGGAAATAAAAAGTCATCTTGGTCTTTCCCAGCTCAATCTGGTCCTGGTTTCTAATTTTTACCGCACTCACCAATTTCCCATTTACCCGAGTGCCATTGGTAGAAGCCAGGTCTTTAATCGTGATTTTATCTTTGGAATGAACCTCTATCTGCATATGCCTTAGCGAAATCCCCTCATCATCCAACACTAAATCCGCATCTTTTCCTCTCCCCACCACCGTGCTTCTCCGCTTGAGCCGAAACCGCTGACCTTTATTAGCCCCCTCCTCTATCTCTAACACCGCATTATATTCCTCTGGCAACTCAGGATTATAAACCCCTCCTTCCAGCTGTAAGGTTTCCTCATCAAAACGCACTTTGGAAACATCAACCTCTACCGTGCCTGGCTCCTGATAAATCGCATAACGGTCCCGGACCACGCTCAAAAGCAATTTGCTCTCCCCAATCAATATCTCGTCCAGGTTTTGAAGAGGACAGATGCTTATCCGTTCACCATTCACCAAAGTTCCATTAGTGGAATTATGGTCATAAATCATAATCTCCTCCCGACTAACCTCTATGGTGCAATGTTTGGAGCTGATGGTCGGGTCATTAAGAAGGATATCACACTCTTTTCTGCCAATGCTGGTCTGAACCTTTTTTAGCTCAAATTTCTTCCCGCTCTCAGGTCCCTCTAAAACCTCAAGATATACCTTTAAATTAGGAGGAAGCTCTCCCTCTCGCTTTTGTTCCCCACTCGGTATCTTGGTATCTTCTGCCATTGATTTTTATTTTATGCCCTTAGCCATAACTCGTCAAATTTCTTAACTAAATCAATCAATCTCACTTTGCTTTATTAGCTGTTCCATCCGCTTAAAGAATCTTCTATGGCTTGAGAGAAGCAGAAGAACTGCGCCAGTTGGACAAAAAAATCTACACCAAAACCGAGGAATAAAAAAGCTGATTCCGAGAGTAAAAATAATCAGCATTATTCCCGACCCAGAACCAGACCGAGAAAAAAGCTGAAAAAATGGCTCAAGCTCTGCGGATGATTGCCAGCGAAAATAAAAATATAGAACCACCAAGATAAAAAGCAATAGCCAGCGAATTTCTCTTGCCATTTTTAGCAGAATTGGTGATACCTGCCATCTTTTTCTTTTTCCCAGTTGTGCGCTTAATTCCTGAAGACCCGCAAATGGACAAAGATGAGCGCACCAGACCGGACCCGAAAAAATAGTTGAGATAATGGCAAAAGCACCAACCAGCACCAGATACGGATTGGACTCAAAAGGAACCCGCCAGCTCGCAATTTGAAAAAGATGAGGTAGCGCTAAAGGGGTCCTGAGCCAGATACCAATCACCATAATGCTCAAGCTGAAAATAAAAATCCTTGTCCAGCGCTTTCTTGGTAAATAGATGCTTATCCATCCTAAAATCAAGATGATTGTCAAAGCAATCGGTTTGAGCTTAAGATAATTGCTCAAGATAGATGGTCTGGGAATAGCCTCCCTGGCTTTTCCAAAAATTTTCTCCCCGGCTAACTGCGCAGAGCTATCAAGCGAATCCAAAATCGCCTTAGAACTAACCGATGCTCCGCTCACCACCTTAATATCCTTTAGCTCGGTATATGGTCTTCCCACAATTTTCTCAAAAAATCCAGAGCCTTTTATCAGACGGAAATAATAAGGGGTCTCCTGATGACTGATTATCCGAAATGATAAAATCCTCCCCTCCTCATCCATCGCAAAAAGGATATTGATTGGACCCGAGAAGCCTTTTACTTCTTCCGCCAGCTCAGCACTCAAAAGCGCAACCGCATTCTTGGTTTTTCCACCAACCTGGATTTTTCCCGGATAATGAGGAATGGGAGAGAGCTTACGGTCTTTGATAGAGGCTCCGGGAAGAACCGCATCTAATTCTGCCTGAGTGGGAAAAAGCCTTAATCGGTGCTGATGAGCTTGATAATCAGATAAAATAATCAGGAAAACTCCTGCCAAAAATAAACTAATTTTAATCACCGTCCAGACTTTTCTCATCACCTCAAATTATAATCTCAAATTTTGTTTTAAAGCAAAGAAACCGGGTCCCGGTCCACCTCCAGACGAACCGATTGACTGGGGCGGGCTTCAAATTTATTTTTAATCTGCCTTAAAAATTTTCCCAGGAGAGCTGGCTCTGGCGCAAACACCAGAACTTGAAACCGAACTCGGTTTCTAAGCTTAAAAATCGGCGCAGGCGCAGGTCCCAGGATTCTAATCGGAACAAAAATTTTTTGCCTTTTAATCTGCCGAGCAATTCTTCCCAATAATTGAGCAGACTCCGCCACGCTTTCCTTTTTTAAGCCTGAAGCCCGAATCAGCGCACATCTGGTATAAGGCGGATAGCCAAAAGCCTTTCTCAAAGCCATCTCCTGCTCGTAAAAACCCTTGAAATCATGCTGGAGAGCAGATTGAATAGAATAATGCTCTGGATTAAAGCTCTGGATAATCACCTTACCCGGCAAATCCCCTCTTCCAGACCTTCCTGCGACCTGAGTAAGAATTTGAAAAGTCCGCTCCCCACTTCTAAAATCCGGCAGGTTAAGAGATTGGTCTGCTAAAAGCGCGGCGACCAGGGTCACCCCCGGCAAATCATGACCCTTTGCGACCATCTGGGTGCCGATTAAAAGGTCAATCTCTCGGGATTCCATCTTTTGAATCAGCTCAAAATACGCTTTTCTCCCTGCCATTGTATCTCGGTCCATTCTGGCAATTTTTGCCAATGGAAGAAGTTTTTTTATCTCTTCTTCCACCTGCTCAGTGCCTATCCCAAAATCCTTTATCCGAGCAGAAAGGCATTGGGGACAAAAATCCGGCGCCGGAATATGATACCCGCAATGATGGCATAAAAGATAAGACTTTTTCGGCGCCTCTCCATAAAAGGATGAGCCTTTCTGGACAGTGGGCTTTTGATGAAAGGTGAGCGCAACTGAACAATTCGGACAAATAAACCGGTTCCCGCAATCCAAACAAAGAAGCGCAGGCGAAAATCCTCTTCTATTTAAAAAAATTATGGTTTGATTTCCCCTTCTAAAATTCTCCTTGAGCGCCAAAGCCAATGGCTCCGAAATAATGCTTTCCAAAGGAAGAAATTTTTCCGGATTAAGTTCTGAGTCAGGCATTTGGGTAGCACTCCGCTCAAAATTGAGCTTTTCCAGCTCTTTTCTCAAATCCAAAATTTGAACCTCTGGCAGAGGTCTGGAATCTATCCTTTCCCTAAGCTCCAAAAGCTGATACCTCCCAAGCTCCGCATTATAAGCGCTCTCCAAGCTGGGAGTGGCAGAGCCAAGAACCACCACCGCATTTTCCTGGTTTGCCCGATAAACCGCTAAATCCCTTGCCTGATACCTAACTCCACTCTCCTGCTTATACGCGCTATCCTGCTCCTCATCCACCACAATCAATCCTAAATTTTTAAGCGGAGCAAAAATCGCAGACCGAGCCCCAATCACCATTGACACCTCTCCTCTGCGAATCTGCCACCACTGGTCAAACCTCTCTCCGGAGGAAAGCCCGCTATGGAGCACCGCGATTCTTTGGTCTGGAAACCGTGAACGGAAGCGATGAAGCAATTGCGGAGTAAGTGCAATTTCTGGCACCAAAATTAAAACCGTCCTTCCTCTGCTCAAAACCAGTTTCGCACTCTGGATATAAACCTCGGTTTTCCCGCTCCCGGTCACACCTTGAAGCAAAAAAACCCGATGCCGGTTCTCCAGAATCCGCTTTTGAATCTCGGTTAGGGCTTGGTTCTGCTCTCTGCTCAGTGAAGCTGGCTCTGAAAACGGAATTAGTTCCAAGCTAAAAGGTTTTCGCTCATAAATCACTTCTTCTATTTTCACTAGTCCGCGTCTTTCTAAACTTTTAGCCAAGCCCAAAGGATTTTTAAACTGTTCCCGAAGCTCAGAAATTAAAGCCGAATCCGCACTTTTTAAAAAATTCATCAGCCGAGCTTGTTCTTTTGCCCGATGAGCAAGATAAAGCTGTTCTTCCTTACTGGGCAACCTCTTTAACTTGATTGATAGTTCGGTTCTGGGCTTGGTCTTGGCAGGCTCAATCGTGTCAATGATTTCAAGCAAGCCTTTTTTAGCCAACTGATTTAAAAGCGAGTCTGAGACCGGCTCCTCAATAAAATCTGAAATTTTATCCTTGGGCAATTCCTCTAATTGTGCAATTACCCACAATAGCTTTTTCGCCTTTTTAGAAAGCAAGAGAGACGCGTCTTTACCCAGCTCAGTGATTTTTACTATTCTTCTTGCGGAAACATTTATCCCGGGAGGAAGAGCGGTTTTTAACACCTCTCCCAAAGGGCATTGGTAATAATCTGCGCAAAATTTGAACATCGGGATTTGCTCAGGAAAAAATAAAGGCTCTTGGTCAATTATCTCAAGAACCGGTTTTAATCTGGAGGGGTCAAGCTGGGGCTGGTCATAGATATTCAATATATAGCCAGTGATTTTTTGATTGCCAAAAGGCACCAAGGCTCGTTTGCCTGGCTGTGCGCCAGCAATCAATGAACTCGGGATTTTATATTCAAAACTTCCCTCTACTGGAAGTGCAGGCGCTATCTGGGCATATCGTTCTTTAAGCCCATTGCTCATTTTTGATATTTCTGAACCAAAAGCCGAATCCAATAGTCCACTAAATTTTGAATCTGGCTTCTGGTTTCGTGGTCCAGTTCATCAAATTCTATTCCTACCCCCGCTGGTTTGCCCCGCTCTTTATCCCGAACCCTGACCACGGTTCCCCAGATTTCTAAGCGGACCGAGTCCTCAGGAATCTCTAATTGAACAATTATCCTATGCCCTATCCCTGGCACCGGCTCCACCAATAAAAAAACCCCTCCCCAGCTAATATCCTCAATTGAACTGGGCTTAAACTCGTGGTCATCCTCTAACTTATATTTTATTGCTAAAGGAAGCGCAACCCGAAGATGTTTTCGGATTTTCATCATTCTGCTATTATAAGAAACAACCCCCTTTGTGTCAAAAACAGAGCTTTGGGATTTATTGCACCCGAACCAAAAAATAGTTCTTTTTGCCGGTACGGAGCACCAGGAAGCTGGGACTGGCAAGGTCTTTCAAGCTCAGCTGATAATTCTGGTCCGTAATCCGTTGATTATTCAGATACACACCCCCTTCTTTAATTTTCCGCTTTGCCTCTCCTTTACTGGGCATTGCCCCACAAAGGCAAAGTAAATCCACTAAACTCACTCCCGGCTCTAATTTTGTTCTGGGGAGATTATAACTGGGAGCTTGAGAAAAAGCAGAGAGTAGCTCTTTATCTGAAAGGTTAGTAAGCCTTTCCTCAAATAATAAAAGACTGGCTTTTTCCGCTTCCTCTGCAGATTGCTTAGAATGAACCAAAGCAGTGACCTCAAAAGCTAATTTTCTTTGTGCCATTCTTTTTTCCGGCGCTTTTTTAAATTCTTGCTCCAGCTCCTTAATCTCCTCTAAATTTAACAAAGTGAAGAACTTCAGGTAAGGAATCACATCCCGGTCATCGGTTTGAA
>Ga0123519_10016295_pt1 | contig 10342 bp, 11 predicted proteins | sample YelNatPaOPRAMG02_FD_87396 | JGI IMG/M metagenome (GOLD analysis project Ga0123519, IMG submission 87396) | Hot spring microbial communities from Yellowstone National Park - Yellowstone National Park OP-RAMG-02 (version 2) | ecosystem: Environmental > Aquatic > Thermal springs > Hot (42-90C) ...
CACGGCAGATTCGTCCGATCCGCTGGATTGTTTGTGCCGAAGGAACTCTAGTTAAATACACGTGAACCTTTCCCAGTTTTCATTTTCATCCCGTTAGAGCAAAAGACGCAGTTCGCTAAAACCTCGGTCTTAGCTCCGATGCGCTCATCCCGACTCGGTTGCACAGGTCGCCACACGTGCATGCGCCCAACACGCCTGGATATGGACAAAGCAGACATAGACGTGGCTCGCCCATACCCGAACAGCGTTCATCGTCCATATCGCCTGTGCTCTGGGATCGGTGACGCCACACAGATTCCCCTCGGTATGCGATCTCTGTCAGCAAGCAGAGAGAATATCCGAGTCCATCCAGCAACGCTTCAACGCGCCATCGACTCCGGGCCGAAAGATACGCGCGCGCTGTCCTTTTTTGCACAGAACGTTTATTTCTGAACGGCGACGATGCAGACACGCTGGGTATCAGCGATCGGAAAAGCACCCACCGGTGCACCAAACTTCGTGTTCGATTCCCCAATGCTCCTTCATTTTTGATACAACCCATACTCGGTATGGTTCGCATCATGCCGCTGGCCCATCGATCGGCTTGCCAAAGCGCGTCGCGCACGTGCACCTGCCTATGCGTCGTCCGGCGCTGTGCTGCGCCTGCTGCAATCTATCCCCAGCTGCTGCTCGACAGCGCTGTAGCGCGTCATCATCCATCTGTCGAAACGAAGCATGGGTTATACAACTTGGAAGTAGGGCGTGGAACGATGGACGCTCCAGCGAGGCTTGCGATCAGGCGCGCAGTCTGAGGGCGCAGCTCGCGACTGTACACATTTTGTCCAATAAAAAACTCTCCGTCAATCGACACGCCTATCGCGCAACGTTGGATGCAGCGCAGCGCGATCCGTTGCGCGCTGCACCGCTTCGCCAGCCGCCAACGTTAGCGTTTGTCGATGTCTAGGGTTGCGGTTGTGCTTCTTTCCAGCGGTTTCCAGCAATCGATCACTTGTGTTGTGTGACGTGTGCTTTTGATTTCATGACAGACGATATTGAAGCAGTCCAGTTATCTCCGAGGGAGCGGCTTAAACAGAAGCAGATTCCGTGGGAAGCCATCACGCTTGGGAACGAGCTGGGTCGCGGCACGGAGACCATCGTGTACGAGGGTACCTACGAAAAGCGGCCGGTTGCGGTGAAAATGTTAAACGCTGACGCTAGGCGCGAGACGCAGTATACGTTTCGGACGGAGTTGGAGGTTGTGCTTGGTAAACTGGACTGGCACCCCAATATTCTCAACTACTACGGTTGGGGTGTACGCCCGTCTGATGGGAGCAAGTTTCTCGTGATGGAACTGTTTGAAGGAGGGCCCATCTCCAGACGTCGTAAGTGGGTTTCACGACGACCCCAACTTGTGTATCGAATCATGCGCGACGTCGCCCGAGCCTTGGCGTACATTCACGCACACGATCTCATCCACCGCGACCTCAAGTCGAGCAATGTGCTCGTGGACCGACCCGCACGCGTTGCGAAACTTTCCGACTTTGGGGTAAGCCGAACGCAGGGCGATAGCGAGGCTGTCATGACGGCGCTGACGGGGACGTATCGCTTCATGGCACCGGAGGTGATTCGCGGTGAGCGCTACGACGGTCGCGCAGATATTTACAGTTATGGGATTCTTTTCAACGAGCTGCTGACTGGCATAATGCCATACGAGGACACCTATCTCACGCCAGTGCAGACTGCGACGGCAGTCGTGTCGAAAAATTTGCGGCCACGTCTCGTCAAGACGAGTGACAAGGTGCCGGCCTCTGTCGTGGCACTGATTGAACGCTGCTGGGATCTGGATCCAGAAAAGCGCCCCAGCGCGGAAGAAATAGCAAGTTTCCTTGACGTTCTTTGTGGTGAAGCTGCCGCGGCTAGTCCGGACGGGTCCCTAAGTGATCCTGATGCGGCCAAAAGTAGCACTTCTTTTGAAAAGAATCCTCCAGTGCATCCGAATCGCTGCCGTACTCAATAGAGATAGGCAATGCGCTCCGCTCAGAGAGAGCGGGAGAGAGGCAGGTGTGTATCGTGGCTGTTCGCCGTGCAGGCCTTCGAGCGGACTCGTCACGCACTGGCAGCTCCTGGAAGCATGGAAGATCACTGCAGGAGCGTGCGGGCACTTGCCGCACCATCGTTGGTGACCATCGTTTATGCAAATGTTGAGCACCTGATATGGCGCATGCTGCTGCCTTGGACTGCTCGTTTGGGGCATGCCACGCGAGCGTGCGGCATGTGCTGGCAATGAACCGCTGCCTCGTTGCGGGTTCGGTGTCTCTAACCGGGATTCGAAGCTCTGCCATAGGCCCAGAGGCGGTTGCTTTTGCTTTCTCTCACCCGAGCACCCTCGAGCTATGCACCACAGCGCTCAGCATCAGCGCGTACCGCGGGATCTCAGACCAAAGCGCTCGCCCAGCATTCGAAGTGATGCGGTGACCCGTACCAGTTTTTAGGGTCCGTCAACGGCGAGTGCCTTGCATCCGCTAGGAGAATAGCCTGAGCCCCGCGCATAAACGAGGAACACGCTGGCACAATCCCATCACCAGCCACACGCCCGCGACCGCACACTGGCCAGTAAGAGGCATAAGCGATCATTTCCTCAAGGTTGCTCGACCAGAGCCGCCCGCGGACCGCTTTGGATCCAACACACGTGTAGCGAACACCGGAATGTTGGCGGTGCTTCCACGAATACTGTGTCTCCAAATACGCAAGAATACCCCTGGTTTGGTCGAATACACCAGCAGGTGGTGCCAGGTTTGGTGTGCCCAACGTGACGACAGTGCGTACGCGCTTCTGAAGGTCGTCGCTGGCGAACTCACTCACGTAGAGTCGTGCCAACCAGCCACCGGCAGAGTGTCCGATCAGATTCACACCCCAGTCACCGGTCTCGTCGCCAAAAGCGTAGCTCAACTGCAATAGCGTTCGTTCTAGTCGTTCGAAATACCAGTCCATAACTTGCCGAGGCTTGAGCGTACCCCGCCAGTACGCTGGCAACATCAGGCCCCGGGCGTTTCGAAACCAGTCATAGCGAGCAACTGGTACAACCAGTGACCCCGCGGGTAACAGACCAAGCAGTTCCGCGTAGTCGCTGGCAGCGTTTCCCAAACCAGGCAGAACCAGACACGGCTGCGTTGCAACCGCCCGGGCGGCTGACGTTCGGCGAGGCTGCGTATCAACCTTCAAGTTATCCGTTGCAACCTGAGGCGTGCTGGCACGCAGCACGAACCACCGCCTCGGTTGCGTCCTTCGTTGGTGCACGCAGACTATATACATGTGGTTGGGTGCAGTCCACGCACCCGCCCTCGTCTCGCTTCTATGGTGAGCAACGGCACCCGCGCGCTTCGAACAGTGAACAGCGCGTGACGCACTCGCCGCAACGCACAGCACTGGGTCTGAGGTAGGCCTCACAAACAGCCTTATCTGTGTACGAGGAACGAGTGCGCTGCACAAGCACTCGTTCCCACGCAGGGGCAGACGGGGTTTGCTTCGGCGCCCTGTCCACGAGGGCGCGTCACCGGCCCCTCAGGTGGCAAAGACGCGTTCTCGCGACTACGTCAAAAACGATGCAGTGGTGAGATGGGTTGCGCGCATGTGCTTGGCATTATTCATCCTGATTTGTCCGCAATATCTAATAAATTCCAGAAAACGACCATTATTTACAGTTCGGATCTCGTGCACGGCATCGCCACACGCCTTTACATATGATTCGCGGTGCCCCGCTCTACGCCCCGCTGATCTCTGGCGGGTGCCGGGCTCGGCCTTCAAAGCCGATGGACGCCGCGAGGCGTCGCCGTTCGACTCGGCCTGCGGGGCGTGGCTCCGAAAGCGAGCGCCTTTTTGTGGGAGCGCAATGTTCTCTGCGCGTCTCCTGGGTACCAATGGTACCGAGTCCGCTGCGAAGCTGTAGCGTTGGTGATGCGGGCACTGCGCCAGGCGCTCACGGCCTCTGGCAGCGCTCATGAGCGATGTCAGCGCGTGGCGCTCCGAGTGCTTCGTCGCAGCGTGCTGTTCTCGTTGTGGAGCAACGAGGTCGTGCGTGCTGCTCCGGGCAAACTGGTGCCCTGCTCCGTGTCCGACAATGGCATAGCTACCGAGCACAGCATCGATTCCGAGCGATCAACAACACACGTTTGCAGCGCGCATTCCACACGCTGCTGCTGCTGCTGCTGCTGCTGCTGCTGCGAGTCAGACTCAGTCGGATGCTATGCTCCGAGCCCGGCACCGGGTATGCAGAGACAGCTAGGCGTCACCGCGCAAGCCTTTTACGCCGCGCATCAAGTGCCGACCTTCGCGTCAGGGAAGCGGCGCTTGCCTCGGCCGATGCCGGCGTTCTGCTTGGGGCACACGCACCCGTTTCGGTTGCGCAACTTGTGGACCGCGCTGCCCAGCTGTGCTGCGACCCGGGACGCTGGGCAGACGCGGGTCTCCGTGCAAGCCTGCCGGCACCAGGTTTCGGCAAACTCGCGCTCGTCGCCTAGCGCGACGCTGCTCCAGCGTTTGGTGAAGTCTCCCCAGAGTCACGCCGGCTGGTTTTATCGGCATCCGCTGGTGTACTCGAGACCGATGGCATCGAGCACGAGCATGCCGCTAGCCCATTCGCTTGCGCATGAATTCGTGTATCATCCCCAACATCCTCATTTTTGTCATGGATACGCAATCGTGAAAGCTCATTCGAAAACGAGGGCACCAGTGCATCCATGGACGCTGTTTTGGCGGGTGCGTCTTTCTCGGGGCCGTCCAATCCCGTTGACGTTGAAAGGACATCATCCCGAGCGCTTGGCTCACTGGTCTTCGATTCACCATCATGTGCGCATGCTGGTGCGCCCACGAAACACTTTGCCGTCACAGACTGGGCACCAGTCGATCGGTTGGGATCGGCAGTGCTCAGCTCCTGATCGAACCCAGCTCTGGAACCGAGACTTGTGCTCACTGCACCGGTATCGCTCAGCAGCTGGGCATCATTGGTAGCGCCTCGTTCATCATCGTTGCTCGTTTGCTCTACGGGTATGATCTGCTGGTTGGCGACGAACGTACGTACGCTGCCGTCATGGTGGAGCAGCGCTTCCAGAAACGCACGAAAGCGTCCCCCTTCGCACAGAAACGTGTCCGTGCCCTGCACATCGGGATCTTTCCATGGAGACGGGTGCACGCTCGTATATACTGGGTTGACGCTCGCTTTGTAGGGATCATCGTCGATGAGCAACGTGTTATCCATATGGTAGAAACCCTGATATCGACTCCACAGGCGTTCCAGGTCCTTCAACATCAGCGGTTTGCTGGAAGAGCCCGGGGCATACGCCCGGCTGACCTTGGTGCAGTCTTTTTGGTCCATAACGAATACCAGCTCACGTCTTTGCTCCGCCGTGAGAAGCGTTGCCAAAATATCCTCCACGTTCGGCAGCTGGGCGGTCGACCATATCCCGACGTGGAACCAAGCCAAAACGTACCGCATAAAGGATACCGCACCAGGTCGGCGCCAAATGCAGAAACGCTTAGTCACCACATCCGGCTGCCGTTGATAGCAAGCCCCGATGGGACCATCGCGTTGCCCGGGGCGAGGTCGCAACGGCGTCCGCCAAACCAACAATCCGTTGAGGTCGAGCACCAACAGCTTCGGCCACTTGAGCGCCGGCTCCTTGACCAGTCGTCGCAGTCGCTCCACCTCAGTTCGCCAGACGTGCCAGTGCATTGTCGAGGTCTGGCGCGTCGTCAAATGCGTTTCATTGGCAGTTTCAGTGCCCTGAGAGGCCATAGACACAGCAACAGCGCTACTGCTGCTGCTGCTGCTGCTGCTGCTTCTCCGCACAGGCGCTCCCAGCAGCCACCAAAAGGGCGGCTGCTGCGGAACGCGCACCAGTTATGAGAAGCAGCGCTCTGCGATCGCGTACTCGGGGGATGCCCACGAAGGCGAGCCACGAGCGCTTCGCTACCGTTGCGTTGTTGTTGTTGTTGTTGTTGCTGTTGGTGGTGTTGGAACGTCAGTCTTTTCGTGGCTTGCTTTATTTTTCTGGTTAAGGACAGCGTCATCGCTAGCCCATATCAACGAACGTTTGGTTTGCTGTGAACCAATTAAGCGCTCTCACGCTCATGGCGCTCCACTTGAAGCCGCTTGTGCTTTTCCAGGGCAGCTCAGGAGCGCCTACGCTCAATTCGCTCGTGCAACGTAACTGCTCCGGCCGCTTACAGGCGGCTTTGGTCTCGAGGTCGTCGTCCAGTGCGTGCAGGGCGTGTCAACCTGCGAACAAGCGGCGCTGGCTAGCAAGTCGAGCGCACAGCACACGGAAACGGGAGAACGGCGTCGGCGTGCGTCCTTGCTCGCAACTCCGCGCTATGAGCGACCACGATGATCAGCGACGAGGACACGAGACATCGCGGGAACGAAGAGCGCATCTCAAGTCAGCAAACGACCTGGGCAATGGCGTTGCACCGGAGCCGCACGATACCGCGAAACGCAACCAAAGTCGAGAGCGTTCCAAAGTGAGATCGCTTCTACTCTACCTGTCCTTCTCAACTACGTTTATCCTGGGGTTAATACCTTTGTCATTGTACCTGGGGCCGCCGCTTACAGGACTTGGGTTTGCGGACTCGAAGTGGTTTTATCTGGACTCGGCACCGACGATTGCCTTTCTCGTGGGGTACGTGGGTTTCATGTTCCTGGATCGTTCACTAACGCGCTCGCTGCTGTTTGTGCTCGGCATCTCGGCGGTGTTATCGACCATCACTTTGAAAGTCGATGAATTAAAGTTACTAAAAGCTGATAATGAGACAGCTTTTTTGGTATTTACGGTACCACTGGTTTCATTTTTCACGATTCGGTACCTGGTTGAGCGGAGCGAGCAGCAGCGAGAACCTTCGAAGGAAGCACCTCCCGCCACCGCAGAGACGGACCAGACAACAGAGACCCGAGGTCGCACTGGGAAATAAGTGCTTGTTCGTTGCGCTGGTTGTCCGATGGCTTTGCAACGCTTGTGTCGAATACAGAACATTGAAGCGAGGCGCAACTCGAAGGAATCTGCATCCTAGCTGCGTCAGCTGTTCTAGGCCTCAGCTGCAACGATGTCTCGAGATAGAGATATCCACCGTACCTGATTGCCGTCGCTTGAACTACTAGATCGCAGACGCGTATGTGTAGAGCGCTTAGCTCTTGCGCGTGTTTTCAGAAAACGAAGCAAATCGCAATCCACGAGCAGTGCGATGTGCGTTCGAGCCGCTTCACAGCAACCCGAATATGCTCGCATGACAGAATAAGTTGACATCTCCGCACTAGTCTGCTCTGCATGCTCCGGGAAAGTATTGACTGGGGCGACTATCGAGAAACACCGGACCAGATCAGCGGAGAGACGAGCACAGCACCAATCGAGGATTTCGTTGCGGAGGCAACGCGCCCCGTGTGAAAGCGCCTCAGGTTCACTGCTTCTGTTTTCCGCGCGTTTCGTCGATGCTGGATGTGAGCTGGGTCATCGGGTTTCCCGCGAGACCCTGGGTCGCAGTGCATCCCGCGTCGTATGCAGCGCTGCGAGCAAGTCACGATCGGCTTGGAAGCCTTGTCTGCGGCACTGCCTGAATTGGAGCATGCTCCGGTGCAAGTGCTCGCCAGCCAGGGCCGACTTGCCTAGTTTGTGGTTCGTGTAAAGAGAGTCTATATCGCAAAAACCCTGCTCTTTAGTGAAGCGCTTCACAGACAACGTCTATGAACCGCTGCGCATGCTCCTTTAGGCGACTGCGCTGACGTAGACCTGCACCGCAGCAGCGCACCGGACACCATACACAACGCATCAACACCACATATCCTTCGGTTTACCTATAAAACAGCCACGGTTGCACGTAGCGTTTCACATCGCTCTACCGTAGAGCTTTCGATTCATCCAGAGCACCGCCTGTGTCGCCAGGCGAGGCCCGCTGTGAGACCGAAGCAGGCGGCTGGATGCCCGCAGCCCGCTCTCGCCTCAAATGCAGGTGTTCGATCAAGCTCCCAACGATGGAAAAGCAGCATCATCTGTGGTGTTAATGGCGGCACGAGGGCGTGGTGCGGTTACAGAAGCAGCCCCACCTCGTCCGCGCCCACGAAAACGACCGCTATCGGGCGCAGCGCCAGTGCGAGAACCGCCACGCGTACGTTGTTGTCGACTTGACACACCTCGATTCGGCTCTTGGGTTTCATGGTCACCAGATGCATTATGTTTGTCCCTGACTGCGCTTTCTGACGCATGTGGCGCTGTCGGGTGTCGGGCGCCCGCCCCGCGGAACCCTCGACTTCCACCGCCGCGACCACGTCCACGACCGCGACTGGGTCCAGCTGCCTCTGCGCCAGTAGATCTCTTCGCTCTTAAGGGATTATCCTCTTCGACGACGTCACCGGGCGCTCGATGGCCGCGGTTCACGCGCGGCGGAGCCGTGAAGAACTCCGCTGCAAGATTCTCCTTTCCGGTATCCCGCTTGCCTTTTCCACTGCTGCGATTGGCAGCACGCGTTTTCTTCTCCTTGAGGCTTATGCTCCCCAGGAGTGCGTCCTGTGAGTCCGCATCCACTTCAACGCCGTTCTTATCTAGGCGCTTGGCATTGCGAAAGACTTCGTCGCCCTGCTCCTCTGCTGGACGACGGGGTCCTTTGCTTGCCATCAATTTGTTCGAGAGCTCTGCTCGCTCCCGCTCTAAACGCTGCTGATACTCCTCCAGACTAAGAAGGGCACCTTCACTGCTCTTGCTTTCACCAACGTGGTTCACGTCGTCTTTTTCTGTGCCGTCCGCTGCAGCAGCATCTGACTCGGAGGCAATCTTGACACCGCTCAGAGCGTCACGCACGTCCTCCTCCACTGAACCGAAAGTATACTTGCCTCCAGCACCTTTTTTCGCAGCCTCACGGCCACGCCCAGTGCCTGATCGTCGATCGAACCCAAAGTGCTTCTGGGCAGAGCCACGGGCACTGCTCGGCGGGTCCCCAGGCCGCTTCTCCTTGGATTCGCTGGCGCGGGCAGCCTCTGTCTGCGATTCTTCGGTCTCGTCACTTAGGACGGCAAACAGGTTCGACCCAGACGCCATCTCCGTCAAGCCTATCCGAAGGAGGGTACCTCAGCTGAGTGGACAACTACAGTTCCACCGTTCTGGAGCAAGGAGGCTGCACGCGCCGCTCTCAAGCGTCCAACACCCTTCCGTGAGTCCTGTACCAATAAAGCAGCCCCGAAGTCTCTATGGAAAGGCGAAGAGCTTGTCAAAGTCCGCGCCCTCTGTACTTCCCAGCAAGAATATCTTTCAAAGGGATATTTTCGTTGATTAGATCCTCGAAACGCGCTCCAGAGTCGTGCACTGCAAAACAAGTACAAATATGGGTCTTGTGCGCTGTACCAGCGACGTGCTGTCAGCAGCAGCGTCGACGGCGGCGGCGGCGGCGGCGGCGGCGGCGCGCTGCACCCCCGATCTCAGCGGTCGAAGCACCGGCACGATACGCGCCATTGCTGTCGCTTGCAGCAGCTACTAGACACACACGATAGGACGTATGAAACGACTAGAATATCGGAGAAGAAGTATGGGTCATGTAACGTGGAGGTAGGGCGTTTGATGGATACTTCACCTCGCACTGAAAAAACACAAAAAGAAAGAAAAATGCGCACGATCGGAGAATGCTGGCCTATGGAAACGTTTTGTCTAGAGAGAAAAAATCTCAGCGGTCGACGACGTCGACGTCGCTGCCGCTGCGCAGGCACCTGATAGAGGTGCGCTCCCCGAGTCCCGCGCAGTTGGCGCTCCATTATACGTAAGACTGGGACAGGTCGACCAGATTGTTCCGGGGATGATGCCGGCATGTCTGAGGTGTCTTCAGGTAACCAAAAAATGCCCCACGACCGTGTGGGGTAAATATATCTACCTACTTACGGGCGCTTCCCGGTAACATTCGACCGGCCGCCTGTTATCGATTTCAGTTTCTGTTTGGAGAATTCGGGCATCAGAGGCTGCCCCAAAACGTTGGATTGCGTCAGCTCTTCGGGTCTCGTCTCCGGCACCGCATGTCGTCTGGTACTGATGGCAGCGTTAAAGTCTCGGTTCACGAACTCCATGCGCTTACTGCCGCTGCTGTTGTACTGACCAGTGCAAGCGCTCCTAGAATTCGTGTCCTCTTTTCCATTACGATCTCGTGAGTTTTACGTCTGGCAAACATCATTTCTCGCATATCTCTTGCTCCTCTTCGCTCTATCGTCGTTGCCATTACGATCTCGTGATTTTTACGTCTGGCAAACATCATTTCTCGCATATCTCTTGCTCCTCTTCGCTCTATCGTCGTTGCCATTACGATCTCGTGATTTTTACGTCTGGCAAACATCATTTCTCGC
>Ga0123519_10016297_pt1 | contig 10341 bp, 7 predicted proteins | sample YelNatPaOPRAMG02_FD_87396 | JGI IMG/M metagenome (GOLD analysis project Ga0123519, IMG submission 87396) | Hot spring microbial communities from Yellowstone National Park - Yellowstone National Park OP-RAMG-02 (version 2) | ecosystem: Environmental > Aquatic > Thermal springs > Hot (42-90C) ...
GAATATGATCTCTTTGAGCCGTGGCAATATCACGCTGCCGCTCAATTTCGTCGCGTTGAGCCTGAATTTCTTCTTTTTGCTGAAGTATTTCTTCATTTTTTAGTTGTAAAGCAATATTCGACCTTTTCTTTTCCTGATAATTCTTGAATATAAGAAATACCAAGGCCACCATTAATATAAAACCAATTATAAAAGAATTTTTTATAATTTTTTGTTTTTGTAATTCGGTTTTATGCAAAGCCTCCCTTTTAGCCTGTTCAAATTCAAATTCGGATTGTTTACGATTAAATTCGTATTGCAATTCAAGTTTAGTTATCTCTTTAAGATTAAGGCTATCTTTTATATCTGAATATAATTTTAAGAATGAATAAGCTTCACGATAATTGTTTATGTTAAGAAAAAAATTTGAAAGACTTAAATAAGTTTCTTTAAGTTCAGAACGTAAATTTTGTTTTTCGGCATATTTCAAACTCATTTTCAGATAATTAAGTGCTTTGTTATAATTTTTAAACTGAATAAAAGAATTACCAATGTAACGATAAATTGAAGCAAGGCCGGTTTCATCGTTAATTTTCGATTTTAGTTCAACTGATTGCTGGAGATATTTCAATGCTTCATTATATTTTTTCATATCATAATATATCTTTCCGATATCGGCAATTGTTGTAGCAATTCCGTATTGATTATTTGTTTCATAATTTATGTTGAGCAATTTTTTTCTGTAATCAAGAGCTTCATCAAGCTTGCCTGTTTTCTGATATATTGATGCTATCTCGCTTAAACAAAGGGTAATTCCGGTTTTACTGCCTGATAATGTATTTAAAGATTCATAGAGTTTTAAAGATCGATTTGTATTAAACAGAGCCTTTTCAAATTCTCCCATTTCATTATATAACCTTGCAATGTTAAGATAAGTCCATGCCATTCCTTCTTTTGAACTGTCTAATTCATAAAAATTCAATGCTTTTAAATGATAATCAATTGCTTTTTCAAAAGCTCCTTGAATACGGTAAATACTACCAAGATTTGTTAAAGTACGAGCAATTTCTTTTTTATCGTCAATTTGTTCAGAAATTGTTAATGCCTCACGATAAAGTTCAAGTGCTTTTTCATAATTATTTTTTAATTGATATACATTACCCAAACGGTTTAATGCATTGGACAAACCTTTATCATCTTTTAATTTTTTACGTAAAGTAATCGCATTTTCAAGATATATTATTGCTTCGTCGTATTTATTCATTAAATAATAAGTAAAGCCTATCGAATAGTTTGCTTCCGCTTCGAACGATGTAAGCTTGTTTTCTTTACTTATTTTCAGGGCATCAAAACTATATTTCAGCGATTTTTCATTGTTTTTATTACGATATGCTTCGGCCAATTCAATAAGAATTTGAATCTCTTTAACGCTTAAAGATTCGCCAAGTTTTTTTTCGAGACTATCGATATTGGTACCTGAATATGCATTTATTATAAATAAGATATTAAGTGAAAAGATTATTGACGCAAGTTTTTTCATTTATTGATATTTTTCAATAAAAATAAAATAAAATTTTAGAAAATAAGATTATTAATAAATAAAAATGTTTTGATAAAAATATTTCTTTTAACTTAAAAAAAAATCCGGATTCAGAAATTTAAGGTACCATAAATATTTCCAAATCCGGACAAATATTTTATTTCTTAGCTTTATTATCAGGATAGATTATTTCGGGTTTATTGTTTAATTTTTCTATTGTTTCATTAAGGTAGGCAATAAATTCATTTTTATTTTTAACTCCTCCTGGTTCTTTTTCCCAGCATGCAGCAAAGTAATATACTAATTCTTTATTATCAGGCTTTAGAACAACAACGTAATTAAGTTTATCTTCGGCAGTTTTAATAAGGTTTTTGGTATTGTAAAAAACGGCAATACCAAGACTGTCGTTGGCAAGACTTTGTTTTCCAAACGTAGCAATATATGACCATTCGCCATTATTTTTTTCAGGAACAATTAATGATGCTTTTTTGTCTTTAATTAATCCTGTGCAAATATTAGGTATATCTTTTGAAAGCAGAAGTTTACATTTTGTAAGTCTTTCACCTGCTGAAATTGATAAATATGACTGAAGATCGAGGGTATCTTTACCAGCTTTCCAACCATAATAGGTTGTTTTAATTTTTGACATTACTACACCATTTTCGAGAATTTCACATATTACACTATCAGTATTATCAACCCTGCGTGCCGAATCCTGAGTCCAAATAGCAATTGAGCCAATTCCTAATGTATTGCCTACTTTAAAGATATCCTGACCCCATGGAGCATGTTCGTGGTATGAGTCAAAACCGTCGAGACCTACATTTTGTAAAACCATTGTATCGACAAGTTTACCAAATATATCATTAGCATTACGCCAGTCCAAATAAAATCTATATCCTACTTTATCCGATTCCCATCCTGGTCCTTCATAGCGTATATAAAAAGAATGATCGGTATGTTCATTTGGTACTCTTAAATATTTAATATTAACAAAATTACCTCCAATATATTTCCTTTTATCCCATTTTCCTCCAGTTTTAACTGAAAGTTCGGCCTGAGTTCTCTTTTTGAAATTTTTGATTTCTTTATCATCATTCAGGTTAGAAAAATAAAACTTATTATCGCCAGTTTTCAGATCGGAAACAAAATATATTGCCTCAAAAGTGCCGTCGTTATTGTTATCGGCAAGTTGATATGGTATAACCGAATCGGTTTTTGATGAAATTCTGAATGGCTTAGATAAATCAATATTAGTCTTTATTTTTTCTATTTCTAATTTGATAAGGACATTTTTAAGAGATTTTTTACTATTGTTTTTAACAATAATATCCGGGCTCTTTCCGCTTTCACAGCTGGCAAACATAAACACAACTGCAAAAATAAATGTTGAAATAAACAAAATTTTTTTCATCATACATAAATTTTATTTTCAAAGGCCAGATGTCACCCACATGTTTCCATATACCATATTATAAAATGGTTATGGAAATTATTATCATCCAACCTTTGTGTTAAACAATATATTTTAACATGTGGGTTTATTATCAAATAATCTTAGTTTAAATTCCAAAAGTAATAAAAGAACGAAGTTTATACTTATTTATAAAATTTTTATTATACAATTAAATTAAAACTACGGCTATAATTAATTCTATTATACTCACATAAGCCTCTATTATTTATTCGCATTTTTACATAATCTAAATTAAATTATAATTATGCAAAATTATTGACTTTTAGTGTCTTATACTGAAATCATTTTAGAAAATTTTTGAAATAAAATTACAAACATTTTTTTATATAAAAATATATGAAATAAATTTTAAGAACAATATACATTAGCACTTATTATTTGTTAAGCTCGATAGCGGATAAAATAATAAAAGCGAGACTATTGGCATCAAAATAAATATTTTTCGTTTTTTTTGATGAGCGCTGGTTTGTGTTTATATCATAATTTGTAGATGTTGAAAACTTTATAATAGGATAGCCATGTTTATCATATTCGAAGAATTTTTTTGTTAAAGAATTAAATGCATGATTTCCGACCGACAGATATTTATCAGGAATATATTTATTTTTTGCTCCTTTTATGAAAGAATATATTATCATAGCCGAACATGAAAAATCAGGAATATTATTTTTATTTGTTTGATTATCAATAATTACATTCCACATATGCTTATTTTCATTATATATTTTTAAAAGCGATTCGCATGTGTTGTTAACGATTTTAATAATATCCTGATACTTTGGATGATTTTCAGGAAAATATTCAAGCATATCGATAACTGACATTAGAAATATTCCAATAGGCTTGCATTTGATAGCTTTGGTATTATGAGTATCTTTGTAATCATATTCTTCTGTATTTTTTTTGTAACATGCGTCAATTAACAAACCACTCTTTGAATCATAATTTTTTTCGTATATATAAGAAATATAAAATGCAATAATATCGAACCATTCAGACTCATTAAATTCTTTTGCATATTGTGCCAGTAATGGAGCAATTACTATATTTTCAGTTTCGGCAATGTCGGAATAAGGTTTGTTGGTTATCAAACTTTTTTTTGATGAAATATCAATTTTTTTTAAAAATTTTTTTACAAGAAGCAGATATTTTTCATTACCTGTTCTTTTATATAATATAAGTAGGCTTTTTGCAGCAGCTATTTTTTTGTAATTATCAATTGCGTTTAAAAATTCATTATCTTCTTTTGAAACAAAAAACGTAATATAATCTTCAAAATATTTAGAATATTTACTGTCGAAAAATCCGAGTTTATCAATACTTGTTCCTAAAAGGACAGTTTCGTAGTTCCATGAGCGATTAATTTTTATTAAGCTGTCGTAATTTGATATAACTGAATTTGCTAAATATAATGACCATTTAAAGTTATTTTTATTCTGATTTTTATTAAGTAACTTATTTTTACAACTTATAAAAAGCAGGTTAAGAAAAATCAAAAAAATTAAAAAAGTAAAAAACTTAATTTTAAAGTTTGAATGCATTTAATGATTTAGGTTTAAAGACAAGAACAATTATAATATAAGAATAAGATTAAAGTGGAGTCAAATTATCAAAATTTAGGGTATAAATTGATTATAGTTTTAGGGTAAACCTTCGATGTAAATTATTTTTTTGCTCTCAAAAAACGGTTCTGAGAAAAAATCAGAAATGTTGTAAATAAAATATTTTTTATTAATATTTTTTAATTCATTTTCAATCTCACCACCTTTAAGATATAGAATGCCGTTATTAAGTTTATTAAAATTCTTATTAGAAATTTTATTTTTTGTAAGCTTTATAAAGGAGGGCAAATCAGAAACAGCACGGCTAACAATAAAGTCGAATTTTTGATGAAAATTTTCGGCTCTTGTATTTATTATTTTAATATTATTTATTTTTAAAGATTCAGAAATTGATTTTACAACAAAAATTTTTTTTCCTATTGAGTCAATGAGCGTGAAATCTGATTCAGGAAAGATAATAGATAATGGTATTCCTGGCAATCCTCCACCCGTGCCTATATCTAAAATTGAAGAACCGGGGCAGAAAGAAATTATTTTTGCTATTGATAATGAATGCAGAATATGTCTTTCGTAAAGATATTCGATATCTTTTCGTGAAATTACGTTAATTTTAGCATTCCAGTATTGATATAATTCTTTAAGTTGTCTAATTTTCGAAATCTGGTCGGAAGTTAAGTCAGGAAAATACTTGAGAATAATTTCCATTATTGAATAAAGTTTAGGGATTAGTTCCGGAATTTTTGAGAATGTTATAAAGAAGTTCACGAGCTCTGAATAATTGAGCCTTAACAGTGCCTATTGGCAAATTAAGTTCTTCGGCAATTTCCTCATAAGAGAATTCATTAAAATACCTAAGTTCAATAAGTTTTCTATAACGAGGTTTTAGCTTTGTAACAATCGAACGCATCAATTTTATTTTCTGTATATTAATTAAATTTTCTTCAGGATCGAGTGTGTTTGCAGGAATTGATATTGTAGGTTCGTCATGTTCTTCGTCTGCGTGGTCGATAGAAATATGATTAGCTTTTCTTTTTCTAATAAAATCAATACAATTGTTAGTTGCTATTTTAAATAACCATGTGCTAAAAGCATAATTTGGAGTATATTGTTTAATATTTTTAAATGCTTTACCGAAAGCTTCAATAGTAAGATCTTCAGCATCGCTTTTATTATTTACCATTTTTAAAAGCATAAAGTAAATAGCATCTCTGTATCTCGCCATTAATTCAGCATAAGCCTTTTGGTCACCATTAATAGCAAGAGTCACTAAACGTAAGTCATACTGAGCTTTTTCGCTTAAATTCTGATTTATTTCCATTTATTTTTACTAGGTGAAAAATAATTAATAATTACTGCAATAAGATTGATAAATGGCATTATAATATCATAAACAATTGTAAACAATAAAAGTTTATTTTCTTTCAATTTATTAATTGTAAAATTTATAATTAAATGTTGTATAATCAATCTAAGCAAAAATATGCTTAAAACAAATATATATAAATTTGTTTTTAAAACTAACAAAGTAATGAAAGAAAAATAAAATATTATTCGGCTTGTAAGCTCAAAAGCAAGTAAATATTTGGTTTTCTTATTGTAATAAAATCCCGCTTTTAAATGTCTTCTTTTTTGGTTAATCCAGTCTTTAAATGATTTTTCGGGTAATGATAAGATATGACTTTCGGGTGAAAATTCAACCCGGGTATTTTTGCTGGTGGCTACTTGATTAATAAACAGGTCGTCGTCGCCTGAATAAATATGATAGTGACTTGCAAATCCTTTATTTTTAAAAAACAATGATTTCCTATAAGCCATATTTCGTCCAACTCCCATATATGGTTTTTTGCAAATAGCAAAAGATAAGTATTGGAGGGCAATAAAGATAGTATCAAAACGAATGAATTTATTTAAAAATGATTTTTCGCTTTTATATCCTGAATAACCTAAAACAATTTCATTTTCATTAGTAAAATTTCGTGACATCTGTTTAATCCAGTTTTTGCTTAAGGGCATGCAATCGGCATCGGTAAATAAAAGCCATTCATTTTTTGCAGCTTTTACTCCTACAGTAATTGCTAATTTTTTACCATGTTTAAATTTATCATCTTCGGCAATAAATGTTACTTTAAGATGAGGGTACTTGGCTTTGAATTCTGATAAAACAATTGATGTATCATCATTAGAACAATCATCAACTACAATTACTTCATAATCAGGATAATCCTGTTCAAGTATTGAAGGGAGAAACTGTTTTAAGTTTTTTTCTTCATTTTTGGCTGTTATTATTACTGATATCGGAACCTGAGAATCATCAATATATTTTGGCTTATAAGTATATATTTTTAAATAATAACGCAGGTAATAATAAATTTGAATAAAAAAGGAAAGTATAAAAAATATTGAAATTATAAATATATGTATCTCAATAAAATAATTAAAAATATACATAGGTTATTATTAAAGGGCAATTTTATCAAAGATTTTTTTTTAAAACAAACTTTTTTTAAAAATAACATAAGTTTTCGAATATTGATAAAATTATATTTTTAATAAAAGAAGATAAAATAATTATATTTGAAGGCGAAATTGTAAATATGTTTTTTGAAATACAAAATACTGATAAATATTCAGATGCAAGGACAGGTATAATAAAAACCGATCATGGAAAGTTTGAAACACCTGTATTCATGCCGGTTGGTACTGCCGGCAGTGTTAAGGGTGTATTGCACGATACTCTTATAAATGATATTAAAGCAAGTATAATATTAGGTAATACTTACCATTTATATTTAAGGCCAGGCATTGAAATAATTGAAGCTGCAGGTGGATTGCATAAATTTATTAACTGGAATTTGCCTATTTTAACAGATAGTGGAGGTTATCAGGTTTTTTCGTTAGCCGAAAAGCGTAAGATTATAGAACAAGGGGCTGAATTCCGTTCTCATATTGATGGTTCAGTTCACTTGTTTACTCCCGAAAAAGTTGTTGAAATACAGCGTACTCTTGGTTCTGATATTATGATGGCATTCGACGAATGTACACCTTATCCTTGTGATAAGAATTATGCAAAAAAATCGCTCGAGCTTACCAATAAATGGCTTAAAAGAGGTTATTCACATTTTACTAATACATCCCCTTTATATAATCACAATCAATATTTTTTTCCCATTATTCAAGGAAGTACATATGAAGATTTGAGGAAGCAATCGGCAGAGGAAGTTTTGTCGTATAATTTTGTTGGATATGCAATCGGGGGATTGTCGGTAGGTGAGCCCGATGATATTATGTACCGTATGATTTCTGTTATAAATGACTTATTGCCTGAAGAAAAGCCCAGATACTTAATGGGTGTTGGTACTCCGTCGAATATACTTGAGGCCATTGCTCTTGGTATTGATATGTTCGATTGTGTTATGCCTACTCGTAATGGCCGCAACGGAATGCTTTTTACCCGAAATGGTATTATTAATATCAGAAATGAAAAATGGAAAAATGATTTCAGCTTAATTGATGAAGAAAGTGATTGTTTTGTTGATAAAAAGTATTCTAAGGCATATTTAAGGCATCTTTTTGTTGCCGATGAAATGCTTGGCCCGATTATTGCAAGCATTCATAATCTTGCTTTTTATATGTGGCTCGTCGAAACAGCCAGAAATAAAATTGAAGAAGGTGTTTTCTCTCAATGGAAGAACAATATTTTATTTGATATATCAAAACGATTATAAACTTTAAGGCATTGAAAATTATTGACAGATATATTATTAAAAAATTTCTTGGCACTTTTGTATATGCACTGGTATTGATTCTAATTATCACTATAGTATTTGATGTATCTGAAAAAATAGATACTTTTATCGACAAAAATATTTCAATAAAAGAAATTGTTTTTGATTATTATCTTAATTGGATTCCTTATTTTGCAAATCTTTACAGTTCATTATTTGTATTTGTTACAGTAATATTCTTTACCTCGAAAATGGCAACCCATTGCGAAATAATTGCTATTTTAAGTAATGGAGTTAGTTATAAGCGATTTTTATGGCCATATTTTGTTTCGAGTTTTGTAATTGCAGTAATATCATTATTTCTAAATCTTTATATTATACCTCCTGCCAATAAGATACGACTTGATTTTGATAATAAATATCTACGTAATCCTTATTATAATAGTGAAAAAAATATTCATCGGCAGATTGAACCTGGTGTATTTATTTATATGCAAAGTTACAGCACTTTTACCGATATTGGTTACAAATTTTCACTTGAAAGATTTGAAGGAAATCAGCTTAAATATAAATTAATATCGAACTATATTAAATGGGATTCGGCTCAACAAAAATGGACTATTTATAATTATTATATTAGAGAAATTGAAGGCAGACAGGAAAAAATTACAACAGGTCGTAGCAAAGATACAACTCTCAATATGAATCCTTTAGATTTTAAGAGTCGTGCTGATGTAGTTGAAACTATGACCTTACCGGAATTAAACAATTTTATTAGAAAAGCTAAACTTGAAGGCCAGACTAATATAATTTCTTATCAGTTCGATAAACATAGCCGTTTTGCTTATCCTTTCGCTATTTTTGTTTTAACTTTAATCGGTGTCACTCTATCGTCTCAGAAAAAAAGAGGAGGTACAGGTTTAAATCTGGGATTAGGTTTAATGCTTAGTTTTTCTTATATTCTATTTATGCGATTTTCGCAAATGTTTGCTTTAGGAGGAACTACTTCGGCATTTGTAGCAGCATGGATACCTAATATATTATATCTGTTTATTGGTTTGTATTTATATTATAAAGTGCCAAAATAAATTTGTACTTATATTTTTATAATATTAAATAAATGAAGCTCGTAAAATATTAGTAAGGCAAACAATACTGAAAAAAATAATTCATACCAAAATAGATTTCTGAATGAGTTAAAGTAATTTGATAAAAGATATGATACAGGAAATATTGCATAGATTAAAATACCTGTAAAACTAAAGTTTGAAAAAATATATATTGATAATGAAATAATAAATAACCATAAAAAAATCTGAAAATATTTTCTAACACTAACTTTTTTATGCTGTATCTGGTAAATTGAATAAATACTTGAAAAAATTATTAGTATAATTATATATATGAATAACACAAATTCATTATATGATATTATGACATTATCTGTATTTATTAAGACCTTTGAAAAATCGTTTATTCTCTGTGAAAGTGTATTTTCAAAAACAAAATAATAAGTAAGTAGATAAATATATGGCAATATAATTCCAAATAATGATATAAGCCATTCTCTTCTTCTGAAAGGTCTCAGAGTAGCAAGTGATATGAAAATTATAACAAAAAAATAAATTAATCTGGCATCAAATAATGAACCAATTGATATAATCATGCTTGCATTGAAATAATTAAGCCATTTTTTGTCATTCCTGTATGTTTCAAATATTTTTTCAAGCCCTATTACAAGAAAAATATTTCCATAAATAGATGGTTCAAGTTGATTTGGTAAAAGAATAATAGCCGAAAATATAATAAAGAAAAATATGGGCATATTGCTCCGGTTTTCGAGCAAAAAGAATTTATTGTTGAAACGGATTATATAAAAAGCATTTATAAATACAATTATAAGTGTAATTATGCTAACTATTAAGGGTTTTGTGTGTAATATGTTGTATATAAATTGGAAACAAGGCATATAGGTATTCTGAGAATATAAATTTATTTCTTTGAATTTGATAATCGGAAATAACCAAATTAAAATTCCAATTAGAATAAGAAAGAAAA
>Ga0123519_10016299_pt1 | contig 10340 bp, 9 predicted proteins | sample YelNatPaOPRAMG02_FD_87396 | JGI IMG/M metagenome (GOLD analysis project Ga0123519, IMG submission 87396) | Hot spring microbial communities from Yellowstone National Park - Yellowstone National Park OP-RAMG-02 (version 2) | ecosystem: Environmental > Aquatic > Thermal springs > Hot (42-90C) ...
CCCTTACAAGAATCTCACCTACCTGATTTTCGGGGTCAGGTGAATCAATTTTCACTTCCAGAGTGTCAACCGGCCTTCCCGATGCTCCAAGTTCAGTAGTGTCCCATGAAGCATAACTGATCAGCGGCCCGCACTCCGTCATACCATATCCAACTGTAAACCTGAATCCGATTTTTCTGAAAAATTTCTCTGCATCAGGATTAAATGCTGCGCCACCTATTACAAGTTCCTTAAACCTCCCGCCAAAAGAATGCTCGAGTTTCTCCCTGATCTTTTTATACAGTATTTTATTGATGCCGGGTATTGCAAGAAGTAATTTCATATGTGGTTTGCTGATTACCGGCAGTATTTGCTTCTTGTATATCTTTTCAATAACGAGAGGTACAGAGAGTATCAATCTTGGTTTTATCTCTCCGAAAGCCTGCAGTATTATCTGTGGCGAAGGTGTTTTCGCCAGAATAGTAATATGGCATCCGTATGTGAAAGGAAATAGGAATTCAAATGCACAGCCGTAAGTATGGGCAAGAGGCAGAAAAGAAACAACAGGATCTCCCGGCTCAAGAGGCATATGATGCTGGGCAAACCTTACATTTGCTGCCAGACTGTTATGCGGCAGCATCACCCCTTTTGAAAAACCTGTAGTGCCCGATGTATAACTGATAACTGCAAGCTTATCATTCGTTACATCAGAAAACTTAACATGTTCAGGTTTAAAATCAGGATAGAGTCTTTTGAATTCGTCATCAATCTCACCGTAAGATTTCTCAGCCGACGGATCTTTTGAAACAAGGAGATTAAAAGTATCAACGGAAATAACTGATATAATTTGCGGCAACTTTGATAAATCAAGGGATTCCCATATTTTATCATCAACAAATAAAAGCCTGGAATCACTGTGGTTAATAATATTTATAATGTCTTCTGGCTTAAAATCGGGCAATATCGGCACAATTACCGCACCATATGTAACTGCAGCCAGATAAACAACACACCAGTTAGCAGAATTTCTTCCCACAAGGGCAATTTTATCCCCTTCCGCTATTCCTGCTTTTCTGAAGAAAATATGGAATTTAAGTATCTTTTCTGCAATTTCACGGTATGTGTAGCCTTTTTCCCTGTAATTCGATAAAGCTTCAATGTTCCAGTTTCTGCGAATGCTCTGTTCAATATAATCAATCAGACGTTCTTTTATCATATTTTTCCAATTTAAATTCTTTAACTAAAACTAAATTTTCGTAAATATATGAAAATCAGAATATATACATTATAAGCAACGCAAATATGCATAACAGATTTACCGCAGTGAAAAAATAATTGTAGTTCTCCCTCTGCTTTCTGAACTGCTGAAGTTTTCTTGCTAATATGCCCATTGTAGGAACAAAAAGTACAATCAGAAACGCGAAGAATTCAATACCGAAAAATACTTTATCCAGTCCGCCTTTTACAAGTGCAGCAAGATAAACAACAATTAAAAGAACTAAAATATAAACCAGATAACTAACTTTAAGTAAAAGTGTTGAGACCGGCCGTGTTTTGTGCAATAAATGTGGTTTTAGATATGCATATGCCAGTGAAAATATTAAAATGATGAAAACCGCTCCAAGAATGTAGCTCAGAATACTGGGAAAATTAGCCATAGCTTTTATTTTAAGGACTATATAAGAATCATTTGTTTTCGAGTTCAGACCAGACCAGTGAGCTCGCCCCGAGTACTGCGGCATTTTTTTCTTCGAGGCCGGAAGGTAGAATCTTTACTTTACCCCGGTAAATACTGAGAAGATTCTCTTCCATGTATTTTCTGACAGGTTCAAAAATAAACTCCTTTGCATTCGCCAGACCTCCAAAGAGAAATATTGCTTCAGGACTTGTATGTGCAACAACATCAGCAAGTTTAATACCAAGCATCATGCCGGTATATTCGAAGGCTTTTATGGCCAGAGGGTCACCTTCAAGCGCTGCCTCATAAATTACTTTTGCATCGAGTTCTTCAAAAGAGTATTTTCTTAGTTTGCTTGGCTGCAGACTGTTTGCCATGACTTTCAGCAATGTCCTCTTCAGTCCTGTAGCGGAAACGTATGTCTCCATACATCCAGTTTTTCCGCATCCGCATTCCCTTTCGGAATAACCGGGTTTAATGGTGGTATGGCCCAGTTCACCGGCAAATCCATCATTGCCGTATACCAGCCGACCATTTACAACAAACCCGCTTCCAAGGCCTGTACCAAGTGTCAATACCACAAAATCTTTCATGCCCCTGGCAGCACCATAAATCATCTCCCCTACAGCTGCAGCATTTGCATCATTTGTTACAATAACCGGAAGGGAAGTATGTTTTCTGAAAAAATCTGCCAGAGGCGTGATTCCCTTCCATGGAAGTCCGGCAGGATATTCAATTGTCCCCCTGTTAATATTTCCCATAGGAGCCCCTATTCCAAATCCGGCAAGTTCATATTCCCTGCCGGCACTTCCCAGTGCCTTCATGACCTCATTAAAAATAACTTCCGTGAATTTCTCAGCAACTGGATATTGTGCCGTCTTAACAGAACCTCCGACAAGAATGTTTCCTTCCCTGTCTACCAGACCAAAAACACTGTTTGTACCACCTATATCTATTCCTGCGGCTACTTTTTTCCCGGCCATCAAGCAGAAAAATTAGTTGAAATGTTATAAACGCATACAAATATCAATAAAATAATGCAATAATAATATTCTGCAATAATCTTTTTTTTTTCCACAAAAGGCGGGGTTCCAAGAATATGAACCAGCCCATGATTCCTGAACGAATTAAAGAATCACGCAATATTAAAGCCTGTATGGAAAATTTTTCCGATTTACCTCAACAATAAAATGTCCGGAACCTTCTAAGTTCAGTCGTGCTGAAACACCAGCAGGGTCTGGACACTCTTCCAAAAAGAATTCTTTTTTACCTTAAGTATTTTAGAGAATTTCATTCCATGCAAGTGCAGCAGCACCCAGAACAGCAGCATTATGTTCCTTTATACCTGAAGGAAGAACCTCAAACCTCCCCCTGTACCATGGCATAACATATTTGTTTATATGTTCCCTGAGGGGTTTGAATAGAAGTTCTCCCGCATTCACCAGACCGCCAAAGAGGAAAACGGCCTGGGGACTTGAAAAGATAACTGAATTTGCTATGCCGAGTGCCAGTTTATCAGCTGTATAATCAAATGCTTTCAGTGCAATGACATCCCCTTTTGCAGCAGCTTCTGCTACCATTTTTGATGTCAGTTCAGCAACCGGGACTTTCCGGAGAGGAGACTCTTCCCTCATTTCACTCAGCAACAGCAGAACGGTTCTCACCAAACCTGTTGCAGATGCATAGGTCTCAAGGCAGCCATGACTGCCGCAGCCGCACGCCCTTCCATTCGGTACAATAACCATGTGACCGAGTTCACCTGCAAAACCGGTATGACCATAAACCATTTGTCCGTTTACAACAATGCCGCTGCCGAGTCCCGTTCCAAGAGTCAGAACTATGAAATCCTTCATCCCCTTTGCGGCTCCGAAAATCATTTCACCCATTGCGGCAGCATTGGCATCATTGGTCAGAACAACCTTAATGGAAGTCTTCTTTTCTATCATCTCTGCAATAGGGATAATACCCCTCCATACAAGATTGGTTGCCTGCTCAATGGTACCCTTATAATAATTACCATTCGGGGCGCCAATACCTATCCCCATGATATTTACATCACCTGCTTTTTTACGCATTTCACTAACAGCGCCGGCAATAGCATCAACAAATCCCTGTACCTCCGGATATGAGGTAGTTAAAAGACTGGCTTCGGCAAGAATATTTCCATCCCTGTCAACCAGCCCCATCACCGTGTTGGTTCCTCCTATGTCAATACCAGTTACAACTTCTTTCATAACCTGAGATTTAAAAGAATTAAACATTAATTTTTTATCTGTGTCTCAAATATAATAAAGTCCTGATTTAAAAAAATACAATTAAAGATTTTTAGCATACTATCTGGTTTGTTGCTGTTTTATCTCCCTCAGTTTCCATGATTTTTCGTTCTTTTTTCCCACATCCCACTCCTGTTCAATCTTCCAGTCGGTTTTCACATCAATTTCGTCAGGATAAAATGAAACCGGTTCAGGCTGTAGTTTAAGATCATAATCTCCCGAAGTCCACTTTCCATCACCGTTAAAATCATAAATTACCCGCAGTCGGTAAGTTCCTTTTTCAAGAAACGGAAAAAGCACCTTTCCGCTTTCACCGGTCTTTTGCTCAAGAATAACTTTTTCACTTTTATCAAGCAGCTGGACAATCATCGGCCCTTCTCCATTCTTCAGAATAACCGTTAGATGCCCGAATGAACTCTCGGGCCGTACTGTAAAAGTAAAACCGGCCGAATCAGACCTGGTTCCGTAAATACTCTCAAAAGCTCCCCGGCCTGCGATAAGCTGGTACTTCACATCTTCTGCAAAATCCGCCTTCAGAAAATATTTTTTGGTATCTGTCGAGTCAGGAAAAAGTTGATAAGGCACAACTGTCCGTTTGTCCTTTTCAGCCAGATAAAGTTTGATTTCGGATGTATCGGGCCGGCGTAAAGGTACTGAAGAAATAAAAAGTATTCTCTGACCCGGTTTCAATGAGCCTCCTGAAACATTCGTACTGATAGCCAAAGGTTCCCTCTTTTCTGCTCCCCTCGGTGGTTTGACCGCAAAATACCTCATTGGTATAGTATCTGTACGGTAAACTAATTTATTCGTTGAATCAGTATATGGATATCTTACCAGCGTTTTTATTTCCTGCTTCGACCATATCAAACTGTCAAGAATCCATACCGTCATTGTATCGCCTGTTGCATTCTTTTCCACCAGAAACTTTTCTTCTTCATCAGTAACAAAATCAAATTTAAGTGAATCCGCCGGCCTTGAAAGGGTATAAACCATTTTATACTGCATGCCGCGTGCAGAGGAAGTAAGGTAATATTTCCTGACAGGAGCCTTGAAAAGATACAGCTGGTAATCGCCTTCAACAGGCAAAGGACGCTTAAGTGAATCGACCCTGCCACCGCTCATTATGCTATCTTCACGCGGAGAAAGATAATGTCTGACCGGATTTACATCAATAATACTGTCATAAAATGCAAAGGTTTCATCCTGCAAATCATAAAGCTTATTGTTGTTGTTATCTTCCAGCGCAAAAAGCCTGTATTTACCGGGCCTTATATTGTTAATCCTGAAGAATCCGGTTTCATCGGCAATGGTAACATAATCAGGTATTCTTTTTCTCGGAGCTGAATCAGCAAGTTCACCGTGCAACATTACAATTACATTTTTTGAGGGATTAAGTGAATACGACGTAAATACATTGCCGGTTACCGTAAGGGAATCGATATAACTTCCGGTTGAAAACACAAACTGAAAATTAACCAGCGGATTACTCTCATTAAGGTCTTTGATTGCATCCTGAAAATAAAGTGTATAGGTAACGCTGTCTCTAAGTTTTTCAGCAAATTCTATCCGTAGTGTTTTACCCCTCAGTGTAACTTCAGGTTTTTTGTCCATAGGAGGGGAAATCATAAATTTTTCATTCAGTTTGTCAAGAACTATATATTCATTGAAAGTTATCTGAATGTTTTTGCCTTTGAAAAAGAGACTTTTCTGGGGAGGTTCACTTTTTACAACCGCAGGAGGGCTAACGTCCTTTGGCCCGCCCGAAGGAGGTACAATCCTTGCACATGATGCAAGGTAAATTACAATTACAAGTACTCCTGCAGCCTGAAAAAACAGAGCTTTTTTCATGAATCTGAATACCAGGGTACAAACATACACCAATTTTTATTTCCTTCTGCACTCTTCCCGCCTTTACATACCAATTGAAATATATTTTACCATTAATTCCTGGACCTGAAATCAAATATTTTCTACCTTTGAATCCGCTTTAAAACCATGCAGGTATGCAATTGCTAATCATTCCATGGGATCCTGATCCAGAAATATTCCGCATCGGGTCATTCGCAATAAGATGGTACGGAGTACTTTTTGCATCTTCTTTTCTCTTCGGCTATATTATTATGAAAAAGTTCTTTGCCAATGAGAATGTCAGGGAAGATGTTCTCGACCGGCTCACGGTATATATTGCCCTCGGTACAATAATAGGTGCCAGGCTCGGCCACTGCCTTTTCTATGAGCCATCATACTACCTCCGTAATCCCGTTGAAATTCTGAAAATATGGCATGGCGGACTTGCCAGTCATGGCGGAGCAATAGGCATTCTTACCGCTTTATGGCTTTTCGAAAGAAAAGAAAAGAAAGGCTATTTCTGGGCACTCGACAGAATAGCAATTGTTGCTGCCCTTGCAGGCTTCTTTATCCGCATGGGAAATCTGATGAACTCCGAAATATACGGAGTTGAAACAACTCTGCCATGGGGATTCGTCTTCCTCAGAAACAACGAAGTGGTTCCAAAACATCCTACACAGATATATGAAGGGCTCTCATACCTTATCATCTTTTTCATCCTATACAAATGGTACTGGAAGAAAAAAGGTAATATTTACCAGGGCCTGATTATAAGCGTCTTCCTCATCCTTGTATTCACCTCAAGATTCCTGATAGAGTTCGTTAAAGAACCACAGGTTGAATTTGAAAAAACAATGATCCTTAATATGGGTCAGATTCTCAGCATACCGTTTATCCTTGCAGGTATCTGCGGAATTTTTCTCAGCATAAAATATAAGATACCAGGAATAAAGACTGTGCAGAAAAAATAACTACCCTTTTCTTAATATGCCATAAAAAAGCATATCAAGAACAGCATTAACACGATCCTCAACATCAACTTCCTTTTTTTTCCAGAAAAGGGGAACTTCAAAACCTTTCATGGCAGTCTGGATAGCCATTGCCATATATTCACTGTTCTTAACCCTGAAAACGTTTTTCCTGTTACCGTCGTAAAGAATAAGCCTTAAAATAGCCAATTCCTCAAGGTCATACTTTGCCCTTATTTTTTCGATGAAATCAAAGTGATCCAGGTTCTTGTCAAATATTGCGTTGTAATAATTTGAAAGTTTTTCGAACGCTTTCATTCTCACACTTACATAATTCTTCATCTTTTCAACAGGGGAATCTACCGATTTAATCGCCCTTGTTAGTTCGCTCCTGAGCAAATTTGCTTCATGCCTTACAACAGCTTCGAAAATCTCTTCCTTACTTTTAAAATAATAATAAAGAGAACTCTTACCCATTTTCAGTTCGCGGGCAATCTCCTCCATGGTTGTCTTGCGAAACCCGTACCTGCTGAAAATATCCCTTGCAACCGAAATTATTTTTTTTCTTATTTCCTCTTTATTAACCATTTATAAATTTATACAGGGAAGATTAACCGTTATACAAATATATTAAATTATTGCCTTAATGAAATTTTTTGGAATAGACCGGTCGATTGTTCTAATTTTTTCCCCTTTGTTATTTCAATATCATTTCATGCACTAAAATTTAATTCTATCATAAATAAGTCCGATTCTCTTTATTTTATTGAACCAGTATTATTTTATACAAATTTTTCAGACAACCTGTATACTTCCCATATTTAAAATTACCTCTGTTCCGAATTATCAGTAAAATGTTAATCGGATGTACGAAAAATCGGTTCTTATACCGGTAATCAATAATCTGTTTATTATAAAATTAACCTGAATATTTTAATGCAAAACCTAACTATTTTATAATTTTGTGAATTAATTCTTCAGGTAACAAGGTATTCACATAAATGAGAATCGAAGGCAAGAGTTACCGCAGTGTATGGATTGATAAAAATAAACCTGAAGTTGTAAAAATTATCGATCAGGGCAAATTGCCGTTTGTTTTTGAAATTAAGGAGCTCTCTTCAGTTGAAGATGTATACAATGCCATTTCGGAAATGTCGGTAAGAGGGGCTCCTGCCATAGGTGTGGCCGGAGTTTACGGGATGTACCTTGCAACACTCGAAATCACAGCTCATACCAAAATACGGGAACATCTGCGAAACGCCGCCACATTTTTGTGCTCATCCCGCCCAACTGCTATAAATCTTTCATGGGCAGTGAACAGAGTATTAAAAAATATCGAAGGAATCGACTCACGCAGTGAAATTGCAACCATGGCTTTAAAAACTGCAGAAGAAATCTGTGAAACGGAAATAAATAAATGTATTGCAATAGGAAAATACGGAGTTGAATTAATTAAAAACATCAGCATAAAGAAAAACGGAGAACCTGTAAATATACTCACACACTGTAATGCCGGCTGGCTTGCCTGTGTTGATTATGGCACTGCTACCGCACCTGTTTACATGGCAAGGGATAACGGTATCCAGGTTCATGTGTGGGTCGACGAAACACGGCCGAAATACCAGGGTGCCCGGCTTACATGCTTTGAACTGGAAAATGAAAATATCCCGCATACACTGATTACCGACGGCAGCGGGGGATATCTGATGCAGAAAGGTCTGGTCGATCTGGTAATTACAGGCAGTGACCGGGTAACCAGGTGCGGAGATTGCGCCAATAAAATCGGAACCTACCATATAGCACTGGCAGCAAAAGACAATAATATTCCTTTTTATGTTGCAGTGCCTTCTTCATCATTCGATCTTAATATATCAGACGGACTGAAAGAGATCCCTGTTGAAGAAAGGAGCCCACAGGAAGTGACAGAAACAGAAGGAATTAACGGAGATATTGTTACCAGGGTAAGAATATGCAGCTATTCGACCAGAGCAGTCAATTATGCTTTCGACATCACTCCGGCCCGTCTGATTACAGGATTAATTACAGAAAAAGGAATTATTCAGGCAGAAGAAAATCATATTGTAAAACTATTTAAGAACGGTAATTAAATGAACGGTTTGGTAAAATTCAATTGTCACTGGACGCAGACAGGTCCGGTAATATCGGATGAACAGTTCGAAATTATCAATTACTGGCGCGAAGTGCTTTATAATATGGACCTCATCGGGGCCTATGAAAACGGGGTCGGTTTCGGCAACATAAGCATGAGAACAGGTCCGGGTAACCAGTTTATAATTACGGGTTCTTCCACAGGTGAAATACCAGAACTGGAACCCGAACACTACGTTAAGGTGGTTTCATTTAATATTGATGAAAATGCTGTTCAATGCATCGGGCCTCTGAAAGCCTCTTCCGAATCACTTACCCATGCCGCTATTTACATGTCAGATCCCGACATAAATGCCGTTGTTCATGTACATGCAATAGATTTATGGAATGAACTTATTCATAAGGCTCCAACCACTAATCCGGGAATGGATTACGGTACAATGGGACTTGCAAAAGACATTCTAAGACTTTTCAGGGAACCTGAGGTTTACGAAAAGAGAATAATTATAATGGCTGGCGACCGTGCGGGAATTCTGACTTTTGGTCATGATATGGATGAAGCAATAACTGTTCTGATGCAGCATCTTAAAAAGGAATAATGAGAAAGATAGGTATTATTGGCGGTTCAGGACTCGAAAATCCTGAGATTCTGAAATCGCCCCGTGAAATAAATACTGTTAACTGCTTCGGAACACCTGGTTCACCATTAATCTGCGGAACTATTGAAGGCGTTGAGGTTGTTATAATATCCCGCCACGGCAAGCAACACACAATTCCGCCTTCCCATGTAAATAACCGGGCAAATATTCTGGCACTCAAAGAGGCCGGCTGTACTCACATCATTGCAACAACAGCATGCGGCAGCCTGAGGGAAGAAATTAAAAGGGGCGATCTCGTAATACCCGACCAGTTCATCGATTTCACACGCCATCGCAGTATTACTTTCTTTGATGAGTTTGAACCCGGTAAACTGGGACACACACCAATGGCAGACCCTTTCGATCCGTACCTGCGCTCACTGCTTATCAATGTATCAAAAGAACTGAATCTGAAGGTTCATGAAAAAGGAACTGTTGTCACTATCGAAGGCCCCCGGTTTTCCACCCGTGCCGAATCGAGAATGTTCCGTATATGGGGCGCAGACATTATTAACATGTCAACCGCTCCCGAGGCAATACTTGCAAATGAAGCCGGAATACCCTATGCAGTGATTGCAATGAGCACTGACTACGACTCATGGAAAACCGACGAAAAACCTGTCACCTGGGAAGATGTACTTGAAGTCTTCAGAAAAAATGTACAAAACGTAATTAAATTATTGATTACAGTAATTCCCAGAATTTAACAGCTCAAATTGACAGATAAAATTTGTTTAATTAATAACAAATTTTTAATATTGCACTCCATTTTTGAGGGCCCATAGCTCAGCCGGTCAGAGCACCTGACTCATAATCAGGGGGTCGCTGGTTCGATCCCAGCTGGGCC
>Ga0123519_10016302_pt1 | contig 10340 bp, 8 predicted proteins | sample YelNatPaOPRAMG02_FD_87396 | JGI IMG/M metagenome (GOLD analysis project Ga0123519, IMG submission 87396) | Hot spring microbial communities from Yellowstone National Park - Yellowstone National Park OP-RAMG-02 (version 2) | ecosystem: Environmental > Aquatic > Thermal springs > Hot (42-90C) ...
CGGAGACTTTCCACAAAAGCTTCGGCCCGCCCTCAGGCCATGATTTTAACAACCCTTTGTCCAGCGATTTCCCATCGTGATTCGGGCCGCGAAAGCACGGCCAGTCCCCAGACGGTGTTGCGCCGCTCAAAACCGAGATGAAAAATAAGGACGGAATGATTGTCCAAAAGGCGTGTCGCTTGTGCTTCATGCCGCAAGCATAGCTCCCTCCAACAAACTTTCCAGAAAAAACCGCCGGGCAAAACAGAACCCAGCCGACCAGTCATACCTTACAGTGCTCGATTCAAGCATCCAAACAAGGCAAACAAATTTTTACGCCGCCTTCACGAAACTTTCTCCACTGGCAACCTAAATCCCCGTAGGTTACGCACTTGAATCCGAAAGCAATAATGCAGTGATGCGCGAACTTGCTTAATGGCTCTTGAGAGGGATAGAATTGAAAACATGAAACGGCTTGGTTGCTTTGCCATTGTTTGCGCGATTGGTATTTCAAATGTTCACGGGGCCGATTTGCCGCCGCCGGTGTTGCCAGCGGGCGTTGGCGTCAACATCCATTTTGTTACAGGCCACGAAAAGGATTTGGATTTGATTGCGGAAGCCGGATTTAAATTTATCCGCATGGACTTTTCCTGGGGCGGCACAGAGCGAAAAAAGGGCGAGTACGACTGGAAGGGCTATGACGAATTGACAGCCAATCTGGAAAAGCGCGGGCTGCGCGCCATCTACATCCTGGATTACTCCAACGGCATTTACGAGGACACCATCACGAGTAAAAACCCGGTAACCGGTCAGGAGCACCGGGACACTGCATCCCCTCAAAAGCCGGAAAGCGTGGCGGCTTTTGCACGGTGGGCGGCGGCAGCGGCTGAGCACTACAAAGGCCGGCGCGTGATATGGGAAATTTGGAATGAACCAAACATTGGCTTCTGGAAGCCCAAGCCTGATGCAAAACAATACACGGCGCTGGCGCTGGCAACTTGCAAGGCAATCCGCCAAATTGATCAGCAGGCAACCATAATCGCGCCTGCGTCATCCGGCTTTCCATGGGCCTTTTTTGAAGAACTGTTTCGCAGCGGAGCGCTCGAATTTCTGGATGCCGTCAGTGTTCATCCATATAGGAGTTACAAACAGGGGCCGGAAACAGCCGCAGCGGATTATCGGAGGCTGCGCCAGCTCATCTACAAATACGCGCCTGCCGGGAAGAAAGACATGCCAATAATAAGCGGCGAATGGGGCTATGCCACGCACACAAAAGGCGGCGTTTCACTTGAAACACAGGCCGCATTCATTGCGCGGCAGCAACTGGCCAATCTTTACCATGGCGTGCCACTTTCAATATGGTATGACTGGAAAAATGACGGGCCGGACCCGGCATATAATGAGCATAACTTCGGCACTGTTCAGACTGACCTGACCCCGAAACCCGCTTATGTGTCTGTAAAAACGCTTACGCGCGAATTGTCCGGTTATCGCATCGTACGCCGCCTTCCAATGGCATCCGAAGAGGATTGGGCGCTGCTTTGCAAAAACCAAAGCGGCCAGTTAAAACTGGCGGTATGGACAACAGGCGGCGAGCATCAAGCAACCATAAACGTGGGCGCTGATGCGCTGGACGATTTCTCCGCTGTCAACAGCAAGGGTGAAATAGTCCCGGTCAAAGTGCGCAATGGCGAGCTTGTGCTCTCATTGCAGCCAGCCCCGCAATACATAACAATCAAGACTCCGACCCGAGCCATCAAAGCATGGGGCGCAATACAAATGCCGGCGGGCGTCGGCCAAATTGCAACTGCAGGGCTGGCTAATGATGTTAAATTCCCTTTCAAAATTGAAAATCCTTATGAAGTCCCTGTCGAAGTCTCCGTGCAGGCGCAATGGACGGGGAAAAGCGCATCCAGCCGCGACGCCATGCCGCTACAACGCAAAATTCTGAATCCACGGCAGGCATGGGAACAGGAGGCAAGGTTGACCTTGACACAGCGTTATCCCGACACCGCCTACACGCGATTTGCCGTTACATTCAAAGAGGCAGGACGTGGCGCTCAAGCGTCGCCGCTCGCCCAATGCGAAGATTTGCAAACTGTGATTGTCGCCAATCCGATGATTCTCTCGGTTGCCCCAACGGAAACCGGAATGCGGCTTCAAATCCAAAATCCTTCGCTCAGTCCATTCAAAGGCAGAGTCCAAGCGGGTCGCGCTTCAATGCCGGTTAATCTGGGAGCGCGTGATGCGGAGGCAAACCTGGAGCTGCCACATCTTCAAGAGGAACAGCGCCTCATACAAATACTTGATGACAAAGGCGGGCTTGTTGCGGAACTGAACATTCCAAAATTTCGCCAGTTGCGTGCCAACAATTTCCGTGCCGCATTGGATGGCGATGCCAAGGTGCCAGCCCAAGCCAGCGTAACATTGGTTGCACCACCCGCAGGCAGGGACGCGCCTGCGTCCAGGGTGTTTAAGTTGGATTACCAATTTGCCGCCGGATGGCGGTTTGTGCGCTGTGCTCCTTCAGTGGCCGATAAACTCGATGGTCAACCCGCCGCCCTGGGATTGTGGGTATATGGTGACAAATCCGGAAATGTTTTGCGAATGCGTGTCAGGGATGAATCCGGCCAGACGTTTCAACCCAATGGACCTGCAATTGACTGGAGCGGCTGGCGGTGGGTAACGTTTGATTTGGCCGATTTGCGGCATGCGGGCCATTGGGACGGCGCAAATGACGGCATCCGGCGCGGAATTTTGGAAATGGATTGTCCCCTGCTTCTGGATGGGCAGCGTAATGCCACCGAAGGCAGCATCTACTTCACTGCGCCGGCGCTGATTTATCAGTGATGGACAGGCGGCGCCGATTGAACGTTTGAGCCGCCCAAAACGTCATACACTTGAAATGTCGTTTGACCTGTAGCCAATGCTCAAGTAAGTTGTAAGGCCGTATGGTTCGCCTCCAAACAGCAAGGCGCGTGACAATCCCCGCTCCGGCAGGGGTGCTGGGGGTGTTTGTTTTGGCGCAATGGCTTTTGACGGCGGGCCAGCCAATAGAGTTTTCCTCTTCATCAAAGAAACTGGAGGCTCCCCGGCGCAATCCATTGGAACGTTATCTGGAACAACCTGCCGATTTGCCGCGGCCGGAGAATTCCATGGGGCCGTTGCTGGCCCCGGTGTATCCGATGCCGCTTGAGCCGCCGCCAATGTTAACCCGTCAGCAAAGGGAAAAATTGGATGCGCGCCGGAACTGGGTGTTTCAAACGCCTGACTCAATCAAACCGCCAACCACGCCGGAGGAGGCCTTCGGTTTGGGACCGATGTTATACGAGGAAAATAAATCCAGGCCATCCGTCCTTGAGCAGTATCTTCAACAGCAAAGGAAAAGAAATTTAGACGGCTCACCAGATGACAACGACTGGACCCGCCGGAGTCAAAAGCTGGAATTCAGCAAGTCACGCGGCAACGAGTACGGTCAGGATAACAACTCGATGGACCCCTGGAGCGGGAACAGGGAAATTTCAGGCTCTGAGCAGCAATCCTCAAGCCTCATGACCCGGCTCAATGCCCTTGGCCTTTCAACCGGACAAAACCACGCAGAAACAGGCCTGCGGGACATTTTCAGCGAGTACACAAGCCGCATAAAGGCTGACAGGGAAAAGGCCGAGCGTGAAGCCCAATTCCGGCAGTTGCTTGACCGGAACAACGGGATTGCAACAACCTCTGAAGGCAATTCTCGCAACTGGCTGAATCAATTTGAAGACACAACGCGACGCGAGCTTAATCCGGTGGCGCCACACGGGCGCGAGCCGCTGTCGCTGCCCCTGCGCCGAAATCCGTTGGACCCATTCGCCAACGCGCAGGTCAACGATCTGAAAAATCGGAGCACGGCGCTGGACTTTAATAAAAAAGCAATGGAAAGCATAAATCCGTTGCCACAAGACCGGCCAATGTTTGAACTTCCAAAACCAAAGCCGCCGCCTGCGCCCGTAAATCTCCCGGTCCCCACCCGCTCCTTCTGAGTTTCGCGGTAATTGGAAGTTGTCAGGCGGCCTTTTTATTGCAAAAGTCGCACTGCGATGGCATTGGCGCAACAAGATGCCAGTGGGATGGGGCTTTTCAAACCTGGCCGTTTCCTATTGCTATTGGCCATACTGCTGACAATCTCAATGCCACTGGTGGTGGCAGGCACGCAGGTTTTTTATTACCGTGATTACGCACTCTTCGGCTATCCACTCGCCCATTTCCACAAGGAAAGTCTCCTGCGCGGGGAATTGCCGCTTTGGAATCCATTGAGCAATTGCGGCCTGCCTCATCTGGCCCAATGGAATACGATGACGCTTTATCCACCTGGCATCGTGTATTTGCTGCTGCCACTGCCGCAATCGCTGAACTGGTTCATGTTACTGCACCTGCTGCTGGCTGGGCTTGGAATGTACCGTCTGGCTCATTATTTCACCGGGCATCCGCTGGCCGCCTGTCTTGCCGGAATCGGCTATGCCTTCAACGGCCTGATGCTCCACTGCCTTATGTGGCCAAACAACATCGCAGGACTTGCCTGGGCGCCCTGGGTAATTCTGTTGACTCTGACGGCTGCCAGAGCCGGTGGATGGCGGATTTTCCTGGGCGGCATTGTTGGCGGCATTCAACTTCTCTCCGGCGCGCCAGAAATCATACTGCTGACATGGGTGGCATGCAGCGTGGCAGCATTTTGGCAGCCGGCTGTGTGCAATCCAGTAGGGGCGTCGCCGCCCAAAACACCACCAACCAAAACATTCCTTCGGCTTGCAATTATCGGACTGCTATCCCTGGGCATTGCAGCGGCCCAATTGTTGCCATTTGCCCAATTGTTGGCCGTTTCACACAGGGACAGTTCGTTCGGAGGAAACGCTTGGGCCATGCCGCCATGGGGATTTTTTAATTTGATTGTCCCTCTCTTTCACGCCACTCCTTCGCCCTCCACCGGCGTTTATACACAGGTTAACCAGGAATGGACTTCCTCCTATTATCCGGGGGCGGGTTTGTTGTTGCTGGCGGTTTTCAGTCTTCTTGCGCCATTGCGTTGTCGCAGATGGGGATTGGGGGCCATGGTTTTGTCTGGTCTGCTCCTTGCCCTTGGCGAAAACGGCCTGATTCATCCATTGTTAAAAACTTTGTTCCCGCCTTTGGGCATGGTCCGATTTCCGATCAAATTCGTGGCCCTGTTGACAATCATTCTTCCATTGTTGGCTGCATTTGGACTGGCGGACTGGCTCGGCGCCACAGATGAGGAAGCTAAGAAATATCGGCGCAGGTTATTGGTTGTATTTGGCGGCATTTGTCTGGCGGCAATGATTGCAGGGTGTTGGTCCTGGGTTGCTCCATTGCCTGACGAAAACAGCTCCAAAACAATCTCAAACGCCTTTAGTCGAATCGTATTGGCAACAGCTTTCCTTATTCTGTTACTGTTTTTTAAACAGGCGCGCCATCCTGGATTCCGCGCCGCTTTGGGAGGAATGCTGCTGTTGCTACTTGCTTTCGATTTATTGACCCATGTCCCCCCTCAAAATCCAACTGTCACCCCTGCAGTTTACCAACCAAATGCAATCGATTTTCCGTCTGAATTGAAAGATGGCCGCAGCCGCTGCGCATTGAGCAGGTGGATGCAGAATTTTTTGATGGAAGCAGGACATCCAAACGCGGCGGCCTTTTGCCTCGGCAATCGGCGGATGGGATTTTGCAACTGGAACCTCGTGGATGGAGTGGCAAAAATAAACGGCTTTTTCTCGCTTTACCCGGCCTGGATTGATGCCGTAATCAAGCACCTTTACCGCTCCCCTGCAATGCCTCCGGCGATGCTTGATTTCATGGGGGTAAGTCATATTTCAACTGAAGACACTTCCTTTGGATGGCAACGTCGCCAGACTGCCATGCCCTTTGTTACAGGCGGTCAGATGCCGCGCTTTCTCCCAACATCACAAATGCTCGCCGCGATGGAGTCGCCGCTTTTCAATCCGCGCCAGGAAGTGTTGCTTCCTGATGAAAGCCGCAAAGCTCTGGCGGGAATTGCCTCCGGCCCGGTTGTCATTGAAAAAGTTGAACGCCCCGATTCCATGCACTGGACGATTGAAGCGCATTCAGAAAGCCGTGCGCTTTTGGTACTGTCGCAAACTTGGTACCCCTGCTGGCAGGCTGCCATCAACGGCAAACCGGTTGAAATCTATCGGGCGAACCTTGCATTTCAAGCCATCCCAATCGGCCCCGGCCGAAACAACGTGCAGCTTAGTTACGTGGACCGACGCTTCCAAGCAGGTTGCGTCATTTCGATTGTGACAGTCATCTTATGTCTCGCCGGCTTGTTTTATGGGCGGCGGCTTTTGAACAAAAGGCAAAATCAACCATGTTGACAAGGCCACCACCATCGCCGCCGGGCTAAGCGCTTCATCCGACTCCAAAACAAACAGCCAAAAATTTCCGCATGAATTTATTGCAGGAAACCTTGCAAATTGTATTATGCAGACATGGGAACGATGTTACTAATTATCTTTGGCATAGTGGCTGGAGTTGTCATCCTTGTTGCCCTGTGGGTGATGGGCATCTACAACCACTTGGTGCGCCTGCGCCAGGCGGTGCGCAATGCATGGGCGCAAATTGATGTCCAACTTCAGAGACGGCATGATCTCATCCCAAACCTTGTCAACACCGTCAAAGGTTATGCCGCGCATGAAAGAGGCACCCTTGAAGCCGTGACTTCCGCCCGCGCCCGCGCTACCAGCGCCACAACAACAACGGAAAAAATCAAGGCCGAAGGCGAATTAAGCTCAGCTCTGGCAAGGCTGCTTGCGATTTCAGAGAATTACCCGGATTTGAAGGCAAACCAGAACTTTCTTGCGTTGCAGGAGGAGCTGACTTCAACCGAGAATCGCATCGCCTTTGCAAGGCAGGCGTATAACGATGCAGCAACCCAGATCAATACTGCCATCCAAACATTTCCTGCGGTGCTTGTTGCACGAATGCTTGGATTTAATGAGGAGCCTTTCTTCGAAGCCCCATCTGAAGAACGCAAGGCGCCTCAAGTACAATTTTAAGACGCACAGCTTTAATTATCTGAACATGGCTGCCTGCCATAACGTCATTAGAACAGGAGGATGAGCCTATGAGAGCGGTGGCGATAATTGTATTGGTGATTATCTGTGTTGTGCTGGGTGTCGGCCTTATTCACGTCTCCCGACAGGCGGAAAAAGAGCGAGCCGAACAGCAGAAAACAGTTATGGATTTGTCCAACAGCCTTGCCCAGGCAAGCAAGAGTCTGGAAGAAGCGCGCCAATCCATCATAATCATCCAGACGAACCTAAATACCGAGGAGAAAAAAGCCGCGGAAGTAACCCAGGAATTAAAGCGCAAGGAAGGTGAAATAGAACGGCTCAAAATCGAGCTTGTTGACGCCAAAAAACAGGCCGAAATCAATGCCGAGCTGGCTCGGAAAACTGAGCAACAGGCCGCGGAAAAAGCGCGCGAAATGCAGCAGGAAATTGCCAAACACTCCGAGAAAATCAAGGAATTGGAAGCGCAAAACGAACAACTGACACAGCAAAGCACCGAGTTGAGCAACAAAATTGCAGCGCTGGAGATAAAAATCAAGGAGGCCGAGCAAAAGCTTGCCAGCGCTGAAAATGACCGCGATTTTCTCCTGGCTCAAATCAAACGAATGCAGGCCGAGAAGGCGGAGTTGGAACGGCAGTTCAACGATTTGAAGATTGTCAAGGCGCAGGTTAAAAAGTTGACCGAGGAACACCACATCTCACTACGCCGCGCATGGATAGCCAAGGGGCTGTACCAGGACCGCAAGGGCGCAGAGTTGCTAACGATGCCGCCAAAGCCCAAGACAGCTACAAATCCCCCGGCCGGCCTTGAGGTGGAGCTTCGCACCGGCGGCGATGCCACGATCAAGTCGGGATTGCCAACAAACGCGCCACCCAAAAAGTAAGCGGTTGATAACAGGCATCAGAGCATTTCCGCAGCGCAAAATTCGCATTTGCCGCACAATTTATCGGGATTTACCTTGAGGCTTGCAGATTGGCGGATAATTATGTTGGAGACAATGTCGCTGATGAAATGGCCGCTGGTAGCATGTCTGGTGCTGCCGTGGCTGATGGTGTACTTGGGGCTGCATATTGTGCAGCGTCAAGTCATCTTCGTGGATTTGGCCATTGCGCAGGTGTCCGCACTGGGGGCGTGCCTTGCCCTGCTACTCGGCTATGACGTTCACGAATGGCAAAGTTATGTGTTTTCGCTCGGATTCACCCTTGCTGGCGGAGTTCTGCTGGCCTTCACCCGCAGCCCGAATCCACGCGTGCCGCAAGAGGCGCTGATTGGCATCATTTACGTCATGGCGGCCGCAGCGGGCATTCTCCTGCTGAATTTCAGCCCGCACGGGAAGGAGGAACTACAACGCTCGCTGGTCGGAGAATTGTTGTTCGTCAAACCGTCGGAGTTGCTTCAGACCCTGCTTTTATTTGCAGTGGTTGGATTTATTCACTACCGGTATCGCCGGCAATTTCTGGCCATCTCAACCGACCCTGCTGCTGCGGCGGCAGAAGGAATATCAGTCAGGTTTTGGGATTTTTTGTTTTACATCCTTTTTGCGCTGGTGGTGATGAGCTTCGTGCACATTGCAGGCGTGCTGGTGGCTTTCTCTTTCCTCATAGTTCCTGCCGTTTGCTCTGGTTACCTGGCGGAAAGTTTTACCGCCCGGTTTTTTGTCGGCTGGGGCATAGCCACTTTTGGCGGGATTGGCAGCCTGCTGCTCACAGCCCGGTTCGATGATCTGCCAATCGGCGCCACATTGGTTTGCGGACTGGGGCTTTGCCTTCTGATCGTCATCATCGCATCTGCCCTGATGCGGCTTAAGCGCTGAACCTCATCCCCCCTGAGAGCAGTCTATCTTTCCAAAAGGCTGCGCAAGATCGCGAGATTCTCAACGTCTTCGTGTAAGTCTTCTGACTTCGGCGTTTCAAGACACCCTGGATGATGCTGAAACCGCGGATCATTCACAATATGTTGAAAAGCCTTGCGTCCAATCTTGCCCTGGCCAATCCCAGCATGGCGGTCCACCCGCGAGCCCAGCCCGGTTTTTGAATCATTTAGATGAAATGCCAGTATTTGTTTAATACCGATCAGCCGCTCTACTTCAGCAATGGCGCTCTGCCATCCTTGCGGTGTGCTGACATCATATCCAGCGGCGAAAAAATGCGCAGTGTCAAGGCACAATCCCAATCGCTCAGGCTTTTGAACCCGATCAAAAATCTCCGCCAAATGCGCTATCTCAGCTCCAAGGCATGTGCCCTGACCGGCGGTGTTTTCCAAAGCGATGCGGACTTTAAGACGGCTGGTGGCATTGAAAACCTCATCAAGCCCGCGCACCACCTGTTCAATGCCGGCAGGCTCTCCTTTTCCAAGGTGTGCGCCCGGATGCATCACCAAAAATGGAAGCTCCAGTGCGGCTGCAAGCTCAATTTCCTGAATCAAAGATTTTACGGATTTTTCGCGATTGGACGATTGTGGCGCCGCGAGGTTTATCAGATAGCCAGTATGGCCGAAGACGGCCTTTAAGCGGTTTGAGGCGCGTTCAGCGGCATAAAGCCGCAAGTCTTCTTCCGTATAAGGCCGGCCAAACCATTGCATGTTGTTTTTAACGAAGAGCTGAACTATTTCGCATTGAATGCCCAGCCCCCGGCGCAACGCCTGCCACACCCCGCCGCGGGTGGACATGTGTGCGCCAAAAATCATGTGATAACGCGAAAGGTACGGGTTACAGCTTTTCCGGCTCGTTCAACAGTTGGACGATCCGCTTCAGGAATCTGCCGGCGGCGCCGCCATCGAGCACGCGATGGTCAAAACTAAGCGTCAATTGCGCCTCTGTCACCGGTACGAATTGGCCGCGTGCTTCATCCCACAACGGTGCTTTTCGGCCTGCTCCCAGTCCGAGCACCAGAGTTTGCTCCGGCAGCGGAATCGGTGTGGCCCAAATCAAACCAAAAGTGCCGTAATTGGTGACAGTGGCCACACAATGCCCTGTCGCTTCTGCTGGCAGGGTGCGTTGCCGGGCCTGTTCAACCAACCGGCTGTAAAGGTCGGCAATCTCCAACAGCGGGCGTTTGTCAGCATTCCGTATAACGGGCACCAGCACCCCGGCCTCAGCTTCAACGGCAAATCCGATGTCTATGGCCGAAGGATGCACAATTTTGTTTCCAATCAGGCGTCCGGCAATTGCGCTATTTTCGGAGAGCGCGATTGCCAGCGCCCTCAACGCGTACAGGGCCGGACCTGGCCGGAGCAATAATTTCTTGCGATGCTCCAATACAGCATCCAGGGTTGCAGCC
>Ga0123519_10016304_pt1 | contig 10340 bp, 7 predicted proteins | sample YelNatPaOPRAMG02_FD_87396 | JGI IMG/M metagenome (GOLD analysis project Ga0123519, IMG submission 87396) | Hot spring microbial communities from Yellowstone National Park - Yellowstone National Park OP-RAMG-02 (version 2) | ecosystem: Environmental > Aquatic > Thermal springs > Hot (42-90C) ...
CATTCCGAGGCATTTCCTTTCTCGTCATTGCGAGGCCGTCCTCTCTCCGTCATGACGAGGCACTTCCCCTTTCGTCATTCCGAGGGCTTCCCTTTTCCTCATTCCGAGGCACTTCCCTTTTCGTCATTGCGAGGCACGAAGTGCCGAAGCAATCTCATGTTTTGCTACCCCATACTCCTCAAATCTTCGGCCATAACCTGGCCGCAAGGAGTAATAAAGCCCAACCGAAAGCGATAGAAGGCAAAGCTTCGTGCCTTTTCTCCTTTGTTCATCGTTCATGGTCCATTGTTTATAGTTCATTGTTTATAGTTCATTGTTCATAGTTCATGGTTCACGGTTCATAGTTCATTGTTCGTTCATTGTTCACGGTTCATTGTCCACAGTTCATAGTTTATGGTTCTTGGTTCATGGTTCTTCGTCCATCCTCTCATCGTTTCCCCAAAACCATCGCGAGGAGGGCCATCCTGACAAATACCCCATTTCGAACCTGGCGGAAGTAAGCGGCCCCCGGATAGGTATCGATCTCTGGATTGATTTCATCCACCCTTGGAAGGGGGTGCATGATCGTCAGTTTCTTCTTCACGCTGTCGAGAAACTTTTGATCCACGACATAGGAACCCTTAACCCTTTCATACTCAGTAGGATCGGTAAAACGCTCCTTTTGAATCCTCGTGACGTAAAGAAGGTCGCTTCCAAAAGCAGCCTCGAGGAGGTCTTCCGTCTCGATGATCTCGATGCCTTTCTCCTTCAGTCGCAGGGTGATCTCTTCGGGCATCTTCAGCAGACTTGGTGAAACGAAATAGAGTTTTGCTCCGAAGAGGGCGAGAAGCTCGACCAGGGCGTGAACCGTTCTACCGTTCTTGAGATCCCCGACCATCGAAACGGAAAGCTTCTTGAGAGAGCCCAATTCCTTATAGATCGTATAGACGTCAAGGAGGGCTTGGGTGGGATGCTGTCCCGCGCCATCGCCGGCGTTGATCACCGGAACATCGGCTGCATCGGCAGCCTCCTTCGCGGAACCGATTCGAGGATGACGAATGACGATCACATCGGCGTATTGGGAAACGGTACGGGCCGTGTCAGCCACCGTCTCACCCTTGGCTGCAGACGAACTCTCCGCCGATGCCATACTGATCACGCTCCCTCCAAGGCGCTGCATCGCGGTCTCAAAGGAGAGACGGGTCCGGGTGCTCGGCTCGAAGAAAAGCGTCGCCAGGACCTTTCCCTTGAGGAGGCTGAGGCTGTCCTTCTTCTTCAGCTCCTTTTCGAACTGGGCGGCATTCTGGATGATCGTGTCAATATCTTTCTTCGTAAATTGATTCCCGTGCAAAATGTCCTTTCCCTTCAAACTGGCCATATCCGTTCCTCCTTTCGGTTTTCCTTCTCAACACTTGACCCCACTGATCCGGGTGGAGAGGAATCGAGCCTCTCCGGGTTTGCCCTTGATCTCCCCGCCTTCAACGATAACCCGGCCTCTTTGAATCGTCAGGATCGGCCTCCCGAGGCATTTTCTTCCCTCATAAAGGGTGTATCCAGCACCGGAGTGCTGGTTCTCGCGACGGATGGTCCAAACCTCGTGGGGATTGAAAAGAACGAGGTCTGCATCCGAACCCACTTCAACGGCGCCCTTTCGCGGATAGAGGCCGAATATCTTGGCAGGGTTTTCGGACAGAAGTCGAACGAGTCGGGAGGGATGGACCCTTCCCGTGTTCACCCCCTCATCATAAACAACGGTCAGCATGGTTTCGGCCGAGGGGGATCCGAAGGGCGCTTCGAAAAAGGGATCGTCGATCTTTTTGGCCTTGGGTGCGTGGTCACTGGCGAGAACATCGATTGTCCCTTCCTCGATGGCCTTCCAAAGGGCCAGACGGTCCTCCTCCGTTCGAAGGGGCGGACCGATCTTCGCCAAAGGTCCCGATCTCTGAAGATCCGCATCCGTCAGACAGAGATACTGGGGACAGGTTTCAGCATAGAGGATCCATCCTTCCTCACGGGCTCTTTGGATCACCCGGGCCCCCCTCTTCGTGCTGAGATGGACGATATAAAGGGGGCACCCCATGACCGCCGAAATCGAGGCAGCCCGAAAGATGGCCTCCGCTTCAAGGAAATCGGGCCTCGTCTTGAGAAAGACTTCCTTTTGATCCTCCTTCTTTTTCAACGACCGATCCTCAAGATAATCGGTTACCAGGCCGCTTTCGGCATGAACCATGGCCAGCCCGCCACACTGGGCAATTCGATCCATCGCGGCCGTGAGGTAGTAGTCATCGGTCATCCATTTCAACTTCGCATAGGTCATAAACATCTTGAAAGAGGTGACCCCCAATTTGAAAGCCTCCGGGATCTCCTCCACCTGGCTCGAAGCGTCGAACAGAGCCCCATGAATGGCGAAGTCAAGATACGACTTCGATAGCCCCTCTTCTTTGAACCTCTTGATCGTCTCAACGAGGCTCATTCCCGGTTTGGCATAGGCATAGTGGATAACCGTTGTTGTTCCGCCATGGGCCGCAACCAAAGGAAGACCACCCAGGTCGTCCTCGTACACGGGATGGGTGTGCACATCGATCACGCCGGGCATCACGTATTTCCCCGAGGCATCGATCACCCGCCGGGCTTGCGCCCCGGAGAGATCTTCCCCGATCGCTTCGATTCGTTCCCCTTGAACGGCGACATCGGCCTTGAGCATGCCGTTCCCTTTTACGAGAACTCCTCCCTTGATCAAGACATCATATTTTTCTCCCATTTTTCTCCACCCCTCTTCTGATTTCGGATTTCGACTCAACGAACGGACACACCGCCCTCGATCTGACAAAATTCCTATTCAAGAGCAAGGGAAACGTCCTCGCCCGCGCACCACCACGGAACACGAAGAATCTCAACAAACCCTGATTTGCAAAAATCCCTTTACTCCGGGCTCCCGCAACGTAACGGGCAGCTAAAGGCTATCGCTCTGTCTTCTCGGCGCAGTCCTGAATCGCCTGCACGATCTGTGTGTATCCCGTACAGCGACAGAGATTCCCACGAATGTACTCCCGGATCTCTCTTTCCGTGGGCTTCGGGTTTTCCTGAAGCAACGCCTTTCCCATGATGATCATGCCGGGCGTGCAAAAACCACACTGGACGGCTCCGTGATCGAGGAAGGATTCCTGGAGGGGGTCAAGTCCTCCATCCACCCTTCCAATGCCCTCGATGGTAACGATGTCGCTCCCATCCAATCCAATGGCCAAGGTCAAACAAGCGAGGGTCGGTACTCCGTCCACCAGAACCGTGCAGGAGCAGCACTCACCGATTCCGCAGCCATATTTTGTCCCAGTCAGACCCAATCGGTCCCGTAGGACGTTGAGGAGAAGCTCGTTCGGAGCCACCAATAATTCCTGTTTGACCCCGTTGACCGTCAATGTAATGACCTTCTTCAATTTCGTCCCTCCCTCGTGATCCCCTCTACATGATCAAAGCCATCAGGGCTTTTTGGGTATGCATGCGATTCTCCGCCTGGTCAAAGATGACGCTGTTCTTCGAATCGGCCACCTCGTTGACCACTTCCTCTCCACGATGAGCCGGCAAGCAATGCATGAAGAGGTAATCCTCCTTGGCCAACTTCACCAGCTCGGGGTTGACCTGATAGGGTCTTAAGATCTTTATCCTCTCCTCTCGTTCCTTCTCTTTTCCCATGCTTGCCCAAACGTCGGTGTAAATGACGTCTGCTCCTTTCACCGCTTCCTTGGGATCATGGGTCAGAATCACCTCGCACCCGTTCTTCTTGGCCTCTTCTTTGCCCCTGGCCAGAACCTCCGGATGGGGCTCGTATTCTTTGGGACAGCCCAGGGTGATATGCATCCCGAGCTTCGAACAACCGTAAATGAGGGAATGAGCCACGTTATTGCCATCGCCTACATACGAAAGCTTCAATCCCGATAAACGGCCCTTCTTCTCATAGACCGTAAACAGGTCTGCCAGAGCCTGGCAGGGATGGGAGAAATCGGAGAGACCGTTGATGACAGGCACCTTGGAGTGGGCCACAAGGTCGAGGATCGTCTGATGGGCAAAGACCCGCGCCATGATCCCGTTTACGTACCGCGAAAGAACTTGGGCCGTGTCGGCGATGGTTTCTCCACGACCAAGTTGAAGATCGTTCGAGCTCAGGTAAAGGGCGTATCCTCCAAGCTGCCACATACCCACCTCAAAGGAAACCCGTGTTCGCGTCGAGGGCTTTTCAAAGATCATCGCTAACGTTTTCCCCTTGAGAAGGGGATGCTCCTGCCCTCGAAGAAGCTGAAGCTTCAGAAGCTCCGACGTTTTCAGGATCTGCTCGATCTCCTCTCTTGTCAGGTCATAAAGGCTTGCAAGGGACTTTCCTTTCATATCGACTGCCATATTCTGCTCCTTTCATATCAACGATTGAGCCCTTTGGTAACCCCGTCGTTCTCATCCCTGAATCGCCCAACGGATTTACGCTGATGGGCTCACGGTTTAGAGATTTTCCTTTATTCTTGTTCCTTTAGCCTCTTAACCTTTAACGTCCATAGGCTATCCCTTTTATCCCACAAAAAAGTAATGGCCTCGGCCAGAGCGATTTTCTAACTCTTAAGGCTTACCGTTGCTTCCGGTGGCCCGGGTCCAAGCCCGGGTGAAGCAGTCTCGCACCAGAACTTTCGTCACCTCCTGTTTGTAGAAGGCCGTGGATCGCCTCGATCGGGGCTGGATCTCTTGCGAGGCCGTCACAGCGGCCTTTTCCAAAAGATCCGAGCCCGGCACCTTTCCCTTCAAAACCTCTTCCGTCCTCCTCAGGCGCAGGGGAACCTTGGCTACCCCTCCCATGGCAATGCGGCATTCCTTGCAGAGATCACCCTCTGAAACGACCATCACCGCGACGCTGATCTTAGCCAAGTCGGCTGCCACCCTCCCGATCTTCACAAAAGCGCTTCCCGTGAGGCTTGGAGGTTCAGGAACCTGAACCTCCAAGAGGAGCTCCTCGGCCCGAAGAACGGTCTGCCCGTTGCCGACAAAAAAGTCTTCAAGGGGAAGAAAGCGCTCCTGTTTCACGTCGCCGATTCGCGCCTTGGCCCCAAAAGCGATCAGAGGCGGCGCGGAGTCGGCTGCAGGTGAGGCATTGCATAGGTTACCGCCGATCGTTCCCATATTCTTGATTTGAACGGACGTCACAGAGCGAGCGGCCTCGTAAAGGGCCGTATATCGATCGCGGATCAAGGGATCTTTCTCCACTTCTCGAAAGGTGGTGAGGGGCCCGATACGAAGCCCCCGATCCTCGATCAGGAAACGAAGCGCCGGCACTTTGGCGATATTGACGAGGCATGGAGGGTTGATTCTTCCCATCTTCATCCACACCAAAAGATCCGTCCCGCCCGCGATCGGCTTAGCCTTCTCTTTGTGCGTCGCAAGCAAAGAGAGAACCTCTTCCACCGTCCTCGGCTCGTAATAGTCAAACTCTTGGGTGAGAACACGACTGTTCGGCATATGGCTTCACTCCCTCTTCATGTCACAAGCCTTTCTGTCCAAGGGCACCGCTAAGAAACGGTGCGATTCCCCCTGATGTTACAAAAAAGTCGTCTCAAGGCGCCCGGAGGAGATCCCAAAGAGGGCTTGTAGCAGCACCTCTTGGAGACCAAGGACTTTCTTCCGGGACCTCTTCTCGACTTCACCCTCGGTGGAGCCTCCGATAACGTTACTCATCTAAACCAAACCGCTTGAAAAGGCCTCCAGGGCGTCCTCCTCAGGGCTCTGTTATGGGACCTAATTCGCCTCAAAGAGGTTCACAGCGATCTCGCTTTGCCTTTTCCTTCAGGGCCTCGAGGACCTGTTCGGGCCGTATGGGGATCTCTCGAAATCGAATCCCAATGGCATCGTAGACCGCGTTGGCCACAGCGGCTGCAACGGGGTTCAGGGCAGCCTCCCCCAAACCCTTTGCTCCAAAGGGACCGGCAGGCTCATGGGTATTCGCGAAGCGAATCACCACCTGATCCGTACCGGGAACGTCCTCGGCCGTAAGCATCTTGAAATCGGTGATATATCCTTTGCAGGTCAGTTCTCCCGTCTCTTCGTCGTAGTGCGTATCCTCGAGCAGGGCATACCCAAGCCCCCGATAAAGGCCTCCGTAGAGCTGTCCCGCAGCCAGATCGGGATTGATCACCTGTCCCGCATCTCCGTATGCCACGGCACGAACGGGTCTGATCACCCCCGTCTCCGTATTGACCTCCACTTCGATGAAATAGGCTACAAAACAAGGGGGGCAACTGACCTGCCGCAAACTGTCTGATGCCGAGATCGTCCCCCAACCCAGAATCTGAGCGGTCTTGGCCACCTCGCCCACGGTGACCCGCTTCTCCGGAACACCGTCCACGTAGACCACACCCTGGTCGACCTCCTCGTCAAAAGCCATCTTTAGGGCTGATACAGGCGCCTCAAGAATTCGACTTGCCATCTCCAAAAGCTTCTCTTTTGCCTGTCTCGTCACCTTGAGAACAGCCCCTCCACCACAGAAGATGCCCCGTGTAGCGTGCGTACAGACATCGTAAAGAGTGGTCCGTGTGTCAACGGGTGAGACCCCGACCTTGTGGAAAGGAACTTTCAGCTCCTCGGCCACAATCTTGGCCACGCCGTCAAGAGTTCCTCCGCCCAGATCCATGAGGGCCGTCATCACATCGACCGAACCGTCCTCGTTGATTTTGACGATGGCGCCGGAATAATCGATCACCTCACCGGGAAGGGGAGCGCCCGCTCCCGAGGTGTGAAATCCCCGGGCCATGCCAATCCCTCTCCGAATGGGCCCGCTGGAGGGTTCTTTCTCACGGCGCCTCTCCCAGCCGATGAGCTCAGGGCCCTTTGTGAGCATCTCCTCCACGCCGCAGCTTCGAATGATGGAACGGACCGTTGGCCCCTGGCCCCAGAAGGTCTCACCAAGGCCCACATAATTCTTGAGCCTCAGCTCAATAGGATCCATACCCAGTTTCTCGGCCAAAATATCCATGGTCGATTCCACGGCAAAGTTGATCTGAGGGTTTCCAAAACCCTGCATGGCACAGGCAGGAACCTTGTTCGTGTAAACAGCCAATCCTTCGTAATCGAGATGGGGAAGTCGGTAAAGGGAAACCCACCACCCCGCCATGCAGCCAAGAAGGGAATAAGCCTGGGTGTTGTGGGCTCCAATATCGACCACAACCTTCATCTGGCCGGCAACGAGCGTGCCGTCCCGTTTAGCGCCGAGCTTCAATCGAACCCAGGAGGGATACTTGCAGTGATCGTACATGTCCTCCTCTCGGGTCAGGGAAAGCTTGACAGGACGCTTTGCCTTGAGGGCGAGGGCGACGCAGATCGGCGTCGGAGTATTCATCTGAATGCTCGAACCAAAAGACCCTCCCACCGGCACCTTCTTCACATTGACCTTGCTCAAAGGAAGCTCAAAGAGCTCGCCCAAAAGCTGTCGCACGTTATGAATCGTCTGTGTCGTCGTCCAGACCGTGATCCCGCCGTCGGCCTCCGGCTTGCACACAACGCTCTTCGTCTCCATCTGGCAGTGGTAAACACGGCCCGTCCGAAACTCCTCTTCGACGATGACCTCCGCTTCCCGGAACCCTTTTTCTATGTCCCCCTGGCTGATCCGTTTGGAGACCGCCACGTTCTCCTCAATCCTCCGTTCCACATCTCCAACCTTGATGGTCTCGTGAAGGAGGGGGCTTCCCGCCTTCATCGCTTCGATGGGATCGAAGACCGCCGGCAGGCGTTCGTATTCGACACGGATGAGGGAAAGAGCCTTTTCGGCAAGCTCTTCCGTTTCCGCGGCCACGGCCGCAATCGACTCGCCGACGTGAAGAGGATGATCGGTCAGAATGAAGCGGTCTTTGTAAGTCGCCTTGGGAACGTTGACCAGGCGTTCGCAATACTTCCGTTTCGGGACATCTTTAAAGGTAATGCAGATCGCTCCGATCCTCTCCGCTGCCGTGACATCGATGCTCTTTACCCGGGCATGAGGATAAGGGCTTCGAAGGACCCTTGCGTGAAGCATCCTTGGAAGGACGACGTCGGAGGTGTAGACCTCCTGTCCCGTCACCTTGGCGACTCCGTCCTTTCGTTCAAAAACCTTCCCCACGGCATGGTATGTCTGGCTCTCCATCTTCGCACCTCTGGCCCATGAAAGCAGTAAGGAGTAAGGGGTAAGGAGTATGGGGAAAGAAATAATACACCGATTTCCACCCCTCCATCGCCAACCCCCCGCCCCTCCCCTAAGGTTTGTGGTTTACCGTTCGTTGTTCTCGAATGGCCCTTAGAACCTTTTCCGGAGTGAGGGGAAGCTCGCGGATCCGAACCCCAACGGCATCACACACGGCATTGGCAAGGGCTGGAGCCACCGAGTTCACAGAAGGCTCCCCGACCCCTTTCGCGCCAAAGGGACCCACTCCGTCTCCCGACTCGAGAACGATCGTTTCTACATCCGGCGCATCCATTGACGTGGGGATGAGGTATTCCGAGAAGGAGGGCGTCTTGATCGTGCCTTTTTCGATCACCATCTCCTCCGTCAACCCGTACCCCAGGGCATAGATGGCGCCCCCTTCGAGTTGCCCCTCCACACTCAGACGGTTGATGGCCCTTCCCACATCGTAACTCGCGATGAGCTTTAGGACCTCAATCTTTCCTGTTTCCTCGTCAACAGCCACCTCGACAGCGTGTGTCCCGTAAGTGTAATCGGGAAATACATCGCCTTCAATCCTCTCAAACTGGTTCAGGTTTCTGAAAGGGGCTTTGAAAAGGGCAACGTGATATAAGGGAAGCCCATCCGAAGCACAAGCCTTGACGACCTCGGTAAGCGGCAAGCTCCTTCCGGTTCCCTCCCTATCCACGACCTCCTTATCAACCAGATCCAGTCTCTCGGGATCGAGCCCCATCAGCTCTCCCGCCTTCTGCAGCAGAATTTTTCGAATCTCCTGGGCGGCCATGAGGGCCGCGTTACCGGACATATAGAGTTGCCTCGTGGCGGTGGTCGTCCCAGCAAGAGGGGTGAGGGCCGTATCCGCGATGTAAACCTTGATGTCCTCCAGGGGCACACCCAACACCTCACCGACGATCTGACAGAGTGAAGAAGCCTGTCCTCCGCCGATGTCCTGAACCCCTGCCCTCACCGTGACGCTTCCGTCGAGCTCGATGGAGACATAGCAGCGTGACGTATCGTGGAGGAAAACCATCCTTCCATAGCTCATCATGCCCGAGGCAATCCCTCTTCCAATTTTTATCGGCCCCGAGGATGCCCGTTTTTCTCCCAGGGCTTGCACAGCCCTCTCTGTCGTCTCGGGCAGTGCCACATGATGCTCCAGGATTTGACCTGTTGCCAGCGCCTCCCCTTTCTTCAGGTAGTTGATCTTCCGAATCTCGACCGGATCCATGCCAAGCCGCTTGGCAAGCTCGTCCATCTGGGATTCATAGGCGAAACAGGGCTGGGGTGCACCGAAGCCACGATTTGCGCTCGTGTAGATCTGATTGGTCAGAACCGTATACCCATCTACCTTCACGTGAGGGATGCGATAGGGACCTGTGGCGTTGACCATGGAGTAAAGAAGAACCCAAGGGCTCAGATACACATACGCCCCTGCGTCGGAGACCAGCCTGGCCTGAAGGGCCACAAGCTCGCCGGTCTTCTTCGCTCCGGTCTTGTACTCCATGACATAAGGATGGCGCTTGCTGTGGCAGGCGAAGGACTCTTCCCGTGTATAGGTCAGCTTGACAGGCCTTCCCGTCTTGTAGGTAAGGAGAGCCAAAAAGCTTTCGACCGTGATGTCTTCTTTCCCACCAAAGCCGCCTCCCACGTAGGTTCCGATCACCCGGACACGGTTTTGAGGAAGTCCGAGAACCTCGGCGACTCCACGGAAGTGCTCGATCACCTGAGTCGAAACACGTATGGTGATCACGCCGCTTGGATCGATCCACGCCACACCCGATTCAGGCTCAAGATAGGCATGATCAACAAAAGGGACACGATAGGTGTTCTCGACGATTACGTCGGCCTGGGCAAACCCTTCCTCCACCGATCCCTTCACGACCTCGTAGTGGGTCACGATGTTCGATCTTCCCTCTTGAACCGGAGGGGCATCGGGTTTCATCGCTTCGAGGGGGTCGAAGACGCCGGGGAGGGGTTCGTAGGCAACCTGAATCCTCGCAATCGCCTCCTCGGCGATGGCCTCCGTCTCGGCGGCTACCAGTGCGATCGGTTCTCCCACGTAATGAACTTTCTTGTGGGCCAAAACCCGATAAAGCCCCTCAAACCCGCCTCCCACTGTGTGAGTTTGACCGAAACGGGTGACGGACTAATTTCGGGGAACGTCCTCAGCCGTCAGAAC